>OJJT01000420.1_pt1 | contig 20918 bp, 17 predicted proteins | sample 1596281 | NCBI WGS metagenome assembly OJJT01 (sample SAMEA4350145, study PRJEB24818) | metagenome | biome: human; feature: gut; material: faeces | place: Denmark | collected 2013-09
GCTGTACAAGGAGGCCAGCTACAAGCCCTACATCATCGCCGCGATGATCTTCCTCGCCAAGAGCAAGGACCCCGCCGCCGCCCTCAAGGCCCTCGAGGACCGCGCCCAGAAGCGTAAGTTCTGCTGACAGCGACAGGACGAGCTTATAGATAAACCAAAATGCCCCTGCCCTCCGTCACGGAGGGCAGGGAGCCCCGCTGAATCGGAGGAGCAATCAATGGACGAAAAGAAACTCAGCGGCCGTGAGCTGCTGTTCACCACTCACGGCATACCTCCCATGGGCGCTTCGCTGTCCCTGGCCTTCCAGCACCTCGTGGCCATGATAGTCGGCTGCGTCACCCCTGCGATCATAGTTGCCAATGCGGCCGGCCTCGATATGCGCGACCGCGTCATACTCATTCAGGCCTCGCTCGTCGTCTCGGCGATCTCGACCTTTTTGCAGATATTCCCGATAGGGGGCAAAAAAGGCGGATTCCGTTTCGGCTCGGGGCTTCCTGTAATTATAGGCGTCAGCTTTGCGTATGTCCCGAGTATGCAGGCCATAGCCGGAGTCGGCGGGCATCTGGGCGTTGCGAACATCGCGGGCGCGATGCTGGTCGGCGGCGCGGTCGCGGTCATCGTCGGCCTCTTCCTCAAGAAGATACGCAAGTTCTTCCCGCCGATAATCACCGGCACCGTGGTCTTCACTATCGGCCTGTCGCTCTATCCCACGGCCATCAACTACATGGCCGGCGGCACCTCCAACACCTACGAGCTCATAGTCGAGACCAAGGGCCTCACCGAGGCGCTGGTCTACGGCTCCTGGCAGAACTGGGTGGTCGCGCTGCTGACCCTCGCCATGGTCGTGTTCCTGAGCAACTACACCAAGGGCATCACAAAGCTCGCGGCGACGCTCTTCGGCATGATCTTCGGCTACATAGTCGCCCTCTGCTTCGGCATGGTGGACTTTTCCGGACTTTCCAGCTCCGGCTGGTTCGAGGCCCCGCACCTCGTCCCCTTCGGCATGAACTTTGACGTCGCGGCCTGTATAGCTCTCGGTCTGCTCTTCGCCGTTAACTCCGTGCAGGCGATAGGCGACTTCACCTCCACGACCGTCGGCGGCATGGACAGGGAGCCGACGGACAATGAGCTCCAGGGCGGCATCCTCTGCTACGGCGTTACAAACATGCTCGGCAGCTTCTTCGGCGGCCTGCCCACCGCGACCTATTCGCAGAACGTGGGCATCGTCTCGACGAACAAGGTCATAAACCGCTTCGTCTTTGCGCTGGCGGCGGGCTTCATGCTGCTGGCCGGCCTCATCCCGAAGTTCTCCGGCCTGCTGACCACGATCCCGCAGTGCGTCCTGGGCGGCGCGACGGTCTCCGTGTTCTCGACCATCGCCATGACCGGCATGAGACTCATCACCTCCAAGGGCCTCAGCCCGCGCACCGTCACCGTCGTCGGCCTCTCCGTGGCCCTCGGCGTCGGCGTCTGGCAGGCGGCGGACTCCATCGGCCAGTTCCCCGAGACCTTCACCATGGTCTTTGGCAAGTCCCCGGTCGTCGTCGCCACCATCGTGGCCCTCGTCCTCCACAACATTATCCCCAAGGACAAGGATTTCCTCGCTGACTGAGCGCAATAGAGAAAAAGCCCGTTCCCGGTGAGGGAACGGGCTTTTTGCGTTCAGAGGTAGACGTTCAGGTCGTTTTTGCCGTTTTCGTATGAAAATTCGTATTTCGGGCAGTAGGCGCGGAGCAGCTTGACGGAGAGCTCCTCGCCCTCCTCGAGCGGGTCAAAGCGCTCGCCGGGCCAGACGAAGCGCATACGGAGCTTGCCGCTCTCCTCGGAATACTCGGCGGCGACACTGATCTCGAATTTTTCGCCGCAGCGCGGGATGATGTTCGTGGCGCAGATCTCCTCGAAGGCGCGGCGGATGTTGTCCTGCTGGCGGCGGGGGAGAAGGCGCTTTTCCGCAAACTGCTGCAGCGCCTCGGTGCAGGCGATGAAGTCGAAGTCCGGGCTCGTTATCGTGAATTGCAGCACCTTGAGCCGCTGGACGAAGGCGCGCGTCCTGTCCCGCTTCGGCCGTTCGAAGATCTCCTCGGGCGCGCCCTCTTCGTAGATGACGCCCTGGTCCATATAGAAAACGCGGGTGGATACGTCGCGCGCGAAGCGCATCTCGTGCGTGACTATCATCATAGTCAGGCCCCGCGCGGCCAGGCCGCGGATGACGGCCAGGACCTCGCCCACCATGGTGGGGTCCAGGGCGCTGGTGGGCTCGTCGAAGAGGACAATCTCCGGCTCCATTGCCAGGGCGCGGGCTATGGCCACGCGCTGCTGCTGGCCGCCGGAGAGCTCGTCCGGGTAGCTGAGCGCCTTTTCGGCCATGCCGACGCTCTTGAGCAGGCGCATGCCGTTCTCATATGCGGCCTGCCTCGGCCGCTTGTTGACCAGGACCGGCGCAAGCATGAGGTTTTCTATGACGGTCAGGTGTCCGAAGAGGTTGAACTGCTGGAACACCATGCCCATCCTGCGCCTGATGCCGCAGAGGTCGGCGCGTTTTGCGCATATGTCCTGGCCGAGGACCGTGATCCTGCCCTCCGTCGGCGTTTCGAGCCGGTTGAGGCAGCGCAGGAGCGTGGACTTGCCGGTGCCGGAGGGGCCGATTATGGTTATCACCTCGCCCCTTGATATGGAGGCGTTGACGTCGGTAAGCGGCGTGGCGTTGGGATAGGCTTTCTTGAGGTGTTCGATCCTTATGAGCTCGCCGGGGCCGAGGCCGCTTATCCCGATCTCCGGCGCTTCGGAGATCGGGGCCTCGACAACGCCCTTGGGCAGGCGCCTGGGCCGGCGGTGCGGGTCTATTTTCAGCTCCAGCTTGCCTATGAGCGTGACGACGCTCACGGAGATGAGGAAGTAGATGACGGCTGTTGCGATTAGGGGGAAGAAGGCCTCGAAGGTGCGGCTGCGTATGAGGTCGCCGGCGCGGGTGAGGTCCACGATGGATATGTAGCCGACGATGGAGGTCATTTTTATCATGGAGACGAGCTCGCTCTTGTAGATGGGCAGGACGTGCCGGACGGCCTGGGGCAGGACGACGCGGAAGAAGCCCGCTGCCTTGGTTAGGCCCAGGGCGTGGGCGGCCTCCCACTGGCCGAGGCTTACGGCGCCTATGCCCGCATTCAGCGTCCCCGCCACGGCGACGGAGAACATCACGGAAAAGGAGATGACCGCCACGGCCACGGGCGCCACCTCCGTCGAGGCAAAGACGACGAAGTTCACGATGAGCAGCACGACCATGCTGGGTATGCCGTCCATGAGCTTGCAGAACACCCCCGCAATGGCCGAAAAGCTCCGCTTCCGGCTGAGAAGCACCAGGCAGAGTCCGAAGCCGAGCAGTGTGCCGAAGAGTCCGGTCAGGGCGGAGACTTCCAGCGTCACGCCGAGGCCATTCAGGATCATGAGCCAGCGGTCCTCGCGTATGAAGGTTTTTTCAAAGCCTTCGACGAGTTCATCAAAGAAGCCCGACTCCGAGACCGCGCCGGTGTTGCGGATGACCATGACCGTCTCAACGACCATGTACGGCTCGGAGAAGTCCATAGCCTCGCGGCGCTCGGGCGTCTCGAAGAGGTTGGACATGACGTAATCCACCTTGCCGGAGGCGCAGGCGGGTATGAGTCCGTTCCAGTCATAGACCTCCACGACGAGCTTGGCGTTGCACCAGCAGGCAAAGCGCTGCATGAGCTCGATGTCGTATCCGGTGAGCTGGTTGTCCATATAGAAGGTGAAGGGCTCCATGAGCCCGGTGGTGCCGATCCTGATGGTCAGCTCGGGCTCTTCGGCGGCGGGGATGTCGGGCATGGTGTAGTCGTGCTCGAGCTCCCAGCGGCGGGCCATATCGTCAAGGGTGCCGTCAGCCTGGGCGTCTCTGATAAAGGCATTTATGAGCGAGGCGGCGTCCGGAATGGAGGAGGCGGGACTGATGCCGACGGCGATGCTGCCTCCGACTCCCACGACGCCGTCCGGGTGGAGCATGACCTTGTCGTCCTGGCCCTCGACGGAGCTCTCGAACGAGGCGCGGTTCATGGCAAAGGCAGTGGCCCGGCCGGAGCTGACGGCGAGCAGGCCGTCCGTCGCGCTGTTAACATAGACGTATTGCGCGTCCGGGTATTCGAGCCTGGCGTCTGTCTCCGTAGTGGTGCCGGCCTCGACGGCGATGACGGCGGAGGACAGGTGCAGGTCGGGAGCGACGCCTTCCTCAGCCGCGTCCGAGCCGGAGCCGCAGCCCGGCAGAGCCGTCAGCAGCGCGCAGAGCGCGAGGATGGCGAATAGCTTTTTTCCCCGTCTGTTACAGGCTCTCACTGTACCACCTCTTTCCACAACAATCATATAAGCAGCCGAGGTCCGCGTCAAGGACAAGTTGAGCCTGGGGGGTTGTGCGGCGGAAATTGTTGTGGTAGAATGGTCGGGCTATGAGAAACGATTTTGAAAGACGCTATATCGCAGCGCGAAGGCGGATAATAGAGGCCGACTTTGCGCAGCTCAATTCGATGCAGAGGGAGGCCGTGCTTGCCACGGAAGGCCCTCTGCTGGTTCTTGCTGGGGCCGGGAGCGGCAAGACCACGGTGCTCATAAACCGCATCGCCAACCTGCTCAAATACGGACGCGCCTCGGATACGGACGAGGTGCCGGAGAGCGCGACGGAGGCGGAGCTTGCGGTGCTTGAGGCCGGGCCTTCTGAGGAGGCGAAGCGCCTCGCCGCATATGAGCCCGTGGAGCCCTGGCGCATCATCGCCATCACCTTCACGAACAAGGCCGCGGACGAGCTGAAGTCCCGCCTGGAGCGCATGCTCGGCGAGCGCGCGAACGACATCTGGGCCAGGACCTTCCACTCCGCCTGCGTGCGCATACTCCGGCGCGACGCGGACAAACTAGGCTACCCGAAGGACTTCACGATCTACGACACCTCAGACAGGCTCTCGGTCATGAAGTCCATCATCCGGGAGATGGACCTGGACGACAAGGTCTATCCGCCGAAGTCCATCCTCGCCCGGCTGGACTCCGCCAGGGACGAGCTGCTCTCGCCGGAGGCCTTCGCTGCGAAGTACGGCAATTCGGCGGACCCGCGCCTGCGGAAGATATCGGATATCTACAAGACCTACGCCGCCAGGCTCTTTGCCGCCGGGGCCATGGACTTCGACGACCTGCTGTATAACACCGTCCGTCTCTTCCAGGAGCACCAGGACGTGCTGGAGCACTATCAGCGCCAGTTCAAATACGTCCTCATCGACGAGTATCAGGATACGAACAACCTGCAGTACATGCTCGCCTCGATGCTGGCGGAGGGCTGGGGGAACATCTGCGTCGTGGGCGACGACGACCAGAGCATCTACAAGTTCCGCGGCGCGACGATCGAGAACATACTGAGCTTTGAAAAGCAATACAAGGGCTGCCGCACCATACGCCTCGAGCAGAACTACCGCAGTACCGGCCACATCCTCTCCGCGGCGAACGCGGTGATAGCGAACAACACGGAGCGCAAGGGCAAGACGCTCTGGACGAATTCCGGCGCGGGCGACAGGCTGACGCTCTACACCGCCCGCAACGAGGACGACGAGGCCCAGTTCGTCGCGGCGAAGATACTCGCGCACCGGGGCGAGGGCGGCAATTTCCGCGACTGCGCCGTGCTCTACCGGATGAACGCGCAGTCGAACAGGCTCGAGTTTGCCTTCAAGAAGAACGGCATACCCTACCGCGTCGTGGGCGGCATGAAGTTCTTCGACCGGGCGGAGATAAAGGACGTCCTGGCCTATCTCTGCGTTCTGCTCTCGCCCTCGGACGACCTGCGCCTGCGCAGGATAATAAACTCGCCCCCGCGCGGCATCGGCGCCAAGACGATAGAGACGGCGGCGGAGCTCGCCGCCCGGGAGGGGCGGAGCCTCTACGAGGTCATCTCCCGCGCGAACGAGTACGAGGAGCTGAAACGCTCCGCGGCGAAGCTCATCGGCTTCACGGACATGCTGGCGGAGCTGCGCGCCCTGAGCCAGACCCTGCCCGCGGACCAGCTCTACGACGCGGTGCTGGACAGGTCCGGCTACGTCCGCGCGCTGCAGGAGAAGGGCGGGGATGAGTCTGCCGCCCGGCTCGAAAACGTAAACGAGCTCAAGACGAACATCCTGGGCTATATGAAGGAGACCGGCGACGGCTCCCTCGCCGGCTTCCTGGACGAGGTCGCGCTCTATACGGACATAGACAGCTACGACAAGGACTCGGACAGCGCCGTCATGATGACCATGCACAGCGCTAAGGGCCTGGAGTTCCCGGAGGTGTTCATCGTCGGCATGGAGGAGGGCCTCTTTCCCGGCGCGCGCTGCATAGGCGAGCCGGAGGAGATGGAAGAGGAACGCCGCCTTTGCTACGTCGCGCTCACGCGCGCGCGGGAGCGGCTGTACCTCAGCTGCGCTCGTCAGAGGATGATCTTCGGCCGCACCTCCATGAACCTGCCCTCCCGCTTCACGGAGGAGATACCGGAGGAGGACCTGGAGAAGTCCGGCTTCGACCCCGCTCGCCAGGCGGAGCACCGCGAGCAGGGCGAGGGCCAGCGGTATATGGGCTTCGGAAAGCGCCGAGTCGCGCCGCCCGTACAGAGGCAGACGCCGGACCAGGCGCCCGCGCCAGCCAAGAGCGCTCCGGCCTTCGGCCTGGGCGACAGGATAGTCCACCGCGCCTTCGGCCGGGGCGAGATCACCAAGCTCACCCCCATGGGCGGGGACGCGCTTATCGAGATAACCTTCGACGACGTGGGCGTGAAGCGGCTCATGCTCCGCGCCGCGTCGCAGCACATGAAAAAGGAAACGTGAGATAATCATATGGCAAACACCCAAAACCCGCGGCTGGGCCGCCTGTCGCTCCTGGGCGCGACGCTCATCTGGGGCTCTTCGTTCATAATCCTCAAGTCCACGCTCAACTCGGTCCCCACGCTCTGGGTGCTGGCGTTCCGCTTCACCGGCGCGGCGCTGCTCATGGCGCTCATCGGTTGGAAGGAGCTGCGCAGCTTCAGCTCAGAATACCTCAGGAAGGGCCTCGGCCTCGGCGCGGCGCTCTTTACCGCCTACACGCTCCAGACCTTCGGCCTTGAATACACCACGCCGGGCAAAAACGCCTTCCTCACAGCAACTTACTGCGTCATCGTGCCGTTCATGTGGTGGTTCTTCACCAAGAAGCGGCCGGACAGATACAACATCGCCGCGGCGCTCATCTGCATCTGCGGCATGGCGCTGGTGTCGCTGGACGGCAGCCTGAGCCTCGGCCTGGGCGACGGGCTCACCATCTGCTGCGGCTTCTTCTACGCGCTTCACATCATCCTCACGGCAAAGGCCGTCGAGGGCCGCAGCCCGGTGCTGCTGTCCATGGTCCAGTTTGCCGTGGCCGGTCTCCTGTGCTGGATAGCCGCGCCGTTCGTCTCGGCTTTCCCGCAGAATGTGCCGTCCTCGGCCTGGTGGTCCATCGCCTACCTCTGCTTCATGTGTACGGGCATCTGCTTCCTGCTCCAGACCATCGGCCAGAAGCACACCTCGCCCCAGACCGCGTCCATCATCCTGACGCTCGAATCCGTGTTCGGGACGCTGCTGTCCATCATCTTCTACCATGAACAGCTCAGCCTCAAGACCGCCATGGGCTTTGTCCTCATCTTTGCCGCCGTGCTGATATCCGAGACAAAGCTCAGCTTCCCCAAAGACCGCGGCGCCGAGTAAGCGAAATTATGTAAACCATCCTCCGCCCGAAAAAGGCGGAGGATATTTTTTGTAAAAATTCGCAAGGTACCTTGACAATAGGGCAAAAGACTGCTATACTCAAATTACAAGGTACCTAATGATATTGAGAATGGAGGCTTAGAGATATGACGGAGCATGAGTTTGAACGCGAGAACGGGGGGCGCTGTCCCGGCTGTCCGAGGCATTGCGAGCTGAGCGCTCCTGGCTGCCTGCGCGGCGAGGCCTATGCAGCAGGCGAACCCCACACTGACGGCGAATTTCCAAATGAGCCCGAGTACAATCCCCACCATGGCTCGTATAATGAATGGAAAATCGGTTCAAAGCCCCACCGCGGCCCTGGAACGCACCAGGGACCGGGATGTGGCCCGCACCACGGCCCGAACGAGGGGCCTGAGCCCCACCCCGGCCCTGAGCACGGACCGGGGCCAGGACGTGGCCCCCACCCCGGCCCTGGGCCGCACCGCGGGGCAGGACCTGGCCCCCACCGCGGTCCTCACCGTGGGCCGAGACCGGAGCCGCCCGAGCCGGAGCCGGACAGGGACAGCCTGCTCGGCCTGATGCGCCGCTGCGGCCACTATCTGGCGCACCGGGCGGGGGCTGTGAGCAGCCGGGAGCGGATGCTGAGGCTGCTGGCGGAGCGCGGCGAGATGCAGCAGAGCGACCTTGTGTATCTGCTGGAGCTGCGCAGCGCCTCCGTCAGCGAGCAGCTGGGCAAGCTGGAGGCCCAGGGCCTGGTGGAGCGCCGCCGCAGCGAGGAGGACAGGCGCGGCGTGACGATCGAACTGACGCAGGCCGGGCGTGAGCTGGCGGAATCCGCCGGGGCGCAGGCGGACATGTTCTCGGCGCTGAGCGGCGAGGAACAGGAACAGCTGAGAGAGCTTTTGCAGCGGCTGCTGTCGTCCTGGGAGAGCGGCACGGGCCGCGGCTGAGCTTGACTTCGGGCAGGCGCATCGGCTATCATTGGGCCAGATTACAAAAGCGTAGGGGGCGGAGCGCGCCCTGCGCGAGGGCAGCTGCGAGCTGGCATTCATCCGGCGCGCGGAGGGCGAGCCGGAGCAGCCCGAGCTGGCGGAGACGGAGTTTGTTGAGCGCGACGAGCTGGTGGCCCTCCTGCCTGAGCGGCACAGGCTCGCGGCCCAGCCGGAGCTGCGCCTGGAGCAGCTGGGGGAGGAGAGCTTCGCCTGCCTCGAGGAGGAGAGCCTGGTCCACGGCCTGCTGCTCTCTGCCTGCGAAAGGGCGGGCTTCGCGCCGAAGGTGGCCTTCACCTGCCGCGAGGCCGCGAGCATCAAGCAGTTCGTGGCAAAGGGCCTGTGCATCGCCGTCCTCACCAGGGGCCAGGCAGGCAGCGAGCCCAGCCTGCTCGTCAAAAACATGAGCCCCACGGCGGCTACGCGGATCGTCCTCTGCTGGAAAAAGGACCGGCGGCTCTCGCTGGCAGCCAGGGCGTTCATAGATTATGTAAACAAAGCCTAGGGTGGACTACATATCTACCCTAGGCTTTTTATAGGCGAATATTAAATTATGTAAACTTACATCCTCGAGTATCGCGGAGACGATGCCGTCGGCTGAGGTGCCTCGGGAGACGAGCTTTCTGACCCCGGGCGGCACGGCGGCGGCGGTGACGGGGCCGACGCAGACCGCGGTTCCGGGAGGTTCCGGCTCTGCGGCGAAGAAGTCCGCGGCGCCTCCTGCACTGCCGAGGACGAGGAAGTCGCAGGGCAGGGGGGAGACGGAGGTGCGCGTGTCGTAGACGGCAATGTCCCTGGCGCCGGGCAGGCCGGCGAGGACGGCGGCGCCCCGCGCGGAGCGGAGCAGGAGCAGCGTTTCACCGGGGCGGAGCCTGGGGGCGAGGGCGGCTGCGAGGGCGGCGCTGCTGTGCGCGTCCGGGACGAGGTCTGCGCGGAGGCCGCGCCGGGCCAGCGCCCCGGCTGTGGCGGGGCCGATGGCGGCAATGCGCCAGCCGCCGAGCCTGCGCAGGTCGAGGCCGCGCTCAAACAGGCGGTCGAGCGCGAGCTCGACGCCGTTTGGCGAGGTAAAGGCCAGCCAGCCGCCCCGGCCGTGCAGTTCGTCGGGCGAGAGCTCGAAGTCCAGGGGCAGGAGCCTGGTCCGCGCGGCGGACCGGAGCTCCGCGCCCAGAGGGGCGAGCCGTGCGCGCAGGCGCTCCTGGAAGCTCTCCGTCCCCGTGAGCGCGACCCTGACGCCGGAAAGAGGACCCGCGCCGGGAGAGCGCAGCTCCAGCGCCGCAGCGGGACCCACGACGATGACCGCCGGGGCCTCCACCCCGGCCTCGCGCGTCCGGGCGGCGATGTCCAGGATAGGGGCGCGCACGCAGGCGGGCTTTTTTGCGTTGCCGCCGGAGACGACGGCGGCGGGCGTCGCCGGGTCCATCCCGGCCCCGATGAGGGCCGCCGCCAGCTGTTCCAGCCTGCCGAGGCCCATGAGGAACACCAGCGTACCGCCCAGCTTTGCAAGCTCGTCGATGTCCTCGGGCAGCCCGTCCCCGGCTGTGTGCGCTGTGACGACATGGAAGCTCCGCGCAAGGCCCCGGTGCGTGACGGGTATGCCGGCCAGCTCGGGTATGGCGATGGCGGAGCTTATGCCCGGGACGGTCTCGCACTCGATTCCGGCAGCGTTCAGCGCCAGGAACTCCTCGCCGCCGCGCCCGAACACGAAGGGGTCCCCGCCCTTGAGCCGGACGACTTTGGCAAACCTGCCCGCACATTCGACCAGCACGCGGTTTATCTCCTCCTGCCGCATCGAGTGACGCCCGGCCCTTTTGCCGACGTGGACGAGTTCGGCCTCCGGCGGGGCCAGGGCGAGGATGCCCTCGTCTATGAGGTCGTCGTAAACAAGGCAGTCGCAGGCGGATATGAGCTCGCGTGCGCGCAGCGTGAGCAGTTCAGCACCGCCGCAGCCCGCGCCGGTGAGATATACCTTTCCGAGTTTATCGCTCATCTTCAGCCTCCATGAAGGCGGCGAACTCCGCCTCATCAGGCGCGCGGCCCAGGCTCCGGCAGAGCGCAAACAGCCGCGCGAACAGTCCGCTGCGCCTCGTGATATCCGGGACGCGGCGTTTTATCTCCCCGCGCCGCGCGCCGAGCCAGTCGAGCATGGACTCCATGCCCTGCGGCAGGGCCTCGTCCAGCCTGTCACGCGCCCAAGCCGCGGCCGTCGGGCTGGCCCCGCCGGTCGTGATGCCGGCGGAGAGCGCCCCTCGCCGGAGCAGGGCGGGGAAGATGAAGCTGCAGTCGGCGGGCTCATCCACGACGTTCACAGGCAGGCCGCGCTCGCGGCACAGCAGCGAAACGCAGCGGTTGAGCTCCCTGTCTCCGGTGGCGGATATGACAAGCGACGCGCCCTCCAGGTCAGACTCCAGAAAGCCGCGCCGGGTGAGCCGGAAACGCCCGTCCTCCTCCAGCTCGCGGCAGAACTTTGGAGCGACCAGCCTGACCAGCGCCCCATATTCCGCAAGGCTCAGCGCCTTGCGCTTTGCCACCTGGCCGCCGCCGACTATGAGGATATCCAGGCCGTCAAGTTCAACAAACAGCGGAAACAGAGCCATGTCCGCTCCTCCTATGCAAAGTAATATTGCCAGCCGCCGGGAGTTTCCACGCGCAGCAGCTCCACTCCGAACACCCGCCCCACAACGCCGGAGGCGAAGATGTCCTCGGGCGCGCCCAGGGCGGCGAGCCCCCCGTCCGCCAGGATGGCGAGCCGGTCCGCGCGCTTCATAGCAAGGCAGAGGTCGTGCAGGACGAGTACAACGGCGCGTCCCTCGCCGGCCAGCGCCCGCGCCGTGTCCATTACGGCGAGCTGATGGCCGATGTCGAGAAAGGCGGTCGGCTCGTCCATGAGGACGGTCTCCGTCTGCTGCGCCAGGGCCATGGCGAGGTAGGCCCGCTGCCTCTGCCCGCCGGAAAGCTCCGGCATGAGCCGGGGCGCGAGCTCGGCGGCGTCCGCGCGCTCCAGGGCGGCGTCCACTATGCCATAGTCCTCGTCTCGGTAGCGCCGGGGGTAGGAGAGGTAGGGGAAGCGCCCGTGCAGGGCCATGCGCCGGACGCTGATGCTCGGCACCCCGCGCTCCTGCGGCATGTACGCGGCCCGGCGCGCGATCTCGCGCGGGCTCAGCTCATCTGCGGGCCTGCCGTCAAAGAGTATTTCCCCAGACAAGCTGCGCTCAATGCCGACTACGGTCTTGAGCAGGGTGCTCTTGCCGCAGCCGTTGGGTCCGGCCAGGACAAGGACCTCGCCTGGCCTGAACTCGAGCGAGACGTCCGTGAACACGGGCCTGCCGTTGTAGCCCGCGGCGAGATTTTTGAGTTCAATCATGCCTGCGCCCCTTTCTCTGCCTGAGCAGCAGCCACATGAAAAAGGGTCCGCCGATGAAGGAGAGCGCTATGCCGACTGGCAGCTCGTAGGGCCTAAACAGCATACGCGAGGCGAGGTCGCACAAGAGGAGCATAACGGCCCCGCCCATGGCGCAGCCGGGCAGGAGCAGGCGGCTCTCGTCCCCGACGAGCCTGCGCATGATGTGCGGGACGATGAGCCCGACGAAGCCCAGGAGCCCGGCAAAGCTGACCGCCGCGCCCGCAAGCGCTGCGGCCACGGCCAGGAGCAGTATGCGCATCCTGCCCGCGGGCAGGCCGAGGCTCTGCGCGCTCTCGCGTCCGAGCATGAGCAGGTCGAGCTCATGCGTCAATGAAAGCGCCAGGACGAGCGCGATGAGCACGACCCATGCGGCGGGCGCGAGCTTCTGCATCGTGAGCCCGGCGAGGCTGCCGATGCGAAAATCGGAATAGCCCGCGAGCGCGTCCGGCACGAAGGTGACGACGGCGTCCACGCCTGCGGAGAGGACGCTGGATATGGCGACGCCGCCGAGCACGAGCGTGATCCTGGCGGCGCCGGTGCGCTCTGCGATGAGCAGCACAAGCAGGACACTCAGGAGCGCGCCGAGGAAGGCGGCGAGCGGGACGAGCCCCGGCATACCCGGCAGGAAGGCGCAGCAGAGGGCGGCGGCGAGACCCGCGCCGGAGTTCACGCCGATGACGTTCGGCGCGGCGAGCGGGTTCGAGAGCACGCCCTGGATGACCGCGCCGGAGACGGCGAGCGCCGAGCCCGCAAGGATGCAGCCGCAGGTGCGCGGCAGGCGCGCATAGAGCGCGATGCGGTCCGCGGCCGTCACCGCCTCGGCCCTGAACAGCGCGGAAATGACCTCGCCCGGGCTTAGGCTGACCGGCCCGAGAATGAGGCTCAGACAGGCGGAGGCGAGGGTCAGGAGCGCGAGCGGCAGGTAGACGCGCCAAAGCGGCCGCTCAGGCCGGATAGAGGATGTCTGCGAGCTTTTCATAGGCCTCCCCCCAGCGGGCGTTGGGCTTGAGATTATAGAGCGAGTGCTCCAGCGTGTAGAACCGGCCCTCCTGTACGGCATTGAGACCGGCCCAGGCGGGGTCTGAGAGCAGGGTCTCTTCCAGAGTATCCATGGCGCGCGTGGGGTCGGAACCCTGGAGGACGACGAAGATGTAGTCCGGCTCGGCGGCGATTATGTACTCGAGACTGAGCGTCTCGAGCGGGACCTCGCCGCTGTCCGCGAGGTTCACGCAGCCGAGGTCGCGGAGCATCTCGCCCAGGACGAAGCCCTCGCTGCCCTTTATCTTGACGCTGACCCCGGTGGCGCGCATACAGACGACCGTGGGCGCGGAGCCGTCCTGCCTGGCGATGGCGGCGTCGGCCTGTTCTCGGACTGCGGCGCCGTAGGTCTCATAGCTTTCATCGCAGCCGGTGAGCCGGGTACAGATGTCGAGCATGTATAGGTAGTCGTCGAGGCTTTGCACGTCGAAGTACGCCGTGCAGACGCCCGCGGCGGTGAGCGCGCCCTCGAGCTCCAGGTCGGCGGCGGTGTTGCAGCTGGCGAGGACGAGGTCCGGTTCCGCGGCGAGCAGGGTCTCAAGGCTGGGCTCCTTCACCGCGCCGAGGTTGGCGACGGCGTCGGAGAGACCGAGGTCGAAGGAGGTCCAGCTGTCGTCCGCGGCGGCGACAAGCGCGTCCTTCCCGCCCGCGAGACACCAGATGTCCGCAAAGCTGCCTATGAGCGCCGCGACGCGCTCCGGCTTTTCGGCCACGCTCACCGTCCTGCCCAGGTCGTCCGTGAACTCCAGAAAGGCCTCCGCGCCGGGCGTCACGGCCGGCTCCGCCGCGCCGCAGCCCGAGAGCAGGAGAACGAGGGCCAGAAAAAGGCATGTCATTCGTTTCATGGCGCCAATCTCCCATTTTAATTTCATGACAAACATAATAAAACAAGGCCGGGCAAATTACAAGCCCGGCCTCGAACGGTGTTGGATTTAATAGAAAGTGGCGACCGGCTGCTCCGGGACCTCGGTTTTCTCCCAGGAGAGGGCGGTGAGGACAGGGCCGCGGCGACCGTAGGCGCGGTGGAACTTGTAGTCCATCTTTGCCGTCAGAATGACCCAGGAGTCGTTTTCCGGCTCACCCGCGTCCGTACAGTTGCAGATGAAGGCCTCGAACTGGATGTCGGCCTCGCAGCAGGTCATCACATGCCTGCCGGCGATGACGCTGCCGGCGGGGATGCCCTTGCGCTTGATGCAGCGGACCTTGACGCGCACGGTCTTGCCGGCGTACTTTTTCGGCTCCTCGGCAACGTCACGATACCAGAGGGCGTAGTCGCGGTCCTCGATGTTCACGACGGGTGCGTCGAGGTCGAAGGGCAGGGGGTCCTCGATGTCGTCGTAGGCGACCTTGCCGTCTGCGGACTCGTAGGCGATGTCCGCGCGCCGGGAGGCGCCGCGCACGACCTTGTGGAACGCCATCTTGTCCATATCCGGCTTGAAGCGGTTGAACACCACGAGCTCCGCGCTCTTGAGCTTGTCGTAGCAGAGCTGACGCATGTTGGCGTTGTAGCTGAGGAAGGTCCCCGCGTCCGCGAACATGAACTCCTGGGCCACGAGCCAGCCGTCCGGCAGCGCGCCGTAGAGCGAATCGAGCATCCACATGCCGTTATATTCGACGAGGACGCGCTCGGCGTCCGCGGCCTTGAGCCAGGCCTCGAGGTTTTCGGGCGTGAGGTCCGACTCCTCCTCAACGGCCTTGAGCTTCACGCGGTGGCCGGAGAACTCCTCCGGCTCGAACTCCTCTATGCCCTCCTCGCAGACGAGCAGCAGGGTGGGCTCTCCGTTGTTGAAGCGCTTGTCCTCAAGCGTTTCCTGAATGAACTTCGTCTTGCCGGCCTCGAGGAAGCCGGTGAAAAGATAGACGGGTATCTGCCTTTGCTCAGCCAAGTTTGAACAGCTCCCTCAGACCTTCCTCGTCGAGCCCGGAGCCGATGACGCAGAGCCTGCCGGTCACAGCCGGGGCGCCGCGGCGCAGCTCGCGCTCGCCGGGAACGTAGTCGAAATATATCCAGTCCTCGCCCTCGGAGGCGACGTAGCCCTTCGCGCGGACCGCCTGACCGTAACGCAGGCTGTCCAGGCCCTGGAGCGCCTCGACGATCTCCGCCTCCGTGAACTTCCGTGCGGTCTCCGCGCCCCAGCTCACGAACACCTCGTCGGCGTCGTGACCGTGGTGGTGATGGTGGTGATGCTCATGGTCGTGGCCGCAGGAGCACTCCTCGCCGTGCTCGTGGTGATGGTGCTCATGCTCGTGCTCGTGCTCGTGGTGGTGATGCTCATGGTCATGGCCGCAGCAGCACTCGTCCTCATGCTCCCCGGCCTCTGCGGCGAGGCGCTCGAGCTCGGCCTTGAGGCTGTCCTCGTGCTCCATGGCGGAGCGGAGGGTCTTGCCGTCGAGCTGGTCCCAGGGCGTGGTGACGATGACGGCGTCATGGTTGTGCTCGCGGAGCATGTCCACGCAGGCCTTGATCTTGGCCTCGCTCATGCCGCCGGTGCGGGAGAGGACGATGGCCCCGGCGTTTTCGACCTGGTTGCACCAGAATTCACCGAAGTTCTTCATGTACATCTTCGCGCGCGTGGCGTCCACAACGGTGGTGAAGGAACCGGGGACGAGGTCCGGGTCCCCCACGTCCTGCACGGCGCGGATGACGTCGGAGAGCTTGCCGACGCCGGAGGGCTCTATGAGGATGCGGTCCGGCGCAAACTGGGTCTTGACCTTTTCCAGCGCCTCTGCAAAATCTCCGACGAGGCTGCAGCAGATGCAGCCGGAGCTCATCTCGGTGATCTCGACTCCGGCGTCTTTCAGGAACCCGCCGTCAACGGAGATCTCACCGAACTCGTTTTCGATTAGGACGAGCTTTTCGCCCGCGTAGGCCTCGGCTATGAGCTTTTTTATGAGCGTGGTCTTGCCTGCGCCGAGAAAGCCCGAGAATATGTCGATCTTTGTCATGTACTGCGCTTCCTTCTTGATTGTATTTTAAGGCGTGTTCGGCTATAATCATAACCAAACTATTCTACCACCAACAGCGAGAAGGGTCAAACATAAAATGAACAGAATGAGGAAAAGCCTGCTTTTCATAGTGTCTGCGGCGCTGGCGCTGTCCCTGACGGGCTGCGGCTCGGCGCCGGATGTGACGATACCCAGTCCGGAACCGGCGGAGAGCGCCCAGCCGACGCCGGAGCCCACGCCGAGCCCCACTCCGGAGCCCACTCCGGACCCGGTGCTGACCAAGGCGGAGGAACTTTTGGCGGGCATGAGCCTGCGGGAAAAGCTCTGCCAGCTCATGATAGTCCGCCCCGAGACGCTGACCGGCGAGAGCCCTGTGACTGTGGCGGGAGAGACGACGCGCCAGGCGCTCGAAGCCTACCCCGTCGGCGGCCTCATCTACAGTGTGGACAACCTTGTGACGCAGGAGCAGACCCGGGAGATGATAGAGAACACGCAGTCATACTCCAAGCTCCCGCTCATCATCAGCGCGGACGAAGAGGGCGGCAACGTGGGCCGGCTCATGTACAAGCTGGGGACGACCTTTTTCCACTCCATGTTCAGCTACAAGGACGAGGGCGCGGAGGTTGCCTACCAGAATGCCTATACCATCGGCACGGACATGACGAGCTGCCTTTTCAACACGGACTTCGCGCCGGTGGCGGACGTGTGGACGAACCCGGCGAACACGGTGATAGGCGACAGGGCCTATTCGGACGACTTCGAGCAGGCCACGGAGCTCGTTGCCTCGGCGGTGCAGGGCTTCACGGACGCGGGCGTGGTGTGCTGCGTGAAGCACTTCCCGGGCCACGGCGACACGGACACGGACACGCACGACGGCGCGGCGGTGGTGAACAAGAGCCTTGAAGAGCTGCGCGAGGGCGAGTTTTTGCCCTTCATCTCCGGCATCGAGGCGGGCGCGGACATGGTCATGGTCGGCCACATCACTGTGACAGCGCTGGACGAGGTGCCGGCGACGATATCCAAGGTGCTGATCGGCGAGGTCCTGCGCGGTGAGCTGGGCTGGGACGGCGTGGTGATAACGGACTCGCTGGACATGGGCGCTCTCGCGGGCTATGACAACGGCGAGGTCTGCGTGCGGTATATCGAGGCGGGCGGAGACATCATGCTGGGTGTCCCGGACCTCGAGGCCGCCGTCAGCGCGCTGGAGGCCGCAGTTTCCGAGGGCCGCCTGAGCGAGGAGCGCATAGACGAGAGCGTCCTGCGCGTCCTCACGCTGAAGATCGAACACGGCATAATAACCTGAACCCCCAAAGCACACCCCCGGCACTGCTCGCAGTGCCGGGGGGTGTCATAGTTACCTCGAGGCTACAGTGAAGCAGCCGCAGGTCTGCAGCCCGAAGCCCAGTTCTGCGAGCGCTCCGGCGGCGGTGCTGCCGTTCGGGAAGATGTAGACCGCCTCCGTATCCAGCTCCCGCAGGTCTATGCCGAAGCTGTAACGACCGAAGGACGCCGCGTCAAGGAAGGTCGAGGGATAGTTTTTGTGCTCGACGGTCTCGAGGAACTCGTCCACGGGCAGCTGAGTGTAAAAGAGCACGTTCGACCAGTAGATGCTGCTGTCGAGGACGATATCGCCCTCAGACTCGCCCGCCGCTTCCAGCGCCTCCTCCAGCCCACAGGACCACGCACGGGCCTCCGTGCCGGGGTGCTTTATGAAATACCAGTCAGCAAAGACGCCGAAGTGTACGAGATAGGCCGCAAAGACGAGGCCGGTCAGCCATTCCTTTTTAGTCAGCCCGACGAGCCGGTCGAGGCCCACGGCGGCGACGAGCAGCATTGGGATGTACGCGCAGTTGAAGCGCGTCTCGTTCACGGCGGTGAGCAGCCCGAGCAGCAGCGCCGCCAGCAGATGGAATACCAGCAGGGCCTCGAGCTTCACTTCCCGCCGCCGCAGCGCCCTGACGAGCACCGCTATGCAGCGGTAGAGGCCAAAGAGGAAAAACGGCAGCGTGCAGATGGAAAACAGCCCGCGCGAGCCGTCGTAGTCAAAGGGCGCGCGCCCGACCATCTGTGCGAACAGCTCCCAGAGGTTTTTGGCGTTCGCGGTGATGTTGGAGAGGGAAATCTCCGACGAGCGCATCATGACGAGCTTCGGCACGGAGAAAGGCCCGATGGTAAACTCGGGAATAAGCCCGTAGTTGACGAGCAGAAAGAGCACGAGCGGCGCGGCGAGGGCGAGGAGTATGACCGCCGAGGCCGCGAGCCACGGGGAAGGCCGGAGCTTCCGGCAGTAAAAGCCGTAGCCGAGCATGAGCATGAGCAGGATTGGAAGTATGGGCCAGAGCACAGCGTAGGCGTAGAGCGACAGGCCGTACATGAGCGCGGCGAGGGGCAGGAAGCGCGGGGTTTCGAGGCCGCGGACGAAGAAGTAGAGGCCGAAGGTGAGGAAGCCCGGCGCGAGGTTCGATTCCAGCCCCCAGCGTGAGAGGTAGACGTGCCACGGGCAGACGGCAACGAGCAGCAGGGCGATAAGCGCGGCGCGGCCGCCTGCGAGCCTGCGGACGATGCCGAATACGGCGACTAGGGTGAGGCAGGACACGATGAGCTGGGGCAGGCGGATGACCCATACCTCGAGGCCGAATACGGCGATAAAGGGCATCATGAGGTAAGAGGCGAGGGCGTTCATGCCGCTGCCCCAGGCTGTGAGGTAGACGGGGAAGGAATGCCCGCTTGAGTCGAGGCCGAAGTTCAGCAGTGCCCAGGCCTCGTAGCCCGCGAAGGCCTCGTCCTGATTGATGCCGCCGGGCACCGTGCCGAAGCGCCAGACCCGGATAAAGATGCCGAGCAGGAGGAAAACAGAAAACAGTATCCAAAAGCAGCGCTGCCGACGAGCCATGACCGCCTCCGAGAAGTTGAGATATTATATAAAAGTTTGACACATAACTTTCCATATGTCAACCGCGCCCAGCACATGGGAGCAATATCGGCGGCACACAGGCTCAGAGATCATGCATTAACATGACAACAAGCAAAAACTCCGCCCGTCACAGGGCGGAGTTTTCTATTCATGCTATATGCTGCCAACTACCTCGTCCAGCAGCGCGCGCGTACACTCTAGAATGGCCTCGATGCCCTCGGGGCCGGGGTCCTTGTAGTGGATGCCGCAGACGACCGTGACCGTTGCGCCGAGCTTCTTCGAGAGCGCTTCGGCAAACATGTCGCTGACTACGTCGTCTCTGTGGCCGGGCAGGAGGAGGGTGCGCAGGCTGGGCTCGCCGCTGTCGAGATAGGCGACGCTGACGCTGCCGATGTGCGGCGCGCAGCCGCCGGTTATCTTCACCAGAGTATCGTTCCCGCAGCCGGAGAGCGCCACGTTTATCGGGAAGCCGAGGACCTCCCGCTCAAAGCTGTTCCTGTTCATCCGAGCCGCCGCCTTTCTTTTTCTTGTCCTTGCCAAACGGCCAGATGTAGTTTTTGTCCACGAGTCCGAGCACGACGAGCAAGAGCCCGAGACCGATGCCCAGCACCGACCTGAACGTGTTCCCGACAGAGAACATCCCGCCGACGCACAGCAGCGTCCCGCAGATGACCAGAATGATGTCAGTTGCCTTTTCCACGGCGGACCTCCAATGACGATTTGTTGACATAATACCACAGCGTTCGCGCTTATTCAAGCCCTTCGACGACGCTTACGCGCGATATCCCGAGCTTTTCCATGAGTTTTGCGGCCTCAGCGGTGATACGCTCGCCGCAGACGGCGATGGGAATGGCGGGCGGACAGCTCACCGCCGCGTCCGCGCACACGCGCCCCGCGCTCTCGGACACGGGTACAGTCACGCGCCGGGCCAGCAGCGCCACGCGCGGGGAGAGCACCCGCTTGCCGGGTTCGGGCAGGCTCAGGGGCCTGCGCGGGACCGGCCTGGGACGGGGCAGCGCGCGCCTCACCGTATCGTAGGCGCCCTCGTCAAGCCCGGGCGTGAACATAAGGACGACCCAGTCCTCATCCACGTACTCTGCCACTGTCCGCCAGTCGCGCAGGCAGGCTGCGAGCTCCGGCCCAGTGCAGTCAAAGGCCCAGGCGGGGAGGGCCAGCTTCAGCGGGTCGCCCTCCGGCGGCTCAAGGCCCAGCTCCTGCGCGAGCGCTGCCACCCGCCGCGCCGTCTCTCGTATGAGCGCGGGGTAGTCCTTGTCGAGCCTGTCCGCGCACAGGTCCAGCGACTGCAAAATGAGGTACGAGGGGCTCGAGGAGCCGAATACAGCAAGAGAATGCCGCGCCTCGTCCTCATACGCCGCCATCGCGCCTTCCGCGACGTGCAGATACGCCCCGCCCGTCAGCACAGGCAGGGTCTTGTGCGCCGAGTCGCAGCACATGTCCGCGCCCAAATCGAGCGGGTGCCGCGATGGGGAGAGGAACTTCAAATATGCCCCGTGCGCGTTGTCCACGAGGAGCGGCAGGCCGCGCGCGTGGCATACCTCCGCGAGCGACGCTGTGTCCTGCACGCCGCCGAGGTAGTCCGGTGAAGTTATGTAAACCGCAAACGGCCTCTCTCCCTCGTCCATTGCCCGCGTGAGCGCCTGGGGCGAGACGGGGCAGGAGCAGAGGGGGGAGCTGTCTCTTATACACATCTCCGAGCCCACGAGACAGGCAGAAATCTCGTATGCCGTCTTCTGCTTGAAAAAAAAAAAAAACAAAAGATTTATGTAGGAATCGACGTCCAACAAAAAGAGACACAAAAAATAGGAATAAAAGGCGAATCGAACAAGAGTGTGAGAGTGAGAATAAAGATGGGGTATGCATATATGAGACAAGATAGG
>OJJT01000421.1_pt1 | contig 20879 bp, 18 predicted proteins | sample 1596281 | NCBI WGS metagenome assembly OJJT01 (sample SAMEA4350145, study PRJEB24818) | metagenome | biome: human; feature: gut; material: faeces | place: Denmark | collected 2013-09
CCTTCAACCCCTCTGGATTCGCTGCATCGACCTGACCGCCTGACTTTCCATTGCCTTTTGGCGTGTTTATATATTAGCATATATTTCTATCTTTTGTTTTTTTTTTTTCAAGCAGAAGACGGCATACGAGATTTCTGCCTGTCTCGTGGGCTCGGAGATGTGTATAAGAGACAGGATATGATCGACGCCGATTCTTCCCAGCAGGCGCAGCTGGCGATTCAGGGCATCCGCGGCAGTATCCGCCGTTTGATCGAACCGCTGAGCGAAGCGCTGCTCAACATCATTGCCAATATCGAGGTCAATATCGACTATCCGGAATACGAGGATGCCGAACAGCTGACCTGGGAAAGCGTTCTGCCCCAGGCCCGGTCCTGGTTAATCCGGATGGATGAAATTCTGCAGCGGGCGGAGAGCGGACGCATCATGAAAAAAGGCGTGAAGACGGTCATTCTGGGCAAGCCGAATGTCGGCAAGTCGAGTCTGCTCAACGCCCTGTTAGAGGAAGACAAGGCGATTGTGACCGAGATCGCCGGGACGACCCGCGACCTGGTCGAAGGGGAAATCCATCTGCGCAACGTCACGCTCCATCTGATCGACACCGCCGGGATCCATCAAACCGAGGACCGTGTGGAACAGATCGGGATCGAACGTTCCATGAAGGCGCTGGAGGAAGCGGAACTGATCCTGATCGTGCTGGACGCCAGCCGTCCGCAGGACGACGAAGACCGCCGCCTGCTGGATCTGACTGAAGGCCGCAACCGGATCGTCGTCATCAATAAAAAAGATCTCGCGCCGCAGGCGGAGGATCGTTCCGGCACCATTTCCATCTGTGCCGCACAGAATCAGATTGAACCGTTGATCGATCAGATCAACCAACGCTACGAACACCATCATGCGATGCTGGAACTGCCGTCGCTGGCAAATGAACGTCAGATCGCGCTGGCCCGTCAGGCCCGCCAGTCCATGGCGCAGGCCGTCAACGCGCTGCAGGATGGCGCTGAACTGGATTTAGTGACAATCGATCTGCAGGCGGCATATATGGCACTTAAAGAAATCGTCGGCGAAGCCAGCCGGGAAGATCTGCTGGATGCGCTGTTCTCCAAGTTTTGTTTAGGAAAGTGAGGAATCATTCATGAAATTATTTACCAACCGTGTTATCGCTTTGATTATCGACAGTCTGTTGATCGGAATTCCGGTCGGCATTATCGAAATGGCGTTCTCCTTAATCCGCTGGATTTTAAGCTGGCTGCCGTTTCTCCATCATTTTCGCTTCCTGTTTTCGACATCGTTTTTGTTTGTGATTGTCTATGCTTTGTATGAGGCGGCGATGATTTACTTCGCCGGCGGCACCGTGGGCAAGCTGATCATGAAGCTGGAAGTCGAGAAGGAGCATGGCTCGTTATCGTTCGGCGACTGCCTGATCCGCGGCGTGATGAAGGCGTTCTCGCTGCAGATCTGGATCCTGGGCGTGTTCTCCGCGATTTTCGCGTATTCCGATCAGCACAGCTCGCTGCATGACCGGATCGCAGGCACCTCGGTATGGGAAAAGCTCTAGGCTGGATTGATTCGCACTGTCATCTGACCTGTGCGGATCTGATCGGCGACGCCCGGGATGTCCGCCAGCGGGCGCTGGATGCCGGCGTCGCGCGGATGATGATCGTCTGCTGCCGGCTGGAAGAAGCGGAAGCCGCCTTGAAAATGAAGGCCGAAGACGCGCGTTTTGACGTCGCGGTGGGCTTTCATCCCAGTGATTTGCGTGATTTTACGGAAGAAGACTGGCATAAACTAGAAACTCTGGTCTATAATGAGAATGTCACGGCCATCGGTGAGATCGGCCTGGACTACTACTGGGATAAAGACAATCATCCTCAGCAGCAGGCGGCGTTTATCCGTCAGATCGAGCTGGCGAACCGGGTCAACAAACCGATTCTGGTTCACAGCCGCGACGCGATCGGCGATACGCTGGCCCTTCTGCGCGAGCATCCCGCTGCCCGCCGCGGGATCATCCATTGTTTCAGCTCCAGCCGGGAAATGGCCAGGGAATTCGTCAAGCTTGGCTACACGATCGGCCTGGGCGGACCGGTCACGTTCAAAAATGCCAAAACCCCGAAAGAGGTGGCGGCAGACGTGGATCTGGCGCATTTGCAGATTGAAACCGATTGTCCTTATCTGACGCCCGTTCCTTACCGGGGAAAACGGAACGAGCCGATGTATCTTCCGCTGACTGCCAAAATTATTCTGGAATTGCGCGGAATGGAGGAAGAAACGTTGAAACAGAGTCTTTGGGATAACTATCAAGCTTTATTCCACCCGCAAGACGAACTCTGAAATAAGAGAAGAGTCTACGATCTCTGGTGAAAGGAGGAAAATAAAATGAAAAAAGCAGTGCTTTTTGGAATTTTAGTATGCTTAGGTCTGGGCATGACCGCATTGATCATGATCCCGGAAGAAGTCAAGACACCACTGATCCTGCAGACCTTTAGTTATTCGCGAGCCGCGAGCGAAGAACCGCTTCCGTACCGGACGGCGCAGGAGACGATCACAACGTTTCTGGAAGCGCAGGATACCGTATTTGTCCATCCCGAGGAAATCTCGGAAAACGGCGTTTCCTGGATGATTTCCAAAACGGACGACGGAAGTCCAAAGGTTCAGAACGATACCTATGAAATGACCTACGACCAGGAGGGCAACTTGTTGTCGCGTGTCCTGGTGCCTTATTCCACAGAAGTCATCGAAGCTCAGCCGATTGTCATGAGCTACGGCTCTGAGGTGAAGGAGGAAGCGTACTTCTATTCCAGCCGCGTGACTTCCTATGGGGCGGATTGCGTCGGGTGCGGCGGGGGAACGCCGGCCGGCATCGCAATCAGCACCACCGGGGTGCGTCAGTCTGACGGCACCTGGAAAGACGGGATTACTTACGACGGTTATTATTTGATTGCCGCGTCTTCAACGCTGCCGTTATGCACGCTGGTGGAAATCAGCGACCATAAATTCAATGGTCAGGGACTGACGCCGGGCGAACCTTTTCTGGCCGTGGTAGCCGACCGGGGCGGCGCGGTGCAGGGGTCGACGATCGATCTGTTCACCGGTTCGGAATATTATCCGAGCGTGCGCAACGGGAAACGGTCCAATGTCAAAGTTTCGATTGTGGACTTCGGACGCAAACGGACCAACGGCTGCCGCTTCAACTGAGATCATTAAGACGGAACGGAAGCGCAGCGTCAACAAAGTAAATCAAGCATAAGAGAACGAGGGCATTCTGCGGGGCAGGATGTCTTTTTATGTAGTGAGTCACTTCTTCTTAAAATTGAATTCCAGGGAACCACGCTGATTCTCTTTGAAAGGAAATGGCTTTTACTTTTTGTGCGAAGAAAAAAGGCTGAATCCAAGTCCAGCCTGATAACGAATATTACATCTATGTTTTTTGCGGACTTGAACACTGCGCTTGCTTCAGCGTTAATGTAAATATTGCCCCGCCTTCGGGACGATTGTCCGCTGTCAACGAACCTTGCATACGCTCTGACGCGGTCTTGGCAATGGTCAGACCGATGCCAAAATTTCCGCCTTTCCCTTTGTAGCAGCGATCAAAGAGATGAGGAAGATCTTGTCCTGAAATGCCGTCTCCATCATCAAGTACCTGCAGAAGAACATTTTCGTTTTTGAGATCAATTCGCAGGATGATTTCTCGGCGGGCATATCGTAAAGCGTTGGATAATAAATTATCGACAACCTGTAAAAGAAGTTCCTTGTTTCCAAAAACAAGCAGATTCTGAGGAAACGGCAGAACCGTCAAAGTCAGATCGTGCCGGCGGGCCAGACATTGATATCGGTCGATATAACTTTGCAGACAAGGGGCCAGGGCAAGGGGTTCCTTTTTTTTCTGTGTTTGAGAGATATTTTCAATTCGCGACAGAATGAGCAGCTGATTTACAAGTTCACTCAGGCGGCTGCTTTCTTCGAGAATGGTGGAAGCGGCCGGTATCGGATCTTTGAATACTCCTTGTTCAATGCCCTGCGCATAACCGCTGATCGACATCAGCGGAGTTCTGAGGTCATGGGATACATTCTGGAAGAAATGCTGCTGCTGGAGTTCATTTTGCCGCAGCTGTTCAGACATCTGATTCATGGAAAGCCGCAGAAGCTCCAATTCTTTAATGGAAAAGGGCGAATCCAGGGTTTGAAAGTGCCCTTCGCCAATCCAGGACGACGTCTTGGCCAGCTGGGCTAAGGGCTGTGTAATGCCGCGGGCGCATAGATAGAAAATGAAGATCATCAACAGTCCGATAAAACTGGAAACTGCCAGGACCAGGCTGACCGCAGTGTTCACCCATTGATCGATGAATTCGGTTGAACAGTAGGTAATCAAATATTTCAGCTGTTTTCCACGGTAGGGAATGCGGTAGATTTGGATTAAGTATTGACTGCCGCTGTTTGTCAGCCTGGCGGTCATCGTGGAAAATTCAGTAGTTTGTTCTTCGATATAATCCACAATCAAAGCGGCTAACGGGTCAACGCTGGCCGCCGCAGTTTCCGTGTGAGGAAAGATGACGTTCATGTCCTGCGACAAGACGAGAATCTCCGCTTTATTTTCTGTTTTCTTTGTCAATTCGCTCAGCTGTAGTAAAAAATGACGCACGGATTCCGGAGATTGATGTTCCTGCTCGGATGAAAAGTAAGTATGCATCAAGGGCAGTACGTTTTTCTGCAGTAAAGTCAAATTCTGCTCAGCTTCTTTATAAGCAAAATCCCGGGCGAGCGTTCGAAAAATAATGCAGGTCAGCGGGATGACAAGCAAAAGGGATAAAACTGCAGGCAGAAGAATATGCGTTAAGATGCTTTTTTTCTTCATGGCTCAGACTCCTGCAGACGAAATCCATAACCCCATACTGTTTCAATCTGAACCAGACTGTGCAAGTCTCTGAATTTCTTCCGCAGACGTTTAACCAAATCGTCAGCGGCCCGTGTATCCGCCTGCCAATCGACCTGCCAGAGTGCCTTCAACAGTTCTTCCCGGCTGACCGCCCGGTCTTGATGACGGATCAGATAAGCCAGAAAATCAAATTCTGTAGGGGTCAGCATCAACGGTTTCTGGTTGAGAACGGCTGAACGGTAATCCATGGAGAGCGCAAGGGGGCCGAAAACGAGCGTTCCTGATTCATAGTCCGCTGCCTGAGTGTTCACCCGCCGCAGTAAGGCCCGCACCCGCGCTACAAGTTCCAGGGGAAGAAAGGGTTTGATCAGATAGTCGTCGCATCCCAGGGTCAGTCCGGTAACCCGGTCATACGGGCTGTCTTTGGCGGAGACAATTATCATCGGCAGCTGTGGATATTGCTGACGAAGGCTGGAACATACGCTGAAACCATCCATTTTCGGCATCATGACGTCTAAAATAACAAGTTCGGGCAGACATTCTTCACAGGCCTTAAGCAGAGTTTCGCCATCCGCAAAGGTTGAGACTGAAAAGCCTTCTTTGCTTAAGAATGCCGCAATCAAATCGCGAATGTTTTTCTCGTCATCTGCGACATAAAGAATTTGAGACATAGATCCGCCTCCTCGCTTCTTTTGTTTTATTATACCATCCGCAGCGGTCCGGGGAAATCATTGCCGCAGGATTGCCGCAATTTCACCTTTGAAAAAGAACGCGAATTTCCTTTATTCTGAAACCGAAGCAGCAATGTAGATTAAAGAAGGAAAGTCGAGGTCAAAACTGATGAAACAAATTCAAGCAAAAAGGCAGGATAAACGAAGAAAAAAATGGCGGGAATCCATGACTCTAGCCTATACCTTCTTATTCTTAGCGACTGTTATTCTGGCTTTTTGGCCGTTTTGGGGAGAAAGCCGGCAGCTGATCTGGAATGCCGACGGTCTTTCCCAGCATTATCCGGTTCTGGTTTATGCCGGGGAATATTGGCGGAATCTGTTCCATCAGGGAATGCAGGGCAATTTTACGATCCCGATGATAGATTTCAACGCAGGTCTGGGGATGGATGTTTTCACGACGCTTAATTATTACGGTCTGCAGGATCCGCTGAATCTTCTTTCAGTCGCTTTTCCGGCACAGGCTGCGGAATATTTATACACGGGATTGATTCTTCTGCGCTTGTATCTCAGCGGTTTGTCGTTTTGTTATCTCTGCCGGTATTTTAGAAAATCCAGAATATCGGCACTCACCGGAAGTATTGTCTATGTTTTCAGCGGAGCGCTGCTTTGTTCAGGGCTGATGCATCCATTTTTCCTGAATCCGGCAATTCAATTCCCGCTTTTGATCGTCGGCTGTGACCAGATTTTGCATAAAAAAACTTCATTTCTCTTTATTTTTACGCTCGCATACTCCGCGCTGTGCGGATTTTACTTTTTATATATGATGTCGCTGCTCACTGCTTTTTATGGTGTTCTTCGCTTTTTTGATCAGGTTCGTCAGGATCGGATAAAAGCCGGAGTGTCAGGAATTTTGCGGTTCGCAGCGCATTATATAGGCGGCCTTGGCTTGGCGGCGCCGGTGCTGCTTCCCGCAATTCTGAGTTTTCTTTCCAGTTATCGTTCCGGCATCGTCTCCTGGAACACGCTGTTCTATCCAGCTTCTCAGTATCTGCGGGATGTTATGACCTTGAGTGGACCCTTGAGCGGTCAGGGCGCGCTGGGGATGGCCACAATCTGTTTGTTTGCTTTGGCTTCACTGGCGCTGACTAAGGGCAGGCGAACGCTTAAGTTAAGTTTTATTGTGCTGCTTTTACTTTATTGGTTGGTTCCCGCGGGTTCAATGATGAATGGCTTTTCTTATTCCGCTCGCCGCTGGATATTTGCGTTCGCTCTCTTGCTTGCTTATATTACTGCGGATCAGCTGCCGCGTCTGATCCGGATGTCAAACCCGACTCTGATTCTCTGCACGCTGATTCCGATTGGCTATACCTGCCTGGAGTTGTTGTGCAAAACGATGACGGGCGTAAACCTGACGTTAACAAGCGGTATGCTTTGGGCCACCTGGGCGATACTCGCAACAAATTTCTGGTTCCGGAAGCTGACGGCTAAAGCCTGGCCCCGCCCGCGGTTCGCAGCACAGGTTATCTTTGCATTTGCCGGATTCAATGTCATCGTCAATGTTGTTTCCTACTATAGCTTAAATCAGGCGGTTCATGATTATGCGCAAGTTGGTTTTGCCACAGAGAAAGTCGTGACAGGCAGCGCGGAATCCAGCTTTGTCAGTCTGACACAGACAAGCGGAGTGCGGGTGAACGGCACGAACCTGCTGCCCAACGGCGGTATGTTGGCAGGAGTTTCTACCCCGCTGTTTTATTGGAGTATTGTAGAGGAGCCCGTGACTGATTTCTATCTGCAAACCGAATGTCCGGGACTGTATACCGCGTTCAGGCTGATTAGCACCGGGCCGTCTTTGTTCACGAACACGTTGCTTTCCATGCAATATCAAATTGAGAAGGGAAGGTCGCAGCCAGCCTATTCAAAGACCGATGACAGTCAAGGCTTTATCGATAGTAACAAGCAGAGGCAGTCCCTGCAGGAACCCCAGTCTGATTTGAAAAAACAAGCTGCTCTTAAGCCGCAGGAGAAGTCGAAAACGCAAGGAAACTCCCAAAACCAAGACCGGCTGAAATCGCAGACCAGCCCGGGGATGCAGGCCCCTTTTCAGACGCAATCAAGTCAGAAAGCTGAAACCGGACCGAAAAATCAAAACGACCGGAATGACCAGTCTGATCCATCCGTTGTGTTTGGTTATGTTCCTGCGGTCTGGAATGAAAACTCAGAATATCAGATCTATGAAAACAAGTATGCGCTGCCATTAGGCTATACGTATCGTCAAAGTGTTTCTGAAACTCAGACAGAAGAACTCAATGGTTTGGAAAAACAAGTATTGATGCTGCAGTCTGTGATTTTAGCTGATTCGGAGAGCTTGGGGGAAACTCCGATAAATGAGCAGCTTGAAGCAATAAAAAGCATGAATTATGAAATTGTTTCGACTAAAGGTGTTCAGTGGGATGCAGGAAGGATCGAGGTAAAAAAGCCGGGCGGAAGCATGACCCTTTCCTTCCGCTGTCCCCCGCATGATGAAGTTTATCTGCGGATAGCGGGACTGAATATTGATCAATCCGGAAAAGAAACGTTGGATTTTACTGTTCACAGTCAACGCGGACAATCCTCGGCGAAGTGTTCCTCACCCGAATATACCTGGTATCTGGAGCGGGAAGATTATTTGTTTGATTTAGGAATAAGCCAAGGCTATGAAAGGCAATGTACGATCACGTTCAGTCAGGCGGGTGTTTATTCGTTGAAGACAATCGAGATCTACGCGGTTTCACTGGAGGGTTATGCGGCTGCGGTTGAGGAATTGAGGGAAGAACCCTTGACAATCGAAGCAATGGACAACAATGAAATTACCGGAACATTGCATTTGTCGGAAGATAAATATTTATGCTTGAGTGTTCCTTACAGCCGCGGCTGGAAAGCAAAGGTGGACGGCAAAGAAACAGAGATTATCGAGGGAAATTACATGTTCATGACCATTCCGGTAGAAGCAGGGGATCATACAATTGTTTTTAGCTACTGTACGCCCGGATTGAAAACCGGCGCGCTGCTTTCCGGTATCAGCGGAATCAGTCTGGCTGCTTATGTGGTAATGAAGAAGATTCGAAGTCGATTCCCAGGTCAGATTTCAGAGAAATCAGGTTTATCCTGGTCACTTTGGCAAAAAATGAAGCAGGAGGAAAAACGAAAATGGAAAAACTATTAGTTCTGATGTATTGTTCAAAAGAAGTGGAGAAAAATCAGGATAGTCTTAAAATACTGAAGCAGCTTTCAGGGAAGATCAAAGTTGAGATTTCTATATTGATGATCGAGGAAAGGGCGGATTCGGCGGTTCGTGATTTTATCCGGCAAGAAGCGGAAAATGATCTTTCAATTTCCTATATATTTTTCCATAATTCCTGCCGTAAGTTGGAATTGATCAAAGCTCTGGACAAGGATACCAGTGATTATATCGCGGTAGCGGATCTGGAAAAAACGACGGCGCTGGACGCTTTGGAAAATTTAATGACGCTGCTGAACGAGGGGGAAGAAGAAGGCATTGTTATCCAGGGAATGATGAAAACCCCATGGCTGAAACGAAAGCCGTTTAAAGAGAGAGAAGAGATCATTTTTTGGTCAAAAGATGAAATTGCAGACCAAGATTATGCTTTAGGCTTATTTAAATCAAGGATCCGTGATGATTTCAGGTTGGATTTTCAATTCATACTGAATGAGATTTTCCATCCAGCTTCTTATCGAATTTTACGGATTCATCAGGATCTTTATCCATCATCCGAATGGGCGGATAAGACAAAGTGTAAGTTATGGAAAGTCCGTCTGAAAAATTGGACGTTAATCTTTCTATTGTTGAGTCTGTTTTTTGTCCTGGGCAGCTGCTTCGGTTTTATGACGGCCTTTATAGAAGAAAAAGGAATGATGAATCCAAGTTCGATGAAGTCTGTGGAAAAACTTATTTTCGGCTGTGTTGTTATCCTGATCAGCCAAATGCTAACCTTAGGTTTTGGCATCAAGCAGGGCCTTCAAATGACGAAGGAATACCGTGAGTTAGATGAGAAAACGGATGAAATTCATTTTGGATTAAATCCTGAAAAATATGCAGTGACGGCAGATTTGCTTGAATTTACAGCGAAGAAGTTAAATACGTTAATATCAGAGCTCAGGTATTGTCCGGATTATCGGGAAGTGGCGCTCAGCTATCTCGGAGCATTCTCTGAAAAGCAACAATATTCATTGCCTGAGTGGTCGGAGACATTATCATATATCACCTCCGATATCGTGGAATTCAACGATTATCAAGAACTGGAGATCTATTTGAACCTGGGGCGCTAAACGATTAAAATGAGGATGATAATTTCCACAAACTATTCACTTATCAAAGGGAGAACATTGAGGTGAATTACATCTTAGAATTTTTTCTTGCGCATATCCAAGCGATTATAGGTTTTCGTTGTTAGTGTCTTTTTCTCTTTTCAAACTAAAAAAAGCTTTCGAAATAAGAGAATTAGAAACTTAATTAAAGGCTTTTATATATGATGTTTTATGTTGGTGTTTTGATTTGAAAAAGGATATGAACAAAAAGATGAATTGGATTTAAATATTCGTATGTCCTTCTCTCTTCCTACCCTAGGAATAAGAATTTAACTATAATATATTTCAGAAATTGGCATGGAATTTCATGGATTATAAATTAGAATAAAGTCATGATGATGCTGCAAATTCTTATACATGATGACTTAATGCTGCTTGTTTCTTTCTCATGTAAGTGATTATTGAATGAGCATAGATAATATTCTGTTGTATCTATTGTAAATCAACTGTGTCTATTCTATAATAACAGTGGAGGGAGACCTATGCGCATACTTCTGGATTCCAATTCAAATGATCCGAATTATATGCAGATCGAAAACGCGATTCGATCGGCAATCTGTCAGGGACAGCTGCGGCCGCAGGAACAGCTGCCTTCAATCCGCCAGCTGGCGAAACAGCTGCAGGTGGCGATCATCACCGTGAAACGGGCGTATGATGATCTGGAACAAGCGGGCATGATCGAAACCCGTCAGGGTAAAGGCTGCTTTGTTTGTTCCTTGGATGTTCAAACAGTGCAGGAACAGGCGGGAACGCAGCTGATTGAGGAATTCCAGGCGACGCTGGATAAGGGATTGAAGCTGGGACTCACGCTGCCGCAGATCCAGACCTTGTTTGATCAGGCACAAAAAACTGTAATTCAGGAAAAGAGGGAGAAGTCATGATTGAAAACGCAATTTCCGCAGAGAATCTGCGGGTGCATTATCCGAACTTTGATCTTTTCATCGATCATTTTGATTTGCCGTGTGGTTATGTTATGGGCTTGATCGGCCGCAACGGGGCGGGAAAAACAACGCTGATTGAAGCGTTGCTGGACAGTACGCCTGCGCGCGCTCAGCGTTGCAAATTACTGGGGATGCGGATGGATCAGAACGAGCGGCAGATTAAAAATCAGCTGGGCGTGGTCAGCGACCGGTTTGTATTTCCGGATTCTTACCATGCGATGAAGCTGATGCGCCGGATCGGTCCGTTTTATGATCAGTTTGACGAAGTTCTGTATCATACGCTGCTCAACCGGTTCCGCTTGCCCTTAGGCAAACCGTTCGGCGAATTCTCAGCGGGGATGAAAGTTAAGCTTTCGATCATCTTCGCTTTATCGCATCATCCCAAGCTGATGATTCTGGATGAGCCGACGGCGAATCTTGATCCGGTGTCCCGGCGGGAAGTGCTGGATCTGTTATATGAGTTCATGCAGCAGGAGGATCATTCATTATTATTTTCCACGCACAATACGGCGGATCTGGATAAAATCGCAGACTATGTGACCTGTCTGGAAAACGGCCATGTGAAGTTCTCCGCTTCCAAGGAAATTCTGATGGAGAATTGGCAGCATTTCCGCTGTGAAGGAAAAATACCGAAGGAAATGAAAGATTTTGTGCTGAAACCGAAACCGACGGAGACCGGCTGGGAAGGCATGTGCACCCATGCAGCGCAGCTGCGGTATCTTCCGGTAGTCTTTACCCCCGCGACGCTGGAAGAAATCATGTTGGCGCAGGATCTGACGTATGAAGAACTCTGATCGGCTGCGGCTGGCCTGGGGGTATTGGTTTCAGTGCAACGGCGGCCTGTTGGGAATGGTCGTCCTTTCCCTGATTCTGACTTCGGGGAGCGTAGCGGTTGCCTTGTTTCCGTAGTTGTCCGGCGCGCTTGTTTTTACGAATAAAATGCTGGACTGGCGCGATGGCGAGGAGGGAACCAGCGGAAGGATGCTGGAGACGCTGCCGCTTTCCAACCGGGATCGCAAGATCATTCTGCTTTTTACAGTAACGATGACCTGGATCGGCTTAGTTGGCGGCTGCGGTCTGGTAATGAATGTGCGCTGTCCGGGTTTAACCGGAGTCTTGGCGTGGACCGCTGTTGTTTTCTGGGCGATGTATGGCTGGATTATCCTGCGCTGGGAGAAAGAAAAACAAGCGCTCAGCACCTGGAAAACCGCGATGATTTATAATGCGCTTATTTTAGTCGTTGTCATCGGCGCGCTGGAATTTAGTGATAAAGCGTTGTCTTCCTCGTTAATCTTGGCCGCGGCGTTCGTGCTGGTGATGTCGATCGGATTAACCCGTATCGAACTGATTGGAAAAGAGAAGCAGGATTCTTTAGATAAGCTGGAATTCCCGGGAATTTCTGAGCAGCTGCGCGGAATTCTGGATTTGGCGGAAATCAGGCTGCATGGCAAAAATCAACGCCGGCGCACCCGGGATCAGGGTCTTCAACTCCTGGTGGCCTTGGTCTTCCTGGTCTTTCTGCACGGAAGTTATGTTTATCTGGTGTTCTTTGTCGGCGATTTTGCGGCCAGCTGGCAGCTGACGAAAAAGTTTCAAAGCGGAGGTTACGCATTGAACCTGATTCCGGCTGCGCGGAAAAAACGGCTGGCAGGTCAGCTGATCGCACAGGGCTTTGTGCTGGGCAGTCTGTGGATTATGGATCTGATCATCCTGGGAATGCAGCTGTTCATTCCTTTCGGCAGCCTGGCTCTGCCGCTGACCTGGAAGGCCGTCGGGATTTCACTCTGCGCCACGTTGGCGTTTGTCGCATATAGTTTGACGTTTGGGTCCGGATATGACGCGGATAAAGGATCATCCTGGTTTTTCTTCGGTTTCTTCGCCGTCAATCTGGGCGCGGCCGGGGCGTCGGCGCAGGCCTTGCCGTTTTTACAGTCAGGAGCGTTTTGGATCGGCTTGTCGCTTGCCAGTTTGATTCTGATCGGAAGATGGCTTGGAATTCAGGCTAAACGGGGAGCGCTCTAGTTTTAATGAAATACTCAATGAAGAAGTTGTCCGGGATTTAGGCAGTCGGCGGAGAACTTCTTTTTTTTCTGATCTTGGAAAAGCTGTAAGCATGGAGATCAGGAACTAAAAAAAACAAGGTCATGCGATCTGCGGCCTTGTTTCTGATTTTCAATTTGATCAGTTCATGGTTGGTTCTTTCAACTTAACCCATAGCTCCATCGAAATGTCCTCCGTTTCAGCCAGATTGTATTTCTCAGCGGAGAACGGTTCAATTTCCAGAGACCGGGAAGGAAGCCAGGTATGCAGAAGATAGCTCGCCGCTTTATCCAGGCCCTCGCAAACCAAGGTTTCAAAATTCTCAGCTTCGATGCGGCATTCAATATAATTTCCAGGCGGCAATGATTGGATTACATAAGGTTCTGAGATCTCTTGCGGCATTGGGTACAATGCTCCGGTGAAATAATGAAAAGTACCTTTTACCGGATCGGCGCTATACGACATGCCCATTTCAAAATCAGGATTAATCACGGTTTTCAGTTTTGATTTTTCTTGATGAAAACGGGTCCAGCATTGACCGGGAATATCGATGCCCGTACTTTCTCCCATCGGAATCTGCTTCGCAGTATCAACAAGCGTTGAGAATCCAAGATAAGTTTCTTCCGTTTCCAACGTTTCTCTTCTGATTTCCAGAAGTAGGTCATCGATCAAGATAGGAATATTTTCATCGAGGTCTTTGTAAGTCAGGGCAATGTCGGGCTTGATCATCGTGTTTAACCGTGGCCGCTTCTTACGATATTCTTCGGGCGTGATGCCGTAAGTTTCTTTAAATACCCGGGTGAAATTCGCAGGGCTTGAAAAATGGTAGTCATAAGCAATTTCAGTAATAGTGCGATCCTCTTGATTCAGTTCCTCGATGACTCTGGATAACCGGCGCAGTTTGATGTACTCCTGAACTGATTTATGAACAAGACGTTTAAATAGTTTTTGAAAATAGAAAGGGGATAAGGAAACTTGTTCTGCCAGCCATTCCGTTTTGATTCCGCGAGGAAGTTCTTGTTCGATCCGGTCAAGAGCTTCCTGAATTGCTTCCCATGTATACATTGTGAATTCCTCCTTCGATCGATCTAATGATAACAAAGAATTCTCGATTTGACTTTTCAGCACGTGGCTTTTTGAAAATAGTTTAATTGTTGATTTCGGATGGAAATCGGAGCCTGGGGAATAATAGATTCAAAAAGAACAAATTAAAAGAACAATATCAAAGATAACATGATATTGTTCTTAATCAATTGGTGCTGAAAGATGAAATCGGTATAATGAAGTTAATAAAGGAAAGGGTAGGAGGCTGTTACGATATACAGCTGGTGCTGAAAATGAAGCAAACCCCAAGAAAAAGTTGTCGGCGTTATTTCTGAATTGCTAATGGGGTTTGGAGATAATCCTTTTTTAAGTCGGGGAAGAACATGGGAAAATCGGGTCATTCCTGGTTTATTTTCGTTTCCTGTTTGGTGGTTATTGCAGACTATGATAAAATAAAGATCGGAATGAGGAACAAACATGAAGATCAAGGAAATCATCGTTGTTGAAGGAAAAAAAGATACGGCGAATTTAAAACGCTGGCTGGATGTGGACACGCTGGAAACCAGCGGCACCGGTCTGACGGAAGCCACGCTGGATCAGATCCGCCAGTGGGCAAAGACCCGCGGCGTGATTATCTTTACCGATCCGGATACTCCGGGCGATCAGATCCGTCAGCGTATCAACAGCGCGGTGCCGGGCTGCAAGAATGCGTTTCTGCCCTCAGGCAAAGCCTGGGAAATTGTGCGCGGCAAGCGGAAAGTCGGCGTGGAACATGCCGGAAAACAGGAAATTCTGGCAGCCTTGGAGCATTGTCTGACGTATGAAGCGGCCGGGGAAAATACGCTGAGCTGGTCAGAGTTTGTGGAACTGGGGCTGACTGGCCTGCCGGACAGCGCTCAGCGGCGCAAGGAAGTCGGAAACCGATGGCATGTCGGCGAAGCCAACGCCAAGACGCTGTGGAAGCGTTTGAATCTGCTGAAAGTCACAAAAGCGATGCTGGAAGAAGGGAGGGACGCCGATGAATAAGCCGATCGCTACCATGGCGAGAACGAATGAAATCTTAGCGAAATATGACCTGTACGCAAAAAAGAATTTTGGTCAGAACTTTATTATCGAGCCGGGAATCGTGGAAAAGATCGCGCGGCTGTCCCATGCGGATGAGTACAGCGCTGTGATCGAGATCGGCCCGGGCATCGGCGCTCTGACGGAACAGCTGGCGAGAGTGGCCGGTCATGTGCTGGCGTTTGAGATCGACGACCGCCTGATCGAGGTGCTGGCCGATACGCTTTCCGATTATCCGCATGTCGAGGTCGTTCATCAGGACTTTCTGGAAGCGGACTTGAACGCGACGGTGGAGAAGCTGAAAACACAGTGGAATCAGGTTCTGGTCTGCGCGAATCTGCCGTATTATATTACGACTCCGATCTTATTTAAAATCTTTGAAAGCAAGGCGGATATTCCGGTGATTACCGTCATGATGCAAAAGGAAGTCGCCGACCGCTTTACCGCTGCGGTTTCGACGAAGGACTACAATGCGCTGAGCGTGATCGTGCAGTATCAATATCAGGTTCAGACGGTAATGAAAATCCCCAAGACGATTTTCAATCCCCGCCCGGCCGTGGACTCGGCTGTTGTGCAGTTTACCCGCAGGCAGCCTGTGCGCGCCGCCCGGGATGAAGCGCAGTTCTTCGCGCTGGTCAAAGGATGCTTCAAGCAGCGCCGCAAGACGCTCTACAACAACTTCCGCGAATATCTGCAGGACAAAGATGAAGCTTCCCGGCTGTTGAATGAAGCCGGACTGGAACCTTCGCTGCGGGCGGAAACGATGACGCTGGATCAGTTTCTTGATCTGTATGAGGTGACGTATGAAACAAAGAGCTTACGCGAAAATTAACCTGTGTCTGGACGTCGTGCGCCGGCGTGAGGATGGATATCATGAACTGGAAATGATCATGGCGCCGGTGAATCTCTATGATACGCTGAACTTTGAATTCAGCGATGAGCTGCGCCTGCAAAGCAATGTGCCGTATCTTCCGTTAGACCGGCGAAATACGATTGTGAAGGCAATCGAGCTGCTTCGCGAGGAATATGGTTTCAAGGAGAACTTTGAGATTACTTTGCAGAAGCACATTCCGACGCAGGCCGGCATGGCCGGGGGCAGTACCGACGGGGCGGCGGCGATCCGGGCGCTGAACAAGATGCTGCGGCTGGGGATGGATAACGAGAAGATGGTCGAAATTGCCAAGAAGGTCGGAGCGGACGTACCGTTCTGCCTGCGCAGCCGGCCGGCGTTTGTGACCGGCATCGGCGAGAATCTGGAACATTTCCGCGTGCATACGCCGTTTTATCTGTTGTTAGTGAAGCCGTACAAGGGGGTATCCACAAAGGTGGCGTTTGAAACGCTGGATTTCAGCTGTGCTGAACATCCTGACTGCCGCAAGATGCGCCAGGCTTTGATCGCCAACGATTATGAGGGCGTGCTTCAGTCGCTGGGCAACACGCTGGAACAGAGCGCGTTTAAGCTGGTGCCACAGATTGCGACGATCAAGCGGGATCTGCTGGGGCTGGGCTTCGACGGGGCGTTGATGTCGGGCAGCGGATCCACGGTGTTCGCGCTGACACGCGATCCGGAGCTATTGGAAAAAGGCGCGGCGGTGATGCGAAAAAAAGCGGCGTTTATCCGTAAGACGGAGCTGCGGCCGCAGGAAGAACCCGGCTGGACGAATCGTTCACACCAATAAATAGGGACACTGAACTTTGAATGCAGGACTCTGCGGGAGCCTGCATTTTTCTTTGATCCAGCCTTTCCGTAAATTCTTTTTGTCTTTTAGTTAAATTCCAGCCGTGAATGCCTGAACGATTTTCAGGTTCTGTTTTCAGGGAAGAAGCGCTCTGAAATTGAATGAAAGCCCCTACATTTGAAAAGCGAGGCACGAAATTCCAAAACCCGCTGTAAATAACTGTAAAAAACAGGAAATCCCAGGAAAAAACATCACTTTAGGCTTTTTTTAAAGGGCGAGTTTGAGTAAAATAGACTATGGAGGACGATGGATAATGAAATCTGCAATTATTATGGCGGCGGGCAAGGGTACACGCATGCACTCTGAGCTGCCGAAGGTGATGCACCCGGTCTGCCAGAAACCGATGCTGGGGCATATCCTTGACAACCTGAAAAAAATCCAGGTCGACAAGATTGTAACCGTTGTTGGTTTTGGCCACGAACAGGTGGAAGCCGCGATGCGCGGACAGTGTGAGTTTGTGCTTCAATCCCCGCAGCTGGGTACCGGTCATGCGGTGATGCAGGCCGCGCCGGTTCTGAGTCAGGCAGAAGGAAAAACCTTAGTCGTCAATGGGGACTGTCCTTGCATTCAAAGCGCAACCTATCAGGGAATGCTGGACGCCCTGGATCAGTGCGGTATGGTCGTGTTAACGGCAGTGCTGGACGATCCGAAACAGTACGGCCGGATTATCCGCAACGCTGAAGGCATGATTGAGAAGATCGTGGAATTCAAGGACTGCACGGAAGAACAGCGGAAAATCACGGAAATCAACACCGGCATCTATTGTTTTGACAATCAGGCTTTATTCAAGCATCTTGAGGAAATTCGCAATGACAACGCGCAGCAGGAGTATTACATTACGGATTTAGTCGAGATCTTCAATCGCCATGGGTTAGGCGTGAAGGCCAAGATTGTCGAGGACAGCTTTGAAGCCAGCGGCGTCAACGACAAAAAAGAACTGGCGCAGGCAACCCGCTGGATGCAGAAGCGGATCAACGAACATTGGATGGAGGAAGGCGTCACGCTGATCAATCCGGACAGCACGTATATCGGACCGGACGTCGTCTTGGGCAAAGACGTCACATTGTATCCGAACGTCTATCTGGAGGGCAACACGGTGATCAACGACGGGACGACAATCCTTCCGCAGTCGTTTCTGGTTAACGCCGTGATCGGAAAGAACTGCACGGTCGACAGCTCGCGCATCACCGACAGCATCGTTCATGACGAGGTCAAAATCGGTCCTTACGCCCATCTGCGGATGAACTGCGAGATTGACAGTAAGAACCGGATCGGTAACTTCGTCGAGTTTAAGAACACCAAGTTCGGCTTCGACAGCCGTTGCGCGCATCTGACCTATCTGGGCGACAGCGAGATCGGATCGAAAGTCAACATTGGCTGCGGCGTCATCACCGTCAACTACGACGGGAAAAACAAGTTCCACACAGTTGTCAAGGACGGAGCCTTTATCGGCAGCAACGTCAATTTGATCGCGCCGGTCACGGTCGGGGAAAACGCCGTCGTCGCCGCGGGATCGACCGCGACTCAGGATGTGCCGGACGGGGATATGGCCATCGGTCGCGTACGCCAGGAAAACAAGCCGGGTTATGGTCTTATCTACAAAAACAAAGAGAAAAAATAAAAGGAGAAAACATGATCGAGAATGCAATTGTCTTCGCACTGTCCAGCAGTGTTGAACTGGCTCAGGAAATCGTAGAATACCTGGGCTTACCAATGGGAAAGATTTCTGTTAAGCATTTTGCCGATGGAGAAATTATGGTGGAGCCGGAGGAAACGGTTCGCGGCCGTTCCGTTTATATCGTCCAGTCGACATGTTCGCCGGTTTCTGATCGTCTGATGGAAGTGCTGATCGCGATCGACGCCTGCAAGCGCGCCAGCTCGGGTGAAATCACAGTCATCATGCCGTATTACGGTTATGCGCGTCAGGACCGCAAAGCGCGTGCGCGCCAGCCGATTACCGCGAAGCTGGTTGCGGATCTGCTTCAGACCGCTGGGGCAAATCGTGTCGTGACGATCGATCTGCATGCGACCCAGATTCAGGGCTTCTTCAATATTCCAATTGACGACCTGAGCGCCGTTTCGATGATCGGCCAGTATTTCCGTTCCAAGAATCTGGAAAATGTCGTCGTCGTTTCGCCGGACCATGGCGGAACTACCCGGGCGCGCCGTCTGGCCGACTGCCTGAACGCGCCGATGGCGATTATTGACAAGCGTCGTCCGAAACCGAATGTCGCGGAAGCGATGAACGTGATCGGCGAGGTTGAAGGCAAGACCGCGATCATCGTCGACGATATGGCGGATACCTGCGGCACGCTGATTGCCGGCGTCAACATCCTGAAGGAAAAAGGCGCGAAGGAAATTTACTTCGCCTGCACGCACGGCCTGTTAAGCGGACCGGCGATCGAACGGATTCAGAATTCCTACATTAAGGAAATGGTCATCACCAACACGATTCCGTTAAGCGAAGAAAAGAAGAACGGTACGGATAAGATCACATTGTTGTCTGTCGGCTACATGCTGGCGAAGACGATCGAAGCGATCCAGCTGAAGAATCCGGTCAGCGCCGTTTACGATCTGTTCAACGACTAAACTGATTGATTAAAAACGGGAATTTCCGAAAACGATTCGCCCTTGTGCAAAGCGGGGCTGCGGGTGTAGGAAACACCCGTTTTTTTCTTGCGGCAAACACAAAAGCGTCAGCGGGAGGAAAGCGGACGTGGTATAATGGAAGCGACAGAAACCGACAGAGTTCGACAAATTTTGTCGATTCCGGGCTGGAGGCAGGTTCATGAGTAAAAAACAAAATCAGTCGATCATCCGCAAGATGATCAGTATCACCATCGTCGCTTTGATTTTGGGGGCGGTTTGTTTCTTAGGCGGCGTCCTGCTGGCGCAGCGGAGTCATTCCGGCAAGACGTCGGTGACCAGCGACACCTTGTTTCAACAGCTGCGTTCCGTCAGTCAGCTGACGACCGTGGAATATCATTACACCAATATGGGCAAATTTGAGAAAAACGCCGATCTCAACGGCTGGACAATTCCGCTGACCAAAGCCAGCTTCATTTTGGCGTATGACGGGAAGATCACGGCCGGCGTCCGGCTGGACGACGTTCAGATCGACGTTCAGGACAAGACGATCACGATCACGCTGCCGCCGGCGGAGATTTTAAGCCACGAGGTCGATGAAGCGAGCATCGAGGTTTACGATGAATCCAATAATCTCTTTAATCCGATCAGTATTTCCGACTATGCTGCGTTCTCCAAGCAGCAGAAAACGGTCATGGAGGGGAAGGTCGTCGACGGCGGACTGCTTGAGGAAGCACGTAAGAAAGCAGGCGAGGTGATCAGTCAGCTGCTGGAAACTGCTAACCCGGACTATACGATCCAGGTTCAGGAAGCGAAGGAAGCGTAATTCAGAGCCAGGATCATCGGCGAAGGCAGACGTCGAATTATTAAGGCAATGCGGGATTTTCTCTTGATAGGGGAAATCCTTTTTTTATGCGTTGGGCGCTGAATCAGAGTGAGAACGATGCAATCCAGCACGCAAAGAAATGGAAAAAATTACCGCTTTCTTCCTGGTTTCAAGGGCGTCATGATGAAAGCAGAAGTCGAAGAAGCACTAAAATTGTCCGGGAAACCGCGACATGTTTTGGTATGGTTTCTTCTTGAAACTTTGATTATGATGAAACCGAAGAAAGGAAATGCCTATGGAAGATCTCAATGAACGGCAACTTCAGATTTTGAGATTGTTAGCGGCGAACACGGAACCGCTGCGGGGGCCGGAGCTGGCCCGGCAGTTTGGCTGTTCGGTCAAAACGATTCAGCGCGATTTTAAACGGATTGAAATCCTGGGCCTGTCGCTGGGCTACACCCTTACCCGCAGTATCCAGGGCATTGCGCTGGACTGCGGCAATGCGGACCGCAGCCGGTTAAACCGCTGGATTTACGGCGGAGAGCGGCTGAACGCGGGGGATTCCGTGGAAGACCGGCGGCATCGAATTTATCTGGACTTACTGCTGAACGCACCCCAGCCAACGACTATCCCTGTCTCTTATACACATCTCCGAGCCCACGAGACAGGCAGAAATCTCGTATGCCGTCTTCTGCTTGAAAAAAAAAAAAAACAAAAAACAAAAAAAAACAAAAC
>OJJT01000422.1_pt1 | contig 20824 bp, 18 predicted proteins | sample 1596281 | NCBI WGS metagenome assembly OJJT01 (sample SAMEA4350145, study PRJEB24818) | metagenome | biome: human; feature: gut; material: faeces | place: Denmark | collected 2013-09
AACTAGATATTTTTTTGTTACAGGGACGAGAAGACGACCATGATGTTTCCGATTGCAGTTGGCTCGAGGATGTGTATACGTGACGATGTTTCGTCTGGTGGGTTCGGAGATGTGTATAAGTTTTTTTTTTTTTCAAGCAGAAGACGGCATACGAGATTTCTGCCTGTCTCGTGGGCTCGGAGATGTGTATAAGAGACAGGGTCATATCCAGAAGCTTCTCCTGCCTTATCCGACAATAATTCAGGTTTTTTCATAAATAAATTACCGGCCTTCCTTTGCTTTATTTTTTACTCAACAGCGCTTTCACTTCCTCTACAGTCAATACTTTCCCATAGGATATAACTTCGCCGTTAAACACTAATGCAGGTGTCGTCATTACTCCGTAACCGGCGATTTCCGCAAAATCTGTAACATGTTCAATCTCATAATCTAATCGAAGTTCAGATACTGCCGCTCTGGTTGCTTTTTCTAATTCCATACATTTTACGCAGCCCGAACCCAATATTTTGATCCCTTGCTCTTGTTTCTTATTTTCTGTATTTTGCATTGTTTCTGACGTGCAATTTTCACCACAACAGCATGATTTTGTTTCTTTTTTCTTTCCAAATAATTTCATTTCTTATTCGCTCCTTTTAAATAAATATCGCACTAAAAATATTAAAGAGATAACCTACAATGATAATACCCGACGTACAAATGGCAATAAATAAAGTCAATAATTTAGGCTTTACTGCCTTTTTCAACATGATTAAAGACGGCAGGCTTAATGTCGTTACTGCCATCATAAATGATAAGATCGTACCTAATTGTGCTCCCTTTGCAAGTAATGCCTCTGCAACCGGAATTGTTCCGAAAATATCAGCGTACATAGGGATACCGACAAGCGTAGCTAAAACAACACCGAACGGGTTATTACTTCCTAAAATACTTTCAATCCATGTTTCAGGTATCCAATTATGAATAATTGCTCCAATCCCCACACCGATCAAAATGTATGGAAATACTTTTTTGAATGTTCCCATCACTTGTTCTTTCGCATATTGAACTCTGTCCTTTTTGGTTAAGGCAGGGGAACTAATATCAACCCTACTTGCATTTTGACGAAATCTTCTACATATTTTTCCATATGTAAGTTTTCAATGAAGGTGCCGCCGATGACGGCAATGATCAAACCTACAATCACATAAGCAAAGGCAACTTTAGCACCGAAAATACTCATTAACAATACAAGACTTCCCAAATCAACCATAGGGGAAGAAATCAAAAAGGAAAATGTTACGCCCAGTGGCAATCCCGCACTTGTAAAACCTATAAATAGCGGAATAGACGAACAGGAACAAAATGGTGTAACTGTTCCTAACAATGCGGATATAATATTTGCTCCTATGCCATGAAAGCGCCCCAAAATTTTCTTACTTCGTTCTGGCGGAAAGTAACTTTGAATATACGAAATAAAGAAAATCAGTAAACATAACAAAATTGTGATTTTAATTACGTCATACAAAAAGAATTGAATACTTCCGCCTAATCGACTGTCAATGTCTAGCCCTAGTTGTGATAGACCCTTACCGATTAAACCATTTAACCACTTCATACCTAATATTTGGTCTTGGAAAAACGACCATATTGAATTGACTACTTCCAAAAAAGTCCCTCCTTCATACAACATATCAAATATTTTTGATGTGATAAAGTTTTATAAAAGCCACCTTTCGATGACTTTTATTTGCAGCAATTTGATTGATTTTCAGTATTTGGCGTTGTTAATTCTAGCAATCGTTTTGACGCGTATTCACTTCCGCTTTTACTTAGGCTGTAATGTGTCCATTTTCCCTCTTGTCTTGCATGAACAATGCCGGAATCGCAAAGTATTTTCATGTGATAAGATAAAGCTGACTGTCCGATGTTCATGTTTTCAATCAGAACACACGCACATTTTTCGCCACTCTTCAAGTAATCTAAAATAGTAAGCCTTTTTGTATCACAAAGAGCCTTAAAGATTTTTGCGTCTTTTGAAAAATCAGTCATCGCCGTCATTCCTCACATCAATTATTTTTGATATATACATCATAAGTCTTGTAAAGTGGTTTGTCAACATGTCACATCAAAATATTTTGATGTGTTTTTTTCTTCCTCTTGTCTGCCAAAGACAAAAAAAAGAAAAAGATAAAATAAACCGAGAGTCAACTGCATTCTGACTCTCGGCTTCATTTTTCAAACGGAGACGGAGGGATTCGAACCCTCGTGCCCCGGAGGGCAAACGCATTTCGAGTGCGCCCCGTTATGACCACTTCGATACGTCTCCATGAAGAGCTGTGCATGATTTCCATACACAGCTTTTACATTATAACAGAATTATTTCCAAAAAGAAAGAGGATATTTCAAATTTAATCAACCTTTAATCATCTTCCTCAGTCGAAACAGTATATGTCTGTCTCTTTCTTGCCATCTCGTCACTTTCAAGATACTCGTCATATGTCGTAATCTTGTCGATCAGTTGTCCACCCGGAACGATTTCCATAATACGGTTTGCAGTCGTCTGTACGATCTGATGATCCCGAGACGTAAAAAGTAAAACTCCCGGGAATTTGATCAGTCCATTATTAAGAGCTGTGATCGATTCCATGTCAAGATGGTTTGTCGGCTCATCAAGAAGAAGAACGTTTGCTCCTGAAATCATCATCTTAGAAAGAAGGCAGCGTACTTTTTCTCCTCCTGAAAGAACTTTCAGCTTCTTCACACCGTCCTCGCCTGAGAAGAGCATTCTTCCGAGGAATCCGCGAACATATGTGACATCCTTTTCTTCGGAATACTGTGTCAGCCATTCTGTGATATTATAATCACTGTCAAATTCTCCGCCGAAATCTTTCGGGAAATATGCCTGAGAAGTTGTCACTCCCCATTTATAAGTTCCTTCGTCCGGTTCCATCTCTCCGATCAGGATCTTAAAAAGAACTGTCTTTGCGACTTCATTACTTCCGACAAAAGCGACTTTATCATCGTGACCGAGAGTAAAGCTGATATTGTCAAGCACTTTCACGCCGTCGATCGTTTTAGAAAGACCTTCTACCGTAAGCACTTCGTTTCCGATCTCACGATTCGGACGAAAATCAATATACGGGTATTTTCTGCTGGACGGTTTGATCTCGTCAAGCTGGATTTTCTCAAGGGCGCGCTTTCTCGATGTCGCCTGCTTTGATTTTGAAGCATTTGCGCTGAATCGGGAAATAAAGTCCTGAAGTTCTTTGATCTTCTCTTCTTTTTTCTTATTTGCTTCTTTCATCTGACGGATAAGAAGCTGACTTGATTCATACCAGAAATCATAATTTCCCGCATAAAGCTGTATTTTTCCATAATCAATATCTGCGATCTGCGTACATACTTTATTTAAGAAATAACGGTCATGAGACACAACGATCACCGTATTTTCAAAATTAATCAAAAACTCCTCAAGCCACGCAATCGCATCCAGATCAAGGTGGTTTGTCGGCTCGTCAAGAAGCAAAATATCCGGATTACCGAACAGCGCCTGTGCGAGAAGCACTTTCACCTTCTGCGGACCTGTCATATCTTTCATCATTTTATAATGAAGATCTGTCTCGATTCCAAGACCATTCAAAAGAGACGCCGCGTCTGATTCAGCTTCCCATCCGTTCATCGTAGCAAATTCACCTTCAAGTTCACTTGCCTTTATTCCGTCTTCATCCGTGAAATCTTCTTTTGCATAAATCGCTTCTTTTTCTTTCATAATCTCATACAGTCGGGCATTCCCCATGATCACCGTATCAAGAACCGGATATTCATCATATTTAAAATGATCCTGCTGTAAGAAAGAAAGACGCTCTCCCGGAGTGATCGCCACTTCACCGTTCGTCGGCTCAAGCTGACCTGATAAAATCTTCAAAAACGTAGATTTTCCGGCTCCGTTAGCGCCGATCAGACCATAACAGTTTTCCTCTGTGAACTTGATATTTACTTCTTCAAAAAGCGCTTTTTTTCCCACGCGCAGAGTTACATTATTTGCACTGATCATTACAATATCTCCTTTTTTGAAACTTCGTTTTACGGGATATGTGATGCTTAATACGCACCAACGCCTATATTAACATATAATCCATGAAAAAGGCAAGGACTTATAGGAAACATGTACGTTTCCCCAATCCCTGCCTTCTGTTTCCGAAAGCTCCTATAATTTTAAGCTGTTCTCTCAATGCCTGCTGTTCATATCGCTGTATACTTCACAAAACCTGGCGGCAACGGAAACCGGTTCGTTTCCCGCATAAAGATGAGAAGCATCTCCCAGCTTCAACCCCCGAAAACAAGCGATTCCCTTCTCTCGTTCTTCTGTCACTATTTCCGTCACCGATGTCGGAGCAAACGCAAAATACTGCCATGCCGAAAAAGGCGACATATTCCACAGATGCGACAACAACGCGCACGTAATCCCAAAATGGCAAAAAAACGTCACGGTCTCCGTGCATTCTCTCTCCACTCTATAACTGCTGCCTTCACGAACATATCCATGCTCTGCAAGAAATCTGTCAAACTCAAGAGTTACCCTGTCATATACTTCCACCGCATCTGAATTTTGGCATAGATCGGATTTTCTCCACGCATCCCTGTCCATACATTCTCCATGTTCCATCCAATACGACGGAACGATATCCCACACGATTCTCGGCACATACCGACCATTTTCTTTCTCCGCGGTAGGATAAGCCTTTTGAAGATGTACCGCCTGATTCAGATCGATCCTTGCCGGAAATTCTCTCAGCCATTCTACAGTCTGTGCGGTCTTTCCCACTTTATCCAGACAGTACTGCGCCGTGTCTTTCGCTCTTCCAAGGGGAGAAACATAACAGCTTCCGAGATTCAAGTCAGCCGCCCGTTCGGCAAGCAGTTTTGCCTCACGATGTCCTTTTTTCGTCAGCGTATCATTTATGTAATCCGGATCTCCATGTCTGATAAATAAAATCCTCACTGTCTATCTCCTGCCTTTCTTTTATGCAAAGCGTCCGTTTTAACCATCGTTTTGCAAGTCCGGTCCACATCCCCACTTCGTCTAATGCGCCATATATATGCGCCTGCTCTTCCTCTGTCCATTTATCAGGACGTTCTTTTAGTTTTTGTTCAAACCATTCTTCTGTGGCGACAGACATCCCATGTGCCCCTTCCGCAAATACATGATGCGCATAAGGTACGCCCGCCTTCCTGCATGCTTCGGCAAACAAATACCCGTTTTCCGCCGAAACGGTCTTATCTTCAAGAGTATGCCACAAAAAACACGGCGGCATCTCTTCTGTCACATGTTTTTCGACCGACAGATATTCCCGCTCTTCTTCATCAGAATCTTCTCCGAGCAAAGCTAAAAACGAATCTTCGTTTCTATACTTTCCCGAAGTGATTACCGGATAACCGAGTATCATCGCATCCGGTCTGCATGAAACTTCTTTAAGAAGAGAATTTTCTTCTTTTATATCCTGAAAATGAACTCCGAGACTTCCGCATAAGTGCCCGCCTGCCGAAAATCCGCATACAGCCACTTTCTCCGGATCGATCCGGCACTGTTTCGCATAATAACGTACGAGCCGCACCGTTCTGGCCAGATCTCTAAGCGGCTGAAGGTGCAAAGGCTCGCCTTCCGATGTCGGATTCACACTGTATGTAAGTACAAGCGCATTGTATCCGGCCCTATAAAATGTTCGTGCGACGATATCGCCTTCCGATGATGACACCTGACGATAGGCTCCGCCCGGCACAACGATCATTGCCGGACGGATCTGCCCGTCTTCATGCATATAACTTATCACATAAGGAATATCTCTTTCTTCACTTTCATACGAATATTCCTCTCTTTTCCAAATTGCCGTTCTCTTACCTATCATTTTTCCACCTCTTTTATACCGATCGGCAAAAACATTTTCAACAATATACCTTGCCGGCGCAAGGATGATTCTTATAACTTGACATCTGCCAAATACGGATTCTCCGCTTCGTAAAACTTCTCATTTTCAACTGCCTCTGCCAGCTTCATATCAATCGGCATACGGCCAAGCACCGGAACGTTCATCTCCCGAGCTGCTTCCTCTACATGACTTTCTCCGAACACTTTAATCTCTTTTCCACAGTCAGGGCATTTTACATAACTGTAGTTTTCTATGATCCCAAGTACCGGAATATTCATCTGTTCCGCCATATTCGCCGCTTTTTTCACGATCATCTGTACAAGATCCTGTGGAGATGTCACGATCACCACACCGTCTACCGGAAGCGACTGAAATACTGTCAAAGGAACGTCTCCTGTTCCCGGCGGCATATCTACAAACAGATAATCAATATCGCCCCACATAACATCTGTCCAAAACTGCTTCACAACTCCCGCAATAATCGGACCTCTCCAAATAACGGGCGCGGATTCGTCTTCCAGGAGAAGATTGACCGACATAATTCTTGTCTCATCTTTTGCAATACATGGAAGAATCCCTTCTTCCGTTCCTCTTGCTTTCTCATGTATTCCGTACATTTTCGGAATAGACGGACCTGTAATATCCGCATCTAAAATTCCGACTGTATATCCTTTTTCTCTCATCATTCTTGCGAGCGACGCCGTCACAAGCGATTTACCGACACCGCCCTTTCCGCTGACTACACCGATTACTTTTTTAATAGATGAATATTTGTTTTCCGGTTCACGGAAATCCTCTTTTTTGCTGCTGCATGAATCTGCATGTGCGCATCCTGCGCAAGATTCTTCTGTACATCCGTTTGTATTTTGCTGTTCTGGCATGATCTGCTACCTCTTTCTATAATTTACTCTTTTCTAAGTATAACACATTCGGGCAAAATCTTGTACTGATTTTGCCCGAATATCATTTCTCATTTATTAATCATTTATTCATATTCATTTAACGTCTGTTTACAACCGTTCCACTGTTATCTTGTCACATCGTTGAGCCATTTATAACTTCGATACCGTTTATATGTGATCGGTATTTTAATAATCTCATCACTCATAAGTATCACATAAACAACCGGCACACTTAGCTTAAATACAAATGCCGCAAGAAAACCGAACAATATCGAGCAGCACCACATCGTCGTCATATCGAGAATCAATCCGAATCTCGTATCGCCGCCCGAACGGAACACCCCCACGACAAGCGTTGTATTAATCGCCTGGCCGACAACAAAATAAGACATAACAAAAAACATGATCCTCAAATATTCTTTTGCCGTACCGCTCAAAGTCAGTGCCGCCGATGCCAAAGGCGAAACCGCAAGAATCACAGTTCCTCCCAATATTCCCATGATAATGCTCAATATAAGAAACCGTTTTGCATATGCTTTCGCATACTCTGTCTTTTTCTCTCCGATCGTCTTTCCAAGATAGATCGCCGCCGCGCTGGACAACCCAAACGATACAACTGTCGCAAGCTGTCTTGCCACCTGCGCCACTGAATTTGCCGCCACAGCCGCGCTTCCCATATGACCGAGTATCGCTGTGTTCGCCGCCGTTCCAAGTCCCCATAAAACTTCATTGACTACAACCGGAAGGGCATAACGCATAAAATCAGAAAATAGAATTTTATCCGTATGAAGCACATATTTGAACCTCAGCCTGATCTCCCTGTTAAATAAACGGGCATATATCGCAACAAGCACAACTTCCAGAATACGGGCGCAAAGAGTTCCAAGCGCCGCTCCTGCCACACCCATCTTCGGAAGTCCGAGCAGACCAAAAATGAAAATCGCATTCATTATGATATTGCATATAAGAGACAGAAGATAGACAACTGTTGCCACAACAACCCGTTCCACACTCCGCATAATATACAAATATGCCTGCGTAACTCCCATCATTATATAGGTAAACGCCACAATTCTCAGGTATTTAACTCCTTCCGAAACAACAACCGGATCGTTTGTAAATACCTGCATTAACAGTTCCGGTACCGCAAGAGCCGACACAGTAAAAAGCGCCGTCACACAGACCGCTGCTTTTACTGCCATTCCTAATATCTTTTCAATCGCATCCCGGTCGCCTTTTCCCCAATACTGAGCCGTGAGCACCGTCGCTCCGGAGGTCAGACCGAACAGGAACAATGTCATAATATACTGAATCTGCCCTGCCAAAGATGCGCCGGATAAAGCTTTTTCTCCAACAGCGCCTAACATAATGACGTCTGCCGCCGTCACGCCTACGTTGATCAGATTTTGAAGAGCCATAGGAACAACGAGCGCCAGCACCGTTTTGTAAAACTTTCTCCGGTCAATTTCTATATGATTTTCTCTCTTTAGCATGATATTTTCCGTAAACTACCTTTTACTTATTCTTTTGCTGCCCTGTAATGATTCTGCAGCTGTTTTTCGATCATTCTTTTCCGTTAAAGCAATACGTACACACTTTACACGGATCGATTCCGATCGATGCAATCAGATCATCCAGACGGTGGAAACGAAGAGTCGTAAAATTCTGGATCTTCCGAATCTCTTCTACCATCTTCGCATAACGGCAGCTGTCCGGATCGGCATATTCCGCAAGCACTTCTGCCGGACAGTTTTCTCCTTCTGCCTCTTGAATGATCCTGCGTGTGATCAGATCAAGATCTGATTTGGATCTTGAAAAATTCAAAAACTTACAACCGTACACAAGCGGCGGACACGCCGGACGTACGTGCACTTCTTTCGCTCCGCTCTTATAGAGAAATTCCGTCGTCTCCCGAAGCTGCGTTCCGCGCACGATAGAATCGTCGATCAAAAGCAGTTTCTTATCTTCGATCAGAGACTGCACCGGAATCAGCTTCATCTTTGCGATCAGATTTCTCTGACTCTGGCTTGTAGGCATAAATGACCTCGGCCACGTCGGCGTATATTTAATAAACGGTCTCGCATACGGTATTCCCGATTCATTAGAATATCCGATCGCATGTGCGATCCCAGAATCAGGAACTCCGGCTACAATATCAGGATGCACAGAATCTCCATCGCGCTTTGCAAGCATACTTCCACATTTATAACGCATTTCTTCTACATTGACGCCTTCGTAAGAGGAAGTCGGATAACCATAATAAACCCATAAAAAAGAACAAATCTTCATCTCTTTTCCCGGAGCTACCAACTGTTCCACGCTTTCCGGAGTAATCAGATCGATCTCTCCCGGCCCTAATTCTTTGTACGCTTCATAACCGAGATTAATATACGCTGAATTTTCAAAAGAAACACAGTACGCCTCTTCTTTCTTACCGACAACAACCGGAGTTCTTCCATATCTGTCACGCGCCGCATAAATTCCGTCTTTCGTCATAAGAAGCAGCGTAAGAGAGCCGTTTACAGTTTCCTGCGCATAACGGATTCCTTCCACAAGCGTTTCTTTCTTACAGATCAAAGATGCCACAAGCTCTGTCGCATTGATCTTACCTCCGCTCATCTCCTGAAAATGGGAATGCCCTTCTTCAAACACTTTTTCTAAAAGTTCTTCTTCATTATTGATCTTTCCAACCGTAACGATCGCAAAACTTCCGTGATGCGACTGTATAAGAAGCGGCTGCGGCTCGTAATCAGAAATACATCCGATTCCAAGATTGCCTTTCATCTCATCTACATCCCTGTCAAATTTTGTACGAAAAGGAGCATTTTCTATATTATGGATCGCACGGCAGAACTCTCCGTTTCCATACGCAGCCATTCCGCCTCTTCTCGTTCCGAGGTGAGAATGATAGTCCACGCCGTAAAATAACTCCAATACACAGTCTTTTTTTGATGCAACTCCGAAAAATCCACCCATTTTCTATGTGCCTCCTGTAAATTTATCAAATTCATTCTGCTATTTATCTTTCACCTTATAAAGGATAAGGAGTTCCCGGCGATAAGTCAATACTTTCTTTCATATGCCTGCTATTATCGTTTATTATAGATATATATAAGCAGAAGTTCTATTCCTTTATTTTTGCCGCTTTGGCATCAAAATCATTCTCCCTGCAAACGATTCCCATTTTCTCCGTCTATACAATAAGAGGATGCCTTATTTTGACATCCTCTTACCTGTTAGTCTTCCAAGGCTTCTTTCATCTCTTTCATTTTTTCCATGAAGCCTTTCTTTTTCTTCTTCTCGACTTTCCCTGTTGTCTCATCATGTTCATGAAGTGTATTTCCCGTCAATTCATCAAATCTTCGCAGCGCTTCTTTCGCCTCCGAACTTAATCTTTCCGGAGTCTGGATCTCAAGCGTCACATAATGATCTCCTCTTGCCTGTGGATTACGAAGAGACGGAACTCCTTTTCCTTTAAGGCGCACTTTTGTATCTGTTTTCGTTCCCGGTTTTACATTATAAATCACATCTCCGTCTACCGTAGGAATACGAATATCTCCTCCGAGCGCCGCTACCGCAAATGAAATCGGATGCGTAGAGAAAATATGAATATCTTGTCGTTTTAACGACGGATGCGCCGAAACATTCACTTCTACAAGAAGATCTCCCCGTGGTCCGCCGTTTACTCCCGGTTCTCCCTTGTCTCTGATACGAACGCTCTGGCCGTTATCAATTCCTGCTGGGATAGACACTTTGATCTTCTTTCGGTTTGCAATGTATCCGCTTCCTGCGCATTTTGAACATTTTTCCTTAATCACTTTACCGGAGCCTCCGCAGTTAGGACATGTCTGCACATTTTGAACTGTTCCGAAAAAAGACTGGGATGTATAGACAACCTGCCCCCGGCCCCCGCATTTCGGGCATGTTTCGGGAGATGTTCCGGGTTTTGCCCCTGTTCCATTACATGTTTCACATGGATCTTTCAAAATAAGATCTAATTCTTTTTCACATCCGAAAACCGCTTCCTCAAATGTGATTCTTATACTTTTTCTGACATTTGCGCCTCGCATCGGTCCGTTACTTCTTCCGCCTCGTCTTCCGCCGCCGAACAGGTCGCCGAAAATATCGCCGAAAATATCACTGAAATCCGCACCGCTAAAGTCAAAGCCTCCGAAACCGCCTGCGCCGCCCGCGCCGCCATCGAATGCCGCGTGACCAAACTGATCATATTTCTGTCGTTTTTCAGGATCGCTTAAAACAGCATATGCTTCTGATGCCTCTTTAAATTTCTTTTCCGCCTCGGCATCCCCCGGGTTCATATCGGGATGGTACTTCTTTGCCAGTACACGGTATGCTTTTTTGATCGCCGCCTCATCAGCATCTTTCCCGATGCCGAGCACCTCGTAATAATCTCTCTTTGACTCTGCCATAATACGAATACTCTACCTTTCCTCAAGAAAATTCTACGAAACCGCTTTTTACACGATCCCGTAGAATTTTTATTTTACATTTTGCCTGATATTTCAAGCTTTTATCTCGTTTCCTCTGATATCTTAAACTTCTTTATAATCTCCGTCTACGACATCATCTCCGTTGAATCCTTCCGGAGCCGGTCCTGCATCCTGACCTGGATTCGGTCCTGCTGCACCTGCACCTGCCGCTGCGCCTGCCTGCTCATACATCTTTGTGAAAAGTTTCTGTGCGCTTTCCATCAGTTTTTCCTTCGCAGCTTTGATCTCAGCCACATCGGCTTCAGATGTATTTTCCGGAGTTGATTTTGCCAGCACGTCTTTTAACGCCTGCATATCGGCTTCTACAGCCGCTTTATCGTTGGCATCCAGTTTATCGCCGACTTCCTTGATTGCCTTTTCTGTCTGGAATACCATTGCATCAGCTTCATTTCTTGTATCGATCGCCTCTTTACGTTTCTTATCCTGAGCTTCAAACTCAGCAGCTTCTTTTACCGCTTTATCAATATCGGAATCTGACATATTAGAACCTGCTGTGATCGTGATATGCTGTTCTTTTCCTGTTCCGAGATCTTTTGCAGATACGTTGACGATACCGTTTGCATCAATATCGAAAGTAACTTCGATCTGCGGGATTCCACGCGGAGCCGGCGGGATTCCGTCAAGTCTGAACTGTCCGAGTGATTTATTATCTTTTGCGAACTGTCTTTCTCCCTGTACGACATTGATATCTACCGCTGTCTGGTTGTCTGCCGCTGTAGAGAATATCTGGCTTTTCTTTGTCGGGATCGTTGTATTTCTCTCGATCAATCTTGTGGCAACTCCGCCCATTGTTTCGATAGAAAGAGAAAGCGGTGTAACATCAAGAAGAAGGATATCTCCTGCTCCTGCGTCTCCTGCAAGTTTTCCTCCCTGAACAGAAGCTCCAAGAGCAACACATTCATCCGGATTCAAAGATTTGCTCGGTTCTTTTCCTGTCAGTCTCTTTACTTCTTCCTGTACTGCCGGAATACGTGTAGATCCGCCTACAAGCAATACCTGACCGAGATCTGCCGCTGTAAGTCCCGCATCGGAAAGAGCGCGTCTTACCGGCTCTGCCGTTCTGTCTACGAGATCTCTTGTCAGCTCATCGAATTTTGCTCTTGTCAGATTCATATCAAAGTGTTTCGGTCCTTCGGCAGTTGCCGTAATGAACGGAAGGTTGATATTTGTTGTTGTTGCGGAAGAAAGTTCTTTTTTTGCTTTCTCTGCCGCTTCTTTTAATCTTTGAAGAGCCATCTTATCCGTTGAAAGGTCAACGCCTTCTTTTGCCTTAAAATCTGCCAGCATATAATCTGTAATCTTCTGGTCAAAGTCATCACCGCCAAGACGGTTATCTCCTGCTGTTGAGAGAACTTCGATCACGCCGTCGCCGATCTCGATAATGGAAACGTCAAACGTACCACCTCCAAGGTCGTATACCATGATTTTCTGCTCTTTCTCATTGTCCAGGCCGTAAGCAAGAGCCGCTGCCGTAGGCTCGTTGATGATACGTTTTACATCAAGACCTGCGATCTTTCCTGCATCTTTTGTAGCCTGACGCTGCGCGTCGTTGAAGTATGCCGGAACTGTAATAACAGCTTCCGTTACTTTTTCTCCCAAATAACCTTCTGCATCCGCTTTCAATTTCTGAAGGATCATTGCGGAAATTTCCTGAGGAGAATATTTTTTCTCATCGATCGTCACTTTAAAATCGCTTCCCATCTCTCTTTTGATAGAAGAAATTGTTTTGTCTGCGTTTGTAACTGCCTGACGTTTTGCCGGCTCTCCTACGAGACGCTCTCCTGTCTTTGTAAACGCTACGACTGACGGCGTTGTTCTTGCGCCTTCTGTGTTTGCGATCACTGTCGGCTGTCCGCCTTCCATAACAGCTACGCAACTGTTTGTTGTACCAAGGTCAATACCGATTATTTTTCCCATGATTTTTTCCTCCTGCTTCTTATCGCTTTTTATTATTCTGAAATAAAGTTGCTTTTCTACTAATTTGCTACTTTTACCATACTGTGTCTTACGACGCTGTCATGATACATATAGCCTTTTTGAAATTCTTCCGTGATGATGTTTTCACCCGCTTCCTCATCTTCCACATGCATAACCGCATTATGGAAATCAGGATTAAATTCCTGGCCTACCGCTTCGATCGGTTTTACACCGACCCCTTCCAAAGTCGTCATGATCTGTTTGTAGATTTTTTCCATTCCTTCTACAAAAGGATCTTCCTTACTTTCCTCCGGCACGGCTGCAAGACCACGTTCAAAATTATCGATAACCGGAAGAATTTTTTCTATGATATCTTTCGCTCCGATTTCATACATTTGAGATTTTTCTCTCTCTGTACGCTTGCGGAAGTTATCAAACTCTGCCATTTGACGGGTGAGACGATCAGTCAATTCTTCAATCTTCTCGTCTTTTTTATCTTTTTTTTCTTTCTTTGCGAAAAACTTTTTCTTTTCTTTTGATTCTGTATCTTTTGTATCCTGAGACTCTTCCGTCTCTTTTGAAGCTTCCTCCTCAACAGATCCTTTCGTCTCTGCCGCCTCGTCCTGCTCATCTGCAGCCGCTTCGTCTTCCATCTTTGCCGCTTCTGCCTTTGCTTCCTCGACAGCTTCTTTTATCATATCTTCTTTGCTCATCTTGTCACCCACCGGCTTTCCACCTTTCTATCCTTTTGGATCTTTATTATAAATCGCATCCAACTCTCCCTGCAGAATTTTCAGCGTCTTCATGACATGTTCATAATCCATCCGTTTCGGTCCGATAATGCCGATCGTTCCTTTCATGCCTTCGCCAAGTTCATACGTCGCTGTCACGACACTGCAGTCCTTCATTGTTTTAACCGGAGTCTCATCTCCGATATAAACCTGTATTCCGTGACTATCCTCACTTGCCAGTGTCTCTGTCACAAGATCGGCGAGCTGCTGCTTCTCTTCAAATGCACTGATGATCTCCTGTGCGCTTTGCTTATCGCTCAACTCCGGATACTTAAAGATGTTCGTAGCTCCGCTTGTATAAATCTTCATATCTTCTTCTACATGGATCGTCTCTGCCACCGCATCCAGTACATGAGCGACAACCTCACTGTGAATGCCTGCCTGCTCTTTCAGCCTTGCGATCAATCCAAGTGTGATCTGATCGATCGGAAGTCCGTTCAATGTAGTATTAAGAAGCATATTTAACTTCAGAAGATTCTCATTACTTAACATTTCCCCTACTTCGATGATCTTATTCTTGATTACATTACCGCCAAGTACGATAACCGCTACGATCTGTTCTGCATCAACTTGAGAAAGCTGAATAAATTTCAGCGTATTCCGATTGTTAATCGGAGACGATACCATCGTCGCATAATTCGTATTCGTCGCCAAAACTCTTGCTGCCTGCTGTAATACTTTCTCAACCTTATCGGTTTTCTCCAACATCGCGCTTTCTCTTTTTGCAATCTCTTGTTCTTTTTCTTCCATCAGCATATCAACATAAAGCCGATATCCTTTATCCGAAGGAATCCTTCCCGCCGACGTATGCGGCTGAAAAATATAACCGAGATCTTCAAGATCTGCCATCTCGTTCCTGATCGTCGCGGAACTTAAATTCAGATCTGTATATTTAGAAAGTGTCCGCGAGCCAACCGGTTCTCCGGTCTCAAGGTAATTCTGTATGATCGCTTTTAATATAGTAAGTTTTCTTTCACTTAACGACGTATCGACCGCCACAGCTTTTCCTCCTCTCTCGCTATTAGCACTCTTTTCTTTCGAGTGCTAACACCTTTCGTATATTAAGATAGCACTGCATTTTCCTTTTGTCAACAGTGTTTATTATTTTTTTATTTATTTCTGTACATCCGAAACGATGTCTTCTATCTGAATTTCCTATTATCCGAAAGAGGCAGAATCACAGCATCCGCTTTTTCAAAACAAAAACTCACTCATTACATAGTTGCTTATATCAACTCCCCGCTCTGTCAGGCGGATCTGCCCTTTTTCTTTTATCAAAAGACGTTCTTTTTCAAGTTTTCCGATCGTTTCTCCGTAAACCGTATCTATTTGCACCCCGAATGTTTCAAAAAAACTTTTTTCCGACACTCCATCTGTTTTCCGCAGTCCGAGAAACATGAATTCTTCCATTTGCTCTTGCACTGACAGTACACTTACTTCTTCTGCTTTTTCCCATACCGCTTTTTTACTCTCTTCTTTTTTGCCGTCCGGATCTACAGTCTTATTCAGTCTTATATAAACATCCATTTTATCTGTATTGCAGAATCGGTGTTCGGCAATCAGAGAGGACGCCCCCAGTCCCAGTCCGAGATATTCTCTTCGCTCCCAATACCCTAAATTATGCCTGCACTCATATCCCGGTTTTGCATAATTTGAAATCTCATATCTCTCATACCCGTATTCCCGAAGGATCTTCTCTGTTATTTCATAAATCGCCCGTTCTGTATCTTCATCGGGAAGCGGAAGTATCTGTCTGTCTTTTCTTATATTACCGTCTTTATCTGATACTTCCGGCATACTACTCTCGCGGGACAACAGTTCTTTTTGGCATATCCGCTCCCCATCCTCCCCGTAAATCGTACCGAAAACAGTTCCTTCTTCTATAATTAAACTATATGCGGAAATATGTTCCGGCTGTAACTGCGCAACTGTGCGAAGCGTTGTTTCCCAGCTCTTTTTTGTCTGCCCGGGAATCGCCGAGATCAAATCGATATTAACGTTATGAAATCCTGCTTTTCTTACCATCTTCCATGTAGTGAGAAATTCATCATATGTATGGATACGTCCAAGCATTTTCAGTTCTCCGTCATCGACCGATTGAAGACCGATACTTAACCGGTTCACTCCGCATGTTTTCCACATGTTTATCTTTTCTTCCGACACAGTTCCGGGATTTACTTCCATCGTTATTTCCGCATTCTCCGCAATATCGAAACTTTCCCGCAAAGCACGAAAAATAGAGGCAGTGTATACTCCCTCTAATATAGAAGGAGTTCCACCGCCTAAAAAAATCGTTGTCACGCAATAATCCGAAAACTGTTCTTTTTTTCCTTTTATCTCCTCCGCAAGAGCTTCCACATAAGCAGAAACCTCCTCTTGCTTTGCAGAAAACGAAAGGAAATCACAATACGCACATTTCTTTACGCAAAAAGGAATATGCACATACAGTTCCAGTTCTTTTTTCATATTTTCCTTTACCTCTTTAAGATGTTTTAAACATCACTTTTTCACTTATACATCGACAACAAAAATCACTCGTCATCCAACTTCAGTACGCTCATAAATGCTTTCTGCGGTATCTCTACGCTGCCGACCTGACGCATTCTTTTCTTTCCCTCTTTCTGCTTTTCAAGCAGTTTTCTCTTACGTGAAATATCACCGCCATAACATTTTGCCAACACATCTTTTCTCATTGCCTTTACTGTTTCACGAGCGATGATCTTACTTCCGACTGCCGCCTGTATCGGAATCTCAAAAAGCTGTCTCGGAATTTCTTCTTTTAATTTCGCGCACATTTTTCTTCCGCGGTCATAAGCGCTTCCTGCAAATACAATAAACGACAATGCATCCACTTCTTCTTTATTAATAAGAATATCAAGCTTCACAAGTTCAGATTTCTGATATCCCATCATCTCATAATCAAATGACGCATATCCTCTTGATCTTGACTTCAATGCATCGAAAAAGTCATAGATGATTTCATTCAGCGGAAGATGATAATTCAATACGGCACGTTTTTCCTCGATATATTCCATTCCCTGATAAATGCCTCTGCGTTCCTGACAAAGATCCATGATCGCACCGATATATTCCGATGTAACCATGATCTCCGCTTTTACCATAGGTTCTTCCATATAATCAATCTCCGCCGGATCCGGCATATTCGTCGGATTTGTCAGATCGATCACTTCTCCGTTTGTTTTATGGATTTTGTAAATTACACTCGGCGCCGTTGTTACGAGATCCAAATTATATTCCCTCTCCAAACGTTCCTGGATAATCTCAAGGTGAAGAAGTCCGAGAAATCCGCAGCGGAATCCAAACCCAAGAGCGACCGATGTTTCCGCTTCAAATTGCAGCGCCGCATCGTTGAGCTGTAATTTTTCAAGAGCGTCTCGAAGATCCGGATACTTTGCTCCGTCTGCCGGATAAAGTCCGCAGTATACCATCGGATTTACTTTTTTATATCCCGGCAAAGGCGAGTCACACGGTCTTGACGCATCAGTCACTGTATCGCCCACCCGCGTCTCTTTTACATTCTTCAGGCTGGCAGTAATATATCCGACCATTCCGGCGCTCAACTCTTCACATGGTATAAATCTTCCCGCTCCGAAAGTTCCGACTTCCACAACATCTGCCTGAGCGCCTGTCGCCATCATAAGCATCGGAGTTCCTTTCTTCACCGTTCCTTCCTTTATCCTGCAAAATACAATGACCCCTTTGTAAGAATCATAGACGGAGTCAAAGATCAGCGCTTTTAACGGAGCCTTTGGATCTCCCTGAGGCGCAGGAACTTTTTTCACGATCTGCTCCAATACGTCATGGATATTTTGTCCTGTCTTAGCTGAAATAAGCGGGGCATCTTCCGCTTCAATACCGATCACATCCTCAATTTCTTCTTTCACCCTCTCCGGATCTGCACTCGGAAGATCGATCTTATTGATCACCGGGATCACATCAAGGTCATGATCCAACGCAAGATATACATTCGCCAATGTCTGTGCTTCTACTCCCTGAGCTGCGTCAACTACTAAAATCGCTCCGTCACACGCAGCCAGACTTCTTGAAACTTCGTAATTAAAGTCTACATGTCCCGGCGTATCGATCAGGTTAAACATATATTCCTCCCCGTCGTCTGCCTTATATACGGTACGAACCGTCTGTGCTTTAATCGTAATTCCGCGTTCTCTTTCAAGCTCCATGTTGTCAAGCACCTGAGACTGCATCTCTCTGCTCGTCAAGAGGCCTGTCTGTTCAATAATCCTGTCTGCTAACGTAGATTTTCCGTGATCGATATGCGCGATAATACAAAAATTTCTTATTTTACTCTGATCTATAACTGACAATTTCATTCCTCCATTATTTGCATATTTTATATGATTTCTGTATTTGATTTTGTGATAAACTTCACTGCTTTCCCGAATTCTTCACAATAAAAAGTTCCACAGCCAAAGTATCTGTCATAAGTCCGGTCTTAACATTTTGCTCTAACTGCGCCCCTTCTTCCATAACAGTTCTCAGCTCTCCGAGTTCATATCGTTTCGCCGCATCCATATACCTTCCCGCAGCAAACGGATGGATCCCTGCCTTTGAAGCGATTTCCTTCTTCCCGTATCCATTCGCCATCAGACCTTTGACATGAAATAAAAGGCGGTATTCTCTCGTCATCAAAAACAGAATACGCATCGGCGGTTCTTTCAGGGCAAGTAGCTCATAATAAAGATCCAACGCCCTCTTCTGGTCTTTTCCTGCAACCGCATTGACCATCTCAAATATATGGTTCGTAATCTGAGTGACACAGATCTGATCAATATCGTCTCTTGTAATCCGATCTCTTCCGATCGTATAACAAAACAGTTTTTCCAGTTCTTGTGTGATATTCTCCATATCCGTGCCGACCTTATTCAGAAAATATGCCGCATCTGCGCCTTCCATCTGCTTTTTTTCTTTCTTTACAAGACCAAGCACCCAGCGCCGCAGCGTATTTTCATCCTGAACCGTCAACTCGACAATATGACCTTTTGCCTTTACCGCTTTATACAGCCTGTTTCGCTTATCTACCTCTTTTTCTATAAATAAAAAATAAGTAGTAGGCGGGATGTCCGTAATATAATCTGCCAGATCTGTTCCTGCATTTTTAAAAAAGCCTGTATCTTCAAACACAATAAGACGGCGCGATGCAAAAAACGGCAATGTCTCCGCCAGATCGATTACCTCTTTTATATCTATGTTCTTTCCTTCATAGACGGCATAATTCATCGTATCGCCTTCCGGAATCATCGCTCTGACAAGCCGTTCCCTATACTGTCGCTTCAAATATGACTCTTCTCCGTACAGAAGATAAATCTGTTTAAATTGTCCCGTTTTCAAATCTTCATTTAAGCTTTTCATAACTCTTGTATTATAAAGGAAAAACAATCATTTTGACAAGAGAAAACTCTCAATACTAATCTGTATTCCGTCAGACTTTATTGTGACAGCCCCGTCTGTCTGAGTATTATATGTTTTCACTTTTCTCTTTTTCAACCTATTTAACGTCTCTTCATGCGGATGTCCGTACCGATTATCAATTCCTGCCGAGATGATAGCCGCTCTTGGATCTGTCTTCTCAAGAAATGCAGCTGTACCCGAGTTTTTCGATCCATGATGGGCACATTTTAAAATTTCATATTTTCTCAAAACATCGCTTTTAACAAGAAGTTCCTCTCCCGCACCTTCCACATCCCCGGTAAAAAGCATATCGAAATTCCCATAAGAAAACTCAAGCACAAGAGACGCCTCATTTCCCGCCTTTGGTTTTGTCAGCCCCTGCGGTATGTCCGTAAGCGGGCCGATACATCTCAACCGCATCACTTCTTTTGAATCGTTTTTTTCTGTCTGCCTTTCTCCTCTTCCATATATATTTGCTCCTGTTTTCACAGAAACGACACGCGTTCCGTTTTCTACCGCTATGCGCGCCAGATCTGCCAACTTTTCATCATGATATTCTTCGGGAGGAAGCACAAGCGTGTCAATACGAACTCCCAGCTTCTGCCCTTCCAGAAGTTCTCTTATTCCACTGATATGATCCTCATCTCCGTGAGTCACAAATACATAATCAAGGCATCCGATGCCCTCCGACAACAAATACGGTTCGATCCGTTGAGCGCCTGCCTGTTTTACATCACTGCTGCCCCCGTCTATCAAATAGTTTTTCCCTTTTCCCGAAAGAACAATGCCATCACCTTGCCCCACATCCAGCACTGTTATTTTTATTCCTTCAATATCCCGGGTTTTTGCTCCGCATAAAACAATCAAAAACGCCGCCGAAACAAAAAGCATATACCCCCATATTTTCTTTGGAAAACGCCGATACATTCCATATAACGCGAACAATATCACATAATAAGCGACAAGTAATTGTACGCTCGGTTTTCCTGCCGTTATCCGCCCGAACGGAAGCATAACTGCCGCAGAGCACAATCGATCATACGCCCAAAGTATCACGCCGGAACTTTTCAGCAAAATAATACCGATCGGTTTTACAAGCAGGATCATCACAGAACCCGACAGCCCCGTTCCCATAATAACCGGGAGAGCCGGGATCACAAACAAATTTAAAAAAACCGAGTACGGCGGGATTTCAAAATAAAAGTACAGCATAGGACCTGTCTCTTATACACATCTCCGAGCCCACGAGACAGGCAGAAAAATCGTATGCCGTCTTCTGCTTGAAAAAAAAAAACAAAAAAACAAAAAAGAGAACAACAAGTAGCAAACAAAATGATTCACAGAAGCAGTATACTCACGATGACAAC
>OJJT01000428.1_pt1 | contig 20623 bp, 14 predicted proteins | sample 1596281 | NCBI WGS metagenome assembly OJJT01 (sample SAMEA4350145, study PRJEB24818) | metagenome | biome: human; feature: gut; material: faeces | place: Denmark | collected 2013-09
TAAGATATCTTACGATTATTCATATTTATCTTATTTTTTTTTTCAAGCAGAAGACGGCATACGAGATTTCTGCCTGTCTCGTGGGCTCGGAGATGTGTATAAGAGACAGATAGAAAACAGCGAGGACTGGGCGGCCAACTCGCTGCCCAAGGCGGCGTCATTGTCGTACTTGGCCGCATACATAGCCGTATTGGTGGCCGTGGGGGCAGAGGCGGAGATGACCATAGCGATCAGCAGATCACCCCGCACACCGCACAGGTAAAACAGCCCCACCATACACAGGGGGATCACTGCCAGACGCATCAGGGAGCAAAAGTACAGCTCTTTTTTGGCAAACATACGCTTCCAGTCCGCATTGGCAAGAAAGGTGCCGAAAATCATCATGGCCAAGGGCGAATTACAGTTGCCCACCATCTCCATGGGCCGCAGGATCACCTGGGGCAGCCTGGGCTGCAAAAAGAACAGCGGCAGCCCGATGAGCACCGCCATGGAGCCGGGATTCAGCACCAACCGGCGCAGGTCGATCTTGGCGGTATGGCCGCTGATCTCATAAATGCCATAGGTAAAGGCCACCACATTAAAAACAGCCACATAAACGGAGCAGTAGAACACGCCCTCCGAGCCAATCACCGCCAGAGCCAAAGGCAGCGCCAAAAAGCTGGCGTTGGAGAACAGCATACCGTAGCGGTACACGCCCCGCTCCATGGGACTGCGGTGGCGAAAGCACAGCTGTCCCAGCACGCCGCCCACCAGGTGGGTGGCAAAGGCGCACACAAACGCCAAAAGAATACCCCGCACATGGTCCGGGGTGTACGCCATGGTCATAAATGTATAAATAATGGCAATGGGCAGCACGATATTAAACAGCAGGTCGATCACCCGCTTGGCGTCCGCCTGGCGAAACACGCCCAACTTATCCGTCACAAAGCCGATCAGAGAGATCAGGTACAGCATCAGTACCTGACCGGCCACGGTCTTTAAGGTTGCAAAAAACAAAGGCACGCTCCTAATCCGCTGCGCTGCGACGGCGCAGATCCTGCACAAAAGCCAAGGCGAATACACCCAGCAATAAATCCGCCGGGCCGAAATACAGGCTGCCGTTCAACAGACCCCGGTGCCCGGTAAACAGTACGGACAGTCCGGGCAATGCCAGCACACAGCCGCACACAAACACCAGCAGGCCAAAAAACACCACCGCACGCCCTGCATGGCGGGAGGTAACCACCGCCGTTGCAAAGGAAAAGAGAAACAGCAGCAGCGCCACCAAAAACAGCACCTCGCACACCGTCTGGGTATCTACCAGCACACTGACCATCTTAGCTAAAATGGTTAGCAAACGGCAAAGCCCCCACAGCGCCGGCACAAAGTGAAAGAAGCGGAAAGCGCGAAAGTCATACCGTCCGCCCCCATAGCTGCGCCCTACAACAAAATAGTAGGAGCAGCTGAGTAAAGCAAACAGTGCCGTCAGCCCTTCGCTGACCAGATCATTCCACTGTAAATAAACCGCACCGTCCGCCAAGTCGTAGCACAAAAAGCAGCGGTAAATAAAATCAAAAAAGAACGCCACAGACACCAGATAGGACACAACGGTCAGCCTGCGGCTGCCGCCGTTTGCAGCAACCGCCACTGCCGTATGGCTTTGGTGCAGGGCACACACAGTGCAACACACACCGGCACACAGCAGCAAAGCATACAGCCCATAAGTCAACGGCGCACCGGCAGCCGTGACCCGCGCGGTACTGCTGTCCGTAAAAAGGAGGAGCTGAACAAAGCGCAATACCACCGCCGCCCCGGTGATCGCAAAAGTCAGAATCCAAGGGATCAGTTGGGGTCTGGTACGCACTTTTTCGCTCCTCTTTCGTTCAAAATCAGCCCTGAACCTCTCGGTCTGCCGGGGCAATGTACGTTCTGGCGTGGGACACGCTCTTGTATGCCGGACGCATAATTCGGCCGCCGGAAATCAGTTCCTCCAGCCGATGGGCGCACCAACCGGCAATACGGGCAGTGGCAAACAGCGGGGTAAACAGATCCTCCGGGATCTTCAGCACCTTGTAAACCAAACCGGAGTACAGATCTACATTGGCGCACATCACCTTGTTGTCGCCCTTTACCTCGGCAAACACCTCCGGGGTCAGCTTCTCCACATTCTCCAAGGTTTTAAACTCATTTTCAAATCCGGCCTCATAAGCCAGCTTGCGGGCATTGGATTTTAAGATCACCGCGCGAGGATCTGATTTGGTATAGACTGCGTGACCCATACCGTAGATCAAACCGGAGCCGTCACCGGCTTCTTTATTCAGGATTTTAACCAGGTAATCTTTTACCTGCTCCGGCTTGGTGGGGTCTGCCACATGGGCAATAATGTCCTCCATCATGTGCGTCACCCGAATGTTGGCGCCGCCGTGGCGAGGACCTTTCAGGGAGCCGAAGCCGGCCGTAATGGCCGAATACGTATCCGTACCGCTGGAGGTAAGCACACGGGTAGAGAAGGTAGAGTTGTTACCGCCGCCGTGGTCCGCATGGAGCATTAAGCAAATGTCCAGCAGTTTGGCCTCTTCACGGGTAAAAGTCTTGTCCACCCGCAGCTGATTTAAGATATACTCCGCCATGGTCTGCTCCTTATTGATCGGGTGCAGGAACATGGTCTTGTTGTAGAATGTACGGCGCTTGATCTGATAGGCGCTGTTCATAATGGTGGGGGTCTGCGCGATCAGCTGCAAGGACTGACGCAGCACATTGGGAATGGAGGTATCGTCCGGGTTCTCATCAAAAGAGTAAAGGGACAAAATGCAGCGCGCCATCTTGTTCATAATATCCTTGGAGGCGTGCTTCATAATCACATCTTCCACAAACTCGTCCGGCAGTGCCCGGCACTCAGACAGCACCTCGCGGAGAGAATACAGCTGATTGGCAGTGGGCAGATTGCCAAACAGCAGCAGCCACACCACTTCCTCATAGCCAAAGCGGTCCTCGGCAATGCAGTTGTCCACCAAATCACGAATGTCATAACCACGGTAAGACAACTTGCCGTCCGTAGGAATCCGCTCGCCGTCCAAAATATAATAGCCCTCTACCGAGCAAATACGGGTCAATCCGGCCATCACGCCGGTGCCGTCGCTGTTGCGCAGGCCCCGCTTTACCTGATAGCGTTCAAAATCGTGGGCATTGATATAGTTATTCTTCCCCAGCTCCTGGCACAAGTTGGACAGTGCGTCCATGGAGATGGGCGAAATATAATTGGAAGCCACAAAATCGCTCCTTTCAAACATACATTTAGAACAATCATTATACAATTATAATAGACAAATGTCAAGTTATCTGAAAGGAGAGATCTGCTTTGAAAAAAGTATTGATCCTGTTTGCACTGCTGTTTTTGCTCACATTCGGGGTGCCCATGTTCGCCGCATTTTACACCCAAGGCAGCAGTGATCTGGTAAGCCTGCTCCACTCTGCGGTGCTGACGGCGCCTATTCTCTGATGGAATTATCGTTAATTTTCGTAATCCGGCAGTGGCAGACAGTCTGGATCACAGAGGCGGAGAACGCACGGTTCCAGTCCGCTTTAACCGCTGCATACCCCGCCGGGTCTGACATGGCCAGCTGCGCCCCAACCTGCACGCCATCGCATCCGGCGGCCTGCAAGCAGGCGTAAGCTCCGGTGCACAGGTCCACCAGCTTTTGCTCCGCCAGGCGCTCTATGACGGCAATGGAGCGATTATCTATGGTACTGATATAGCCCTTTTGCACTTCGTCCAGCATCAGCTGTGCCTGCACCGTTACCCGGAACACCGAGCGGCCGTTCTCTATGGCGCTCTTCGTCCCCACCTTGCAGGATACCAGTTCCACCCCGATATGCCCCAACTTGTCATTTTGCAGGGTTAGCAGTCCGCTTTTGATCTTGCCATTCATCAGAAGAATACCAAAAGTATCTGCCATGTTCGCCGTGGCGGTCATCTTGCCCCCATCAAACAGCGCCAGCCCTACAAAAGCCGTATGTGTGCCCACTCTCTTTAACAGCGGCAAATAAATATCCGAGGTAGGACTGGCAAAGCAGCGCAGCGCGTCATTAACGGACACCACCGCACCCATACCGCTATCCTGCCCATTCTGCAGCAGGTGCACCATATTTGCGCTGGGCACCAAAGCGTCGTCTTCCTTACTCTGCAGCAGCGCCTTGGCATTACCGTCTGCCACACACAGCAGCACATCCGGCCGACTTGCGGCGCTGCGCACAAAGTAATCCATATTGTCGCCCACCCCGTGCCGTGCCACGCTGCTGCTGAACACCGTAATCTTGTTTTGTCCCAAAAACAAATTGCGGGACAAGTCCTTAGACAGCTTAGACAGCGCCTGGGAAATACCGGTGCCGCTCTCTGCGGTATTAATGGTAATATTGCCGGACAGGGCCTCCGAGCCGTTGCCGCTCTTGGTCATATTCAGGGTCTGCACCGAGACGGACACCCCGTTTGCCGCCCGGTCAATGCTCATGCCCTCCACCACCGCCAAATTGCTCAAGGTGCGCCGTCCGGAGCAGCCGCACAGCGTAGCCGCCACCAGCAGAAAGCAAAGAAGCAGCTTAATGGTTCGTCTCATTTGTACCACGCGCCTTTCTGTGCCCCAGTAGCCAAACCAGGGGAATGAGAGAGGAAAACACTGCGAAGGGCACCACTGTGATCAACGGCGAGTGCTGACCCACAGTCATCAACCGTCCCAGCGCACAACTGACGGCAAAGGCCGCCAAACCGGCGCCCAGGCACTTGCCCTTGTGCCCACCACTGCCCGGCAGGGTCACTGCCGCACAATAAATCAACAGTGCCGCCTTAATAAAGATAGCAAAGATCCAAAAGCCGGTGTACAGCGCGTCCATACGCACCATTGAGCCGCTGCCTGCCAGCTGAGAGAGGGTATAAACCGGAAACGCCTGTAACCCGGCCGCGTCCCCCATCACGCCGATGGCAAAGAGAAACAGCAGGCTCGTAGTCAGGTACGAACACCCCATAGCCCCATAAAAGGCACCAAAACGACGTCCGCCGAGGACTACCCGGTCCGCCAGCACCAAAAAGATCGTAATCTCTGCCGTATTGGCAGACAGCACCACGCCGTTTTGTACCACTTCACCCACGGTGTTGCTGCCTGGCGGAAACAGGCTGAACCATTGGAAGTGCTGCACATTAAAGCCCAGCACCACCGCTACCACAAGCACAATCAGGCAAAAGGCGAAGCCGGAAAAACGAGACAATCCTTGCAGCCCAACCAACGCCCCATACACCGCAAATAGAAGAATCAGCAAGGCAAATCCCCAACTTTTGGCCTCCGGATTCAACCGGGCAGAGGCGAAGTAGGCAAAGCGGCTCACATTGATCCCCGCCAAGAAGATAAAATTACAGGCATAAAGAGTGCCCAGCGTTCTGTGCGCCAACGGTGAGCAGTCCCGCTGCACACAAAGAAGCGCGGGCACCGCAAACAACAGGGAAAGCACCAGCGCTACCCCCACACTCATCAGCATTTGGGTAGACAGCTTACCTGCCATAATCGACTGCACATGGGTCAGGCTCACCACCAGGCGGCTGATATACAGCATGGCAAACAGACTGAACGGAGAAATTTTGCTGTTATTCACACTGGTCAATATGCGCACCCCGCAGATCCTGTACCCGCACCCGGCGGCGGGCCAGCTTGGTCCAACTTTCCCGATAAAACACATCGCCCAGAGAGCGCACATTTAGCGGCGCGATGGGGGCGGCGTACGGCACGCCGTAGGGGCTGAGACTGCAAATATTCACAAACAGCGCCGCCATACCCAGCATCAGACCGTAAAGTCCGGTGAGTCCCCCGGCCAGGATAAATAAGAGCCGCAGCACCGACACGCTGTCATACAGCGGAAACGCCACATAAGAGGCAATGGCGGTAATGGCGATAATCACCAACATAGGCGCACCGATCAGCCCGGCAGACACGGTGGCCTCACCGATGACGATGGCACCGATGATAGACACCGCGTGGCCGACGACCTTGGGCAACCGCAGCCCCGCCTCCCGCATGATTTCATAAAAGATCAGGGTCATAATGGCCTCATTCATCAGGGACAGCGGGGTGCGAAACTCTGCCGATGCAATGGTAAACAGCAAGTTGGTGGGAATCAGTTCTTGATGAAAAGTGCCCAGCGCCACATACACCCCGGGCAAAAATACGGAAATGCCAAAGCTGAAATATTTCAGCAGCCGCACAAATCCACCGAAGAACGGCGGATAATCGTAATCATCCAAAGACTGAAAATTATCGCTGAAAAGATACGGCACATAAAGCACAAAGGGCGTGCCCTCCACCAGTACCGCCACCCGGCCCTCATAAAGCTTGGACGCCAACACATCCGGGCGCTCCGTAGTGCCTACGGCAGAAAAAAAGGAACGCATATTTGTGTCTAAAAAAGGCACCAGTTCGCCGTAATCCGCCACCGTGTTCAAATGCGCGTCCTTTAGCCGCTGCTCCACCGCATTCACCAATTCCGCCGCGGCACGGTCATCCAAAAAGGCCAGTACCACCGGGGTTGGGGCGGCGGTGCCCAGCTGGATTTGGCGCAGCTTTAAGTGATGGGTTTTCATGCGCTTGCGCAGCAGCGCCTTGTTGTCGTTCACAGACTCCACAAAGCACTCTTTGGCGCCGCGCACATTGCTTTCGCTCTCCGGCTCGTCGGTACTGCGCTTGGTCCAGCCCTGAATACCCATGACCATAGCCCGGGGACAGCCGTCCAACACAAACACGCAAAAGCCGCTCATCAAATAATAGTAAGCATCCTCGAAGGTCTCTGCCTCTTTCAGCTCTACCGACTGCACGCAAGTGCGCATCAGCTGACGAAACTGCTCGTCCGGCGTACGGGCCTTCACCTGTGCGCCCAGCACCGGTCCCATAATCATCTGCCCCAGCTGCAAAGAATCCACCAATCCGTCCATCACAGCAAAAAAGCACTTGCGACCGCCGGTTTCCGCCTCCTTGAGCAAAAAATCCGAGCAGTCCGCAAAGTCCGCCTTAAATTTCTGTACATTATCGTTATATTGGCGCCTAAGGTTTTCCAATTTCTATCACCCGTACTAATTTTGGCATAACCGGGGGATTTATTCACAAAATACAACCGGTGATTGAAATGACAGTAACTCTTATTCGCGCACTGCTGATCTACTTTACCGTCATTCTGGCTATGCGGATCATGGGCAAGCGCCAGATCGGCGAGCTGAACCCCCACGAGCTGGTCATTACCATATTGGTAAGCCAGATTGCCTCCATGCCCCTACAAGACAACACCATGCCCCTGGCCAACGCCTTTTTGCCCATGCTGCTACTGGTAAGTCTGGAAATTCTCGCCTCCGTGGCGTCCATGAAAAGCCTGCGGCTGCGAAACCTGCTGCAAGGGCGACCCATCTTTCTCATACGCCACGGCAAACCGGATCAAAAGCAAATGCGTCGCCTGCGCTTTACCGTAGACGACTTGATAGACGCCCTGCGCCAAAAGGATGTATTTGATCTGTCCACCGTGGAGGAAGCGGTGGTAGAGACCAACGGCAGCCTGTCTGTGCGGCTGCGTACGGAGGAAAGCCCGGTGACCCCCAAACAGTTGGGCGTACCGACGCCGGACAACGGCTTTCCCATACCCGTAGTCACCGACGGCCACATTGTGCCGGAATATTTCGGCGACCAAGTGCTGGACACAGCAGCCATTGCCAAGGCGCTGCAAAAGGAGAGCCTGCACCCCGGTGAACAGCTGGTGGTGACCATAGATGACAGCGGCACCGTCTTTGCCGTAAAAAAGGAGAGAAAAAAGTGAAGCGCACTTGGTTTGCCATTTTGTTTTTGCTGCTGGTGGCAGGGCTGTGTATCTTTGAACAGCACACGGTCAAGACCACCTTTGAGAATATGGAGACCCTACTGCAAAGCATGGACGCAGCCGCCGCAGAAGAGAATTACCCGGAGGCAGAACGCAAGGCCCGCCAACTGCAAAACATTTGGACCGCCCGCTATCCCACCCTATGCGTGCTCATGGAGCACCGCGCTTTACAAGAGGCGGGGGTAACCCTGGGCACCCTGCAACCCTTGGCTGGGGACGAAAGCGACGATCTGCGCCCTACCATTCGCCAGTGCCAAACGGAACTGGCAGAGATCTACGACAACAGCAAGGTAACGGTGGGCAACATCTTTTAGCAACACAAAAGCGAACGATATAAAAATCGTTCGCTTTTTTATCGTTATTCACTTTTGGCGTTCTTATACTTCTCCGCTTGCAGGCGGAACATATAAGCATAGGTGCCGTCTGCCGCCATCAGTTCACTGTGCGAGCCGCTCTCTATGATCCGTCCCTGCTCCATCACATAAATTTTATCCGCCTGCACCGTGGTGGACAACCGGTGAGAAATAAAGATCACCGTCTTGTCCCGGGCAGCCTCCAGCATAGCCCGGTTCAGCTGGTATTCCGCCACCGGGTCCAAGTTGGCAGAGGGCTCATCCAGAATCACAAAGGGGCAGTCCTTGTAGAATGCCCGCGCCACCGCCACCTTTTGGCTCTCGCCGCCGGAAAGCATCAGTCCGTCATCGTCAAACTCCCGCAGCAGCTGGGTGTCCACGCCCCAGGGCAAAGGTCGCTGAAAGCCGCTGTGGTCCAGCGCACGGCGCACCCGCTCCGGGTCAAACTGCGGACTGAGCGCCACATTCTCCCCTACCCGACAGGCAAACAGCTGGAAGTCCTGGAACACCGCCGCAAACCGATCCCGATGGCTTTGCAGGGTGCAGTCCCGAATGTCTTGCCCACCAATCAGGATTCGCCCACCGGAGGGTTCATACAGCCGCAGCAGCAAATTGGTCAAGGTGGTCTTACCGGCTCCGTTGTAGCCTACCAGGGCGATCTTCTCCCCCGGGTGAATCGTCAGGTTAATATCCTGCAAAACAGGCGCCGCCCCACCGGGATAAGTAAAGGTCAGGTGCTCCAGCTTGATCTCGCCGGACCGACGCTTGGGCGCCGCCTGCGCCCCGTCCCGAATGGTGGGTTTGGCGTGGAGAAAGGCCCGGTACTTTTCGATCAACTTGGCCCGCTCGTCAAACTGGGCAACGCCCCACACGGTGAGGAAATTCAGGCTCATGGCAATGGCATAGGCGCCGTTAAAGCTGGCCACAAAATCCCCGGGGCTGATCTGGTGGCGCACCAGAACCAGGTAGCCCAGATACATGGGCAGTACAAACATAAAGCCCAGCACCTGCACGCCGGTCTCCTGGAGCAGATAGCGGCGAGTGATCTTGCCGAAATATTTCTTTTGACAGGCGATCACATCGTCCGCCGCTTGGTCGTAGCGCTCCATCAGCAGAGGCGCAATGCCGTTCATACGCACCTCTTTGGCGTAATCCTGCAAATAAAACAGCCGCTGGAAGTAGTCTGCCCGCCGATGATAGCGGGTGTTCTCCACCTGGCGTTGCACCTGCAAGTTGCTAATGGCCTTGCTTAGGGGCAAAAACAGCAAAATAGACGCCAAAATAATCACCAAACACAGCGGGTCAATGGTCAGCAGCACAGAGGAAATGGCAATCAGCGAGATCAAGTTGCCAAAGTACCGGCGCACCAGGCCCAGCAGGTTTTGGATGTTGTCGCCGGAGGACTCAATGGTCAGAATAAAGCGGTTGTAAAATTCCGGGTCATCATAGGACGCCAGGTCCAGCTCCGCCGCCTTGGCATACAGACGCCGGTTCAGCCGGTAATAGGCTTTCTCCCTTTGCACATTCCAAAAGAACTCCCGATACAAATAGGACGCCAGCCGGCACAGCGCAAGCAGCGCCACCACAACGGCCACCACGGCGTACAGCCGCTTTAAGTCCCGACCGGAGGTAACAATGTCGATCACATACTTAACCCCCAGCACGCTGACCAGCTGGCCGGGCAGCACCGTCAGCACGCCCCATGCCAGCTCGCCGATCACCAGCGCCGGGGAGGCTGCAAACAGCAGCCGCAAAAAGTAGAATAAATTGGAGAACATGGAGTGCTCTCCCGCATGCTTAGGCTTGCGCACCGGCGGCACCCCCTTCCTGCTTGTAACCGGAGGCTTGCAGGCGGAACATATCCGCATACAGGCCGTTTCGCTCCATCAGCTGCCGGTGGGAGCCGCTCTCCTGCACCTGACCGTCGGCCAGCACCAAAATGCGGTCGCTGAGCACCGCGCTGGACAGCCGGTGCGAGATAAAGATCACCGTCTTGTTCTCTGTCACTTGCAGCAAATTCTCATACATTTTATACTCTGCCACCGGATCCAGGGCGGAGCTTGGCTCGTCCAGCACGGCGATCTGGAAGTCCCGGGCAAACAGCCGGGCGGTGGACACCTTTTGATTTTCGCCGCCGGACAGACCGGTGCCCGCCTCGTCAAACTCTCGGGTCAGCACCGTGTCCGCCCCCCGGGGCAGTGAGGCAATTTTGTCCCACACACCGCTGTGGCGCAGTGCCTGCTCTGCCAGAGCTTTTTCCGCCGGGGTACAAGCGTGGCCGATCACATTCTCGTTGACGGACAGGGCAAAGTTTTTATAATCCTGGAACACGGTGCCAAAGGCAGCCCGCAGCTGCTCCAGGTCATATTCCGGCAGCGGCTTGCCGTTATAGAGAATTTGGCCAACCGTAGGGTCGTAAAACCGCAGCAGCAGCTTGACCAGCGTGGATTTACCGGCGCCGTTAATGCCCACCACCGCCAGGGTCTCGCCCTGCCGCAGGGTAAAGTTCACATCGTGGAGCACCCGTCGATCGGTGCCCGGGTAGGTAAAGTCCACATGGCAAAATTCCAGCGTCTCCAGCGGCGGCACCGGCAGAGGACCGGATACCACCTGGGGCTGATAGTCAAAAAACTCCCGCAAATTCTGAAAATACAACGCCATCAAGGTCATTTCGTCAAAGCACTCGGTGGTGTCCAAGGTAGACTCCCGCACCGCGTTAATGCCGGAGGCCACCACGCTAAAGCCGGACACGGTCAGCCCGCTGCCCTGCACAAAGCTGTGGCAGGCAAAGGCATAAGTGCCCAGCACCGGCAGCAGCTCACCAAGCAGGCTGCTGACTACGCTGTACAAAAACAGCCGCACGCCGTAGTCCCTCAAAATGCGCACATTGGCCTTGGTGGCCGCCTCCATACGCCGAACCATCACGGCAAAGATATTGGAGGTGCGCATATCCTTGGCGTACTCTCGCAGGTACACCGTGCGCTGCACATAGGCTTGCATTCGTTTGTTGGCGGTCATGGACATATCCCGCCGATAGACGCACTTGCTCTTATACACCTCTACGGCGAACACAAAGAACACCGGCACCAAAAACAGCAGATACAGCGGGTGCACCGCCGCCACGGTGGCCATCACGCACAACAGCGCCACCACATCCGCCACAAAGGCAGAAAAATCAAAGCAGATCAGTTCAAAAAAGCTATTGGTAGTCACCATGGTTGCTCGCTGATATTTGTCGTAAAATTCCGGGTTCTCATAACAGGCCACATCCACAGACAGCGCCTTTTCAAAGATTCGGTCGTTCAGCAACTTCAGCACCCGCTTGGTGGCGCACTTCTCCATGCGCCTACCCTCCCACTGGGCCACCTTCACCACCAGCGCCAAAAGGGCAAACGCCGCCAACTCCCCCACATAAGTGCGAAAGTCGCCGCTGCCGGTGATCACATCCAGCAGGATCTTTAAGAACAAAATATTCTGCAAATAGCGGGAAAATACCGCATACAGCCCCTCTTGCAACAGATAGCCGATGAGCAGGCGCTTGTCCGTCTGCCACACCAGGCGCAGGGCATAGATCACATTTTTCAGCACAGGAACCTTGAACTGCTCCTCTGTCATTTGCATATAGGGCATTCTTTTCTCTCCAAATCACGGGCCGCCGCCCGCCGTTCTTGGTAAAAGGGTAGCATATTCCGCCGGCACTGTCAAACGAAAAGGAACCCGACTGCCAGCCGCGTTCCTTTTGTTTTACTTATTCTGTATAAAGTGCTGTTATTTGCTGTAAGAGTCAATACGGATCAGGTCCGCCTCGCTAAGGGGAGGCTGTTCCAGCGCAGCCAAATTCTCCAGCAGTTGTGCCTTGGAGTGCACGCCCACCAGCACGGAGGTGACCCCCTTTTGCTGCCACAGCCACTGGATTGCCAGCTGAGAAAGGGTCTCGCCCCGGTCTTTTGCCAGCTGATAGAGCTTTTCGATCTGCTGGGCACGGTGCTGATCATAACCTACATGGGCTTGCAGCTTTTCGTTGCCAAACAGGCGGGCGCCCTCTGGGATGCCTTTGGCGTATTTATCCGACAGTTGCCCCTGGGCCAGCGGCGAAAAGCAGATCACGCCCTTGCCCTTGTCCCGGGCTTCTTTCAGCAGCTTGTTTTTCTCCACCGTGCGGTCAAAGATGGAATAGCGATTTTGGTTGATGACAAAGGGCGCTTGCACATCGTCGCACTTGTGGTACATACGGTGCATGGTCTTGCCGTCATAATTGCTCATACCCACATACAGGGTCTTGCCCCGGCGCACCAGATCCGCCAGGCACAGAGCCGTCTCCTTCAGCGGCGTGTCCGGGGTCATGCAGTGGTGGTAAAAAATATCCACATACTCCAGCCCCATCCGCTGCAAGCTCTGGTCCAGGGAAGCAGTCAGGTACTTGCGGCTGCCGCCCCGACCACCGTAAGGGCCCGGCCACATCTCATACCCGGCCTTGGTGCTGATGATCAGCTGATCCCGGTAAGGGCGCAGATTTTCCTTGAATATGCGGCCGAAGTTGATCTCTGCCCGCCCCGGCTCCGGCCCGTAATTATTCGCCAGGTCAAAATGGGTCACCCCATGGTCAAAGGCCGTTAGGATGATCTCTTTCATGGTATCGTAATCGTTGTTCACGCCAAAGTTCTGCCACAGTCCCACAGACAGCGCCGGCAGCCGCAGACCGCTTTTGCCGCACCGGTTATAGGGCATTGTCTCGTAGCGTGTTTCGCTGGGTTCATACATTTTGCTCACCTCCCCTGCATTTTACCATACCCATCGTTCTCTGTAAAGAGCGCAAAGGGCTTTCCTGCCGGGTGTTAAAAAGAGCAGACATCATGTCTGCTCTTTTTGTGCAATGATTTGTGTGGTTTACACGGCGTGGGTACGCTTTTTCCGGCGGAATACCAAGCAAATGAACGCACCACCGCTTAGCAGCAATACGGTCACAACGCCGCTGTCCCCACCGGTTTGGGGAGACTTCAGATTGCCCGACAGTTTGGCCGTTACGGTATCTGCCTGTTTGATCTCTTTGGTAGCCGCGGCATCGGCAAAATATTTGCCGCAGTCTTCACAGTACCAATACTCGATATTGCCCCCGGCAGTCTTTGTCGCCGCCTTTGCGGGGATATGCTGGAGGTCGGTGTGGTTCTTCGGGTCAGGCTCTCCGTAAGCCTTTCCGCAAACCTCGCAAACCGCCCTTTCGGTGCAGGTGGCTGTGCCGCCGGTATGCCCATCGTTGACCGTTACGGTCATTTCGGCGGTGTTGCCGGCCTTGTCGGTAGCAACAATCTTCTGCTCGCCGTCTGCCGCAGAAAGAATAAAGCTGCCGTTTTCGTCAAGTGTGACCTCTGTGCCGTTTACGGTGACGGTGTCCACATACTTTTCGTCAATGGTGACCGTCTGAGCTTCACAGTAGGTCTTGCCGTTTTCTATGCCGGTGATGACCGGCTGAACATTGTCAACTGTTACGCGGTCGGAACGAAGGTATGTTATATTCAGGTTCGCGTCAACAAGCATTGCATAAACAATGTATTCCCCGCTTGGGTCTATGCGAAACGGCTCCTCATATCCGCTAAATACGAGAGATTGAAGCTCCGCCTCGGAAAGATCCTGATCGGTCACCAAATAGGAGACAAACACGGTTCCACTGTTATCGGCGGCGTTTATCGTCACCTCCTGCGTATCCTTAAAGAACAGACCGAAGGTGAGATTGTTTAAGAATTTCTGCCATTTGTTGGTGCCTATGACAATTTCGCCCGTGGGCTTTTCACTGTCTTTCCATCGTGCTTTGAGCGTTATATTTTCGGCAGGCATGGTCTTGGGAATTTCCTGATCCCAACCCATAAAGGTGTAGCCCTCTCTTGTCGGGGCTTCGGGCGCGGTAATTGCCGTGCCGTAGTCCTGCGTTATGGTAATATCCGCTTTGCCGTTTTCGGGTTTGACTGTGATGGTATATTGATTGATCTCCCACTTTGCCCAGTATTCCTTATTGCCCGTTTCTGTACCGCCGATTGCCGTCACAGGAGAGCCGGTCAGACTCTCGTTATCATACCAGCCCTTGAACGTGTGGCCTGTATAGGTCATATCGTCGGCTGTCGGGAGTGTTGCGCCCACGCCATAGGTGTATCCGGTGACATTGCCGCTGTTGATCGTGCTGCCGTTCGTATTCAGGGTTACGGTATAGGTCGGGGCTGTCCACTGCACTGTCAGTGCTGTCACATCAGCAGGAACGCTGTCACCGGGAACGTAGAATTTACCGTTGCTTCCGCGCCACATAAAGAAATTGCCTGTATCTCCGTCCGGGCGGGTCAGGTCGTCGGACGCAGGCGCGGTAAAGTCGCTGCCGGTTTTCACGATGATTTGAATATCCTCGGAACTATTACCCAGCTTGCCGCCGCCAAGGTCGAGGGTAACGGCTTTCAGCCCGTCAGCGCCCAGCGTGCCGGGGTTCAGGACTTCAAGGACGGGGCGGAAACCGACGAGCGGATGGGAGGTCGAAGCATAGCCGTTGCTCCAGTAGCGGGCCGAATTGGACCCGCGAACCGCACGATACCACGATTCGTAACTTGATGTGTCCTGCCCCCACGAATATATGTCGTTCCAGTTTTTGACATAGCCGCTGTTCTTGTCCAGCACTGCGTCCCACTCATTGCTTTGGGGCGTACCGCGCTCTGAATCGTCTGAACCGGTAAACCCACTTCCCACAGACGGTGCGCGCAGGGTATAGTCCACGCCGCCGCTGGCATAATTTTTGCCGAAAATCAGACTTGCAGTATCTAAGTTATTCCAGTTTACCTTAAGCGTTACGGCATAGTCCGCCACAAACAGGCTGTGAGCGTATTTGTTCTGCTGTGCATATTCCTCGGTGGTCGCCATCGCAGACGTGAGTTTGTAGGCGTTCACCGTGCCCACATAGGTAAACGGCACATAGTGCAGGGTGCTGTCCGGCAGATTGCTGTTTACCGTTCCGGGAATATTCATTGCCGACAGGTCGAAATAGTATCTGCCGCCGGGGGCGAGGGTAAACTGCTCGTCAGGCTGATTTTCCACCGTCAGCGTGCCGTTGACCTTGTTAAGCGAATACCGCTCGCCCCAGCCGGATTTGAGGGTGGCAGCGGGAACAACAGTGTAGGTTCCGGGGGTATTGCGTGCCGTATCCGCCGTGACTTCCTCGTTGTTTGCGTCAAGCAGTTGGTAGCCCAGAGCATTGTCCAGCACGGTATCCCGGTCGTCCTTGCGTCCTTCGCTGTTCAGCAGGCTGGTACAGGTCACAAGGTCTGTTGGCAGCGCATTGCCCTCGGTGATGGTTGCGCTGCCAGCCGTCACGGTGAGGGGGCGCGTACGGACAGCACCGCCGGTGACAGCCCCCCTGGAAACTTTAGACGATGCCATTGTCGTATCGGAAACATACAGAAAGTCGATACAAGTTACGCGTGCGCCTGCCTTGATGGCTCGGATGTGGACGGTGTAGATGGACTTCCCCGGTTCGCTGGTGGTGTCGGTGGTCTCTTTATAAATTTCAAACATCTGGGGGTCCTGTATCAGCGCGGACCAGACGCCGTTTTCACCGGGGTTATTCACCCGGCACGTGTAAGTATAGGTATCTCCGTAGAGCAACTCATCATCGAAATAGACCGGTCCCCTAAAGCCTGCATTGAGATACTGGCGCACGGTCAGCGGAGCGGAAATGGGCGCGTAGTCATCGCTGGTGATGGTGACGGTATAGGTCTCTGATTTGGGTACTGGTTCCGTGGTGTTTTCGGTTTTCGTGCAGTTCAGCGTACCGTCGCTGTTTACATTCACACTAACCGGAATGGAGGGAGAAGTAGGCGGCGTGACCGCAGTGATTTTCGCTCCCTTTGGCGCCTTGCCCGGCTGGAAGAAATCCGCCGCCGTCCATGAACCATTTAGAACGTCATAGTAGCCACCGCCATCAGAACTGAGGTGAATCCAGATCACGGGGTCTACCAGATCCTCCGCGCAGTCCGCGGCAAACGCCGTAGTCGGCACAAGGCAGAACAGCATACAAAGGGCGAGCAGGATACTAAGTATTCGTTTTTTCATTTCTTGCTACCTCCGTTTTCGTATAGGTCGGCTCAGTCAAGAGCAATAATGGTTATGTTGTACTGACTGTCGGTAAAATTAGTATTCTGGAAGAGCATATTTGTATATTGAAATGTCAAAGCAATATCCGCTTCGGAACGGTATATCGTGTTATACGACATACCAAGTCTTGCACCTTGGCCGTCATCTATCATACTCACATAGGTTCGCGTCTCAAGCATCATTTCAGAACTGTTATATCCGTCAATGAGTGATGCACCGCACAACTTATAGTTACCGTTAGCGCTGATCATAACCGTTCCGCTGAACACCATACTGTATGTGTGACCTTTTGAAAGGGTGATTGTTTTGCTTGATGAGTCATAGGAGATCAAATCTCCGCTTTCTTTTTTTACATTGAACGGAAGCGGTGTTCCCCAACTGTATACTCTGCCGTTTGCTGCAAAGTACCCGAAGCTTCCGCCGTTCTGACCGGGGTCGCCCTTATCGCCTTTGTCACCCTTGTCGCCTTTGTCACCCTTGTCGCCTTTTTCGCCGGGGTCGCCCTTGTCGCCCTTTTCGCCGGGGTCGCCCTTTTCGCCCTTGTCGCCGTCAACGCCGTCTTTTCCGTCGGTACCTGCCGCCTTGATGCCGGTGTCGATGTCTCCGATCCACCAGTTGCCGTTTTCGCCGATAAAAGGTGTTTTACCGTCTTTGCCGTCCCTGCCGTTTTGTCCGTTTGTGCCGTCCTTGCCGTCGGCGCCGTCTTTTCCGTTTATGCCGTCTTTACCATCAACGCCGTCTCTGCCATCCGCACCTTTTAATGCGTTAAGATCGTACAGATTCAGCCATATTTCATCGCCAACATAGCGCCATTGCAGGATATTTTCGCTTACGCGAAATTCCGGCGTTTTTCCGTTTGCACCGTCCGTTCCGTTCTGTCCGGCAGGGCCTTCTATATCGGCGATCGCCACAAGGTTCTGCCACTCGCCGCCCTCGTAACGCCACTGTATGTGGGTTTCGGCTCGCTGCACTTCTATATTTTTGGCGTTCATGCCGTTCTTGCCGTTGACGCCGTCTGTGCCGTCTTTACCATCGATACCGTTTTGCCCGTCTGTGCCGTCAATGCCGTTCATACCATCTTTGCCGTTCGTACCGTTTATTCCGTTCTTACCGTCGGCACCGTTAGAGCCGTCTTTACCGTCGATACCGTTTTGCCCGTCTGTGCCGTCAACGCCGTTAATGCCGTCTTTGCCGTTCGTACCGTTTATTCCGTTCTTACCGTCGGCACCGTTAGAGCCGTCTTTACCGTCTGTGCCGTTCTTTCCGTTTTCTCCGGCAGCACCCGTAAGTTCGGTAAGCGCCACAAGGTCGCGCCAATCGGTTTCATCTCTGTATTTCCACTGAACCGCCGTGCCGTTGTTCCGCACCTCCGGCAATACTGCGTCGGCTTTTGCCGCCTTGCTCCATCCTATGGCAAGCACGATGCAAAGCACCAACAAAGCGGCACAAAGCGCCAAAAGCGTACCTGTGAGTCGTTTTTTTCCTGTTTTCATCTTCTTACCTCCGTTCAGAATTCAAAAATGGGGGCAAAATCGGCAAGAACGGCACCCGGTCAGTTTTTTTCAAAATTTCTAGTTATTCGTTTCTAACTTTACTGACCGTTCGTTCATACTCAGTATAACATAGCTTGCGGATGAAATCAAGAACTCTCTTATATATAATGTAAAAGAATCAAACCGCCTATTCACAAAGCTGTCCAGCCTGTCGGCGCTATTATCGTGTACTTTTTTTGCCGATACACGCACCGGAAAGTGGCAAAAAAATAAAACGCGGCAAGCATCGTAAAGACGCTTGCCGCGTTTATGGTCCGCCCGGAGGGATTCGAACCCCCGGCCTTCAGAATCGGAATCTGCTGCGATATCCAGCTTCGCCACGGGCGGATGTACTTGCCGTAACAGCACTTCATATTATAATTTGAAAAAGCGTTGCCGTCAAGGCTTTCTTGTGTTAAAATTAGAAAAAAGGCAAAATTCCTGAGAACGGAGAATAAATATGAAGTTGACATTCAAGAACGACACCTTTAAGATCCTGCAAATTGCAGATACGCAAGAGGGCCGCAAGGTCAGCCCGGACACCATGGCGCTGATCAACGCCGCCTTGGATCGAGAGGAGCCGGACCTGGTGGTATACAGCGGTGACCAGATCTGGGGGCGCGGGTTCCACGGTGATGTAAACCAGGTGCGCCGGGTGCTGAAAGAGCTGACCGCCCCGGTGGTGGAGCGGCATCTGCCCTTTGCCATCTGCTTTGGCAATCACGATCGGCAGGTGGGGCTGGACAACCGTGCCCAGTTTGAAATCTACAAAGAGATCCCCGGTTTTATCGGGGAGGATACGCCCGGCGTGGACGGTGTGGGCAACTGCGTGCTGGAGATCGCCGACGGCGACCGGCCCGGCTATCTGCTTTACCTGATCGACAGTCACTCCAGCCTGAAAGTGGGCTACGACCATGTGCACCAAAACCAGATTGACTGGTATCGGGGCGTACGCGACAGTTATGAAAAACAATACGGCCACACCATTCCCTCCGTTGTCATTCAGCACATTCCCGTGTGTGAGGTGTTTGACCTGCTCACGCAGGTGAAAAAGTCCACTAAAGGCGCGGTACAGGGCTTCCGCACCCACGCCAAGGAGTGGTTTGTGCTGAACAGAAAGCGGGTAGACAAAGAGGGCTTTATGAAAGAGTCGCCTGCTGATCCCCAGGAGAATAGCGGCGAGTTTGACGCCTTCTGCGAAAAGGGCGAAGTGAAGGGCCTGTACTTCGGCCACGACCACAACAACGCCTTCCACGGTGACATTCGCGGCATTGATGTGGGCTACACCCAGGGTGCCGGGTTTCATGTGTACGGCCCGGGACTGGATCGAGGTGTGCGCACCATTGCGCTGCACCGAGACGGCAGCCTGTCCACCCAAGATCTGCGCTACCGGGACTTGGTAGGCAAAAAGCTGCAAGAGCCGCTGCATTTTGCTTTCTTCCAAATCATGCCCACCAATGTGTACGACGCAATTTCCCGCGCAGTTAAAATTTTTGCCGCCTTGGGCGGTATTGCCGTAGTGGCACTGCTGTTGGTACTCTTTCTCGGTAAATAAAGCATAAAAAAGGACCTCTGTGTTTGGCACACAGAGGTCCTTTTCTGTCTGTTATCTTGTTTAATCTTCCATATCCCGCACAGCGGCAATGCAGCCCACGCTAATATAGCAGGCAAGAATATACAAAGCGGACACAGCCAGGCAGAACACCCGCTCCCCCGCCGAGGTAGAGCCCAGAGTGGTATAAATGGAAATGCCAAAGAGCACCAGCGGCACCACAACGGTCAGCGGCGGGCAAGCCCGCAGCACATCAAGTGGGCCGTAGCTGCCGTCATTGATCAATGCCGCCACCACAATATGGATCAGCGTGGTCACCAGGAACACCGCCAGCAAATTCAAATACAAGATCTGCTGGGTGCCCATCTCCACCACCGGGAACAGGGACATAAAGTCCCAATGAAACAACCCCACCAGTTGGGTGTACACACCGGCCACCAGCTGAATGGCACCGATAAAATACAAGAAGATCAGCGCAACTTTTTTATTCTCCACGCAAAAAAGCCTCCGTTCCCTGCAAAAATGCGTCCATCTGCGCGTCGGTACCGATGGTAATACGCACATAATTGTCAATCCGCGGCAGGTCAAAATAGCGAATGTAAATATGTCTTTGCTTCAAATAGAGGAACAGTTCCCGCATAGACGCGCCGTCCTTCGTTGCAAAAAGGAAGTTGGTGCTGGAGGGCAATACGGAAAAGCCCATCTGCTCCAGCGCCCGGCGCACCCGCTCTCGGGTGGTTATCACCGCCGCCGTGGTCTTGGCAAAATACGCCTCATCCTCCATAGCAGCTGCACCGCACAGCAGAGACAAATTGTCCACCGTGTAGCTGTTGTAGGAATTCTTCACTGCTTCCAACACACCGATCAGCTCTGGGCTGCCGATGGCAAAGCCCAGCCGCAGCCCGGCCAGAGAGCGGGATTTTGAAAATGTGCCGCACACCAGCAAATTGGGATAGTCCGCCAGCAGCGGCACGGCGCTGACGCCGCCAAAGTCCGCATAGGCCTCATCAATAATCACCACAGCATCCCGATTGCCCTCCAAGAGCGCCTGCACAAAGGGCAGGTCCTCACCGATAGAGGTGGGGCTGTCTCTTATACACATCTCCGAGCCCACGAGACAGGCAGAAATCTCGTATGCCGTCTTCTGCTTGAAAAAAAAAAAAACAAAAAAGAGAAAAAAAAGA
>OJJT01000436.1_pt1 | contig 20414 bp, 15 predicted proteins | sample 1596281 | NCBI WGS metagenome assembly OJJT01 (sample SAMEA4350145, study PRJEB24818) | metagenome | biome: human; feature: gut; material: faeces | place: Denmark | collected 2013-09
TTTTTAACTGTGATATCCTCGTATTTGCCTTTCTAGTTTTATGGAATTGTTTTTATGATTTAGATTTTTCGTTGTCTATTTAACCATTAAGACCCGTGATTTTTTTTTTTTTTTTTTTTTTTTCAAGCAGAAGACGGCATACGAGATTTCTGCCTGTCTCGTGGGCTCGGAGATGTGTATAAGAGACAGGTTCTACCCCGTTTGTAAACCTCGCGCCACGCTTCACCCTCACGCTGTCACCTTTTTTGAACAGATTCTCAGGCTTATCGGGCTTTTCCGGCATATCACCGCAATTTTCCTTATACCATTTTGCCGTTATCGCAGGATAATCTACAAAGCAAATATCCCCGTCAACGTCCTTGCCTGCGATACTGTCAATGCCCCACTGCCACATTTTCTGCCCATAGTCATACCGGCTTGCATAATCCGGGCTTTCGGTCCAGTGTGCAAGCCATATATCACGCTTTCCAACAATACGTTCCTTCTGATAGTAGCTTTCAAGCCACGAAGGATTAGCATACACTCCGGAGGGAAGCCCTGCCTTATTCAGCCTGTCGCAGAACTCAAGCGCCATATCGGTTCTTTCCTTGCTTGTGAGGTTGTCAATCTGACGCTGTTCCTCCATGTCGCAGAACACGGGATATGACGGCTTTTCATCGCCTATTGTCTTGACGCACGCATTTATCTGCCTGTCAAGCTCCGCCGTGTCTGTCGCCGTAACATACCAGTAACAGCCGAAGTCTATACCGAGTTTTCTGCACTGCTCGATATTGCGTCTGAAGTAAGTGTCCTCGTCCGTGCGTATGCCGGCACGGATAATTACAAACTTCACGCCTGCCGACACAGCCGCCGTAAAATCGAACTGCTCCTGTGCCCTGCTGATGTCAATGCCCTTGATTTTTAACATATTACTTTTCCTCGCTTTCGCTTTTCTCTGTGCTGTCACCCTTGAGCTTCAGCTGCTTTAACACTTCAAGCATTTTTTTCGGTATTGGTATGCCAAGTCCTGCAGCATTTTCCACAAGCGATATACCCTCATTGGCGATAAAGAACATCATGACCGCCGACTGTAGTACGGGAGTCGAATTAAGCACATAAGCGTCTAAAACGTGTGCAACGCCGACGAGCATTAAAATCAGTATTTTCTTGACTATGCCTTTAAAGCCGACCTCGCTTGACACGTCTTTTCTGACAATCGCACACGCAACGCCAGATATGTAATCAAGCACCATGCACACGATCAGAGCGGCAAGCAAGGGCGTAAAATCGCCCCATATCCACCCTATCATGCCGCCGATAGTAGCCACTATTCCGCCGAAAATGCCGTTGATTTTTTCCATAACTTTTTTCCTTTCTACCGATTACTCGGCATCTGTTATTTCAACCGGTTCTTCACCGATTTCTTCCTGCTCTGCCTTCATCTCTGCCTCATACTCATTCATCTTCTCATCAAACCTCGCAATATCCTCCGCCGTGATTCTGTCACGGCTGTAATGATTGCCAAGCTGCATAGCCGCCCAAGCCCTGTCAAAACTGCCGCTTTTAACGCCGTTCACAGCAACCTCGACTATCCATCTGCCAAAATCCAACATTATACCTCACCTCCCGATACCGCCATAGCCTCAAGCGCCGCAACTCTTGCCTCAAGGCTTGCGATACGCTCTGTATCCTCTTCGGGAGCGGGCGACCAGTCTGTAGCCTTAGTGCCTTTTTCGAGCTTGATGTTGCAAGCTTCAATCATACCGTTTTTATCAAGCGCAAGTGCCACGCATTCGAGCTTCGCTATGTCGCTGTCGTCTATCGTCCAAGTCTTTTCGCAGTAGAGCCACTCGTCCTTTTTGGTTTTGTTGTTGACGGTAAGCGGTAAAATATGCAGCTTCGTATTATCAGCGGAACGGAATCTTGCCATTACATAGCCGCTTGCGTCAAGCTCGGCATCGCTTCTGACCTTTATCCACGCCGAAAGCGTGTAGCTTGTGCCTACCTCGAAATCCGTCATTGCGTGCTTCTTGCTCGTGCCAAAATATCGTGCATTGCCGGAATAGCCGGTTCTGGATATTGCAAGGCTATTTCCTGATATTCCGCCATCAACCGTTATTATAGTGTTACCGCTCCAGCCGTTTTTGATGTTTCCTGTGCTGTCATACAGCAGATTTCTTCCGCCGATCTCGACAGCATTCACCGCCGCAGTAATATCTGCCGCTGTTGCCGCACCGACCTCGCTTGCTGTATATACAGGCTTATTCTCGGTTTTCGTCCATTCTGGCATATCTGTGATATCCGACATGTTATGTGTATGATTCTTTTTCGCCGCTCCGACTTCATCGGCTGTGTATGTAGGCTTATTTTTTGCCTTTGCCCACGCAGGCACTGTCGGATCGGTTTCTTGTGTCAAGTATGCAGGCATATCCGTGATGTCGGATACCGTGTGCGTGTGTCCTGTATCTGACTTACCGTCAAGTGCTGTCTGTGTCGCTGTCGATATAGGCTTGTCTATATCTGCGGTGTTGTCTACATTGCCAAGTCCAAACTCGCTTGCCGTATACGCAGGCTTATTCTCGGTTTTCGTCCATTCGGGCATATCCGTAATATCCGACATATTATGTGTATGATTTTTCTCTGCCGCTCCGACTTCTTTCGCTGTATACACAGGCTTGCTTTTTGCCTTCGCCCAGTCCGATATTTCGTCTGATTTCAGATATGCCGACAGGTCAACCGATATTGTACCGCTGTCCGATACATTAATATTCTCCCCTATCATCACGCCGCCGAGCGTGTCGGCGGTTGCAGGCGGCAAAGTATAACCTCCGCTGCCACCGCCGCACTTTATACTGCCTGCCACCCACAGATTTCCGCCATCGTCAAGCACCAGTGCATCGCTTTCGTAACTTCCTCCCGGTGAGCCGTTTCCTACGACGAAAAGTGCGTCCTTAGTCTTGTTCCTTATGCCGAAAGCCGCCCCGCCTCGATAATCGGATACCGCATACATACCGTGAGCAAAGGACGCTTCCGCTTTTGCTTCGCTGTTAATACCGCCTGCGTGGCTGTACCAACCGCTTGCAACGGCATTGTACCCTTCTGCGTGGCTGTATCCGCCGCTTGCAACAGTGCCGTATCCTTCAGCGTGTGCGTATGTGCCGCTCGCTGTGGTGTTTTCTCCCTCAGCGTGCGAGCTTGTTCCGCTTGCTGTGGTGCTGTTCCCTTCAGCGTGTGCGTATGAGTTGCTTGCGACAGTGCCGTTCCCTTCTGCGTGCGCACCGGGTGCCGTTGCCTTCGTGCCGTTTCCTTCAGCGTGAGCGTATGTGCTGCTTGCGATATTATTTTCATAGTCGTTGAATATCTCACAGCCGATTCCGGTAGCGGTGAACTGTCCCACTTCGTCTGCAATCGTACTGTAAATAAGCTGTTTTTCCTCTTTGCCGTCCGACTTTTGTGAAATATTCTCATCTATGCCGTTAAAACAGAATTTTATCCTTTCGGTAAGTAGTGACAGATAATCCTCTACCGCATTTATCCGCCCTTTGTCCTCCGCAGATTTATCGGGAGCAAAGCTTATATTCAGATTATCCACTTATCTCACTTCCCTTTTCACTGTCAAGATATATGCCGTACAGCGTCGCATAAGCGTCACCGCTTACTTCGCCGCATATCTTTATTTTTATCTTTCTGCTTCTGAGCGGTATTACAGGAGCGACAGCTATTTCTTCGCCATTCCCTTTTTCACTGCAAAGCTCATATACCTTCCTCCATTCTCCGCCGTCAGTGCTTATATATGCCGACAGCTCAAGCGTTTCGTTGTCCTGCTTTTTGTGATACAGCGACATTCTCAGCTTTTTATATATTCTGAATATGCTTCCTCTGCCAAGCTCGCCGCTGACCGCAGAAAATTCGCTCCTGTCACTGTCCGTATAACCGCTGTCGTTTCCGACAAGCGTTACAAGCCTCATCTTTTTATTGCTGTCACGGGTAACGGCATACAGCCTGCCGTTTATCTCGTGCGCCGAGATTACATCCGAAAGCCGCCTCGTGTACCACGCCGAGTAGCGCTTGTCATAATAATACACCGTTTTGTCAGCCGCACACATAACAACATATCTTCCGTTTGCCGTCATCACCGCCGTATCGGTAATATCATCACCCAGCTTTGCGTCGATCCTCACCGATGCAGAGCCGTTAAAGCTGAATATCCCCTCTGGCGCCTTATAATAAAGCAGTCCGTCCGATATGCACAGCGAGCCGTCACTGCCCTTCTGAACGCCTCTCAGCTTTACTGTGCTTAGCGTAAAGTTTGACGCTCTTGTGCCGTAGACAATATGGACGACATTTTCCTTAAAGAACAGTACGCCTCCCCCGTACACGCATACTCCGGTGAAATCCCCGTCAGACCCTACCGTTGCCGCCCATGCGTCAGTTGAGATACCATCATAGCTTCCCCACTCCGTAGCACTTCCGAGCTTTGAACAGTATATTTCACGATTTGCCGACGAACACCCCCACAGCCTGTTGTTATGCTCTGTTATAAAATCCATCTTCGGTATCGGACAACTTAAGACCGCATTCTTTATATTAGGCACCATGAATTTGTCCATCTTCCGCTTTTCCGTATAAAAATAGTAGGTATCGCTGTATGCACTCGTGTCGAAGTTAATCGACACACACCCGTCCATACTGTAGCTTTCCTTTCCCACCGAGCTTATCACTACAGACAGGTACTGTTTCTTTCCGCCGTATTCATAATCTATCCTGACCATATCGCCAACGCTGTAGCTTGACAGCGCTACGCTTTCCTCAGGCACATCAAGATACAACAGCTTATATATAGAAACCGTAGGCCGTGTCTGGTTCTGGTTATATTCGAACAGCGTGCCTGAAAGCGAGGGCTTCGCCGTATACTGCACGCTTGCAGGCGTGTCTGCGGTATTTACAAGCACCTCGTCCGGCATTATCAGTATGTATGCACCCAGTGACACAAGCTGTTTTTCCCCTGCGCTGAGATTTACCGCCGTTTTCACTCCCGAAATATATATACCGTCCGCCTTTGTGTATACTATCTCTCCGTTTTTTATGATATACCCCGTTATACCGTCAGCCAACGCCTTGTACGAAAACGGCTTTACCGTTTTAAGTGCAGGAAAAGCGGTAAAATCCATACCGCACAGCTCCTGCCAGCATCCAAGCGGCGTACCGTTCGAGCGATCGATACCGCCGAACTTTACGGCACTTTCCGTACCACCCGTTATTTCTCTTACCGCCAAGTTTTTCCTCCTATCCCGTGATCTCGGTTCTCACGCACGAAATATGCCTGCTGTTCCAGAAACGGCAGCAGCTTTCATACAAAGCGTCAAACAGAGCGTTGTCATTGGCATATCTCTCATACTCTGCGTGGTAAAAATCTATCAGCGAGCAAAGATAAAGAATGTATATCTCATCGTGCGGAGCCTTTATAAATAGCTCCGTTGCGCCGTCGCTCGTGATCTTTTCCGTATCGGTAAACCCGATCCCCTCATGCTCGTGCGTAACATACAGATCCTCATATATCCTGCTTTCAAGCTCATAAAGCCACTTTCTCTTGTCCTCTGCGGCAATCTCGTTCGGTCGCAGTGCGTCAACCGTTTCAATGACTTCCTTTACCGTCATCACTTACCCTCCTGCACTATCAGCGACTGCTTCCAGCCTTCATCACGGTAGTATTCCGCTCTCTTTCTCTGAAGTTCTGCTCTGTCCAGTTCCTTTTTTATGAACAACGGCACCATCACCGTTTCACCTCTGCGTATAAGATAATTGTTGCAGTTCACCGATACAAACACATCCGAGTTGTACTTGTCGTTGTCCTTGAACAGCCTTACCGCCACAAGCTCAGTTAAATTTTCTTTCATATATTTCTCCTTTGCAATATTATTCCCCTTACCCTCCCGCACTGCCGTTGCTGTCACCATTCCCTGCAGTGACCCTGTGCCGCTTATTCCGGTTTTCCTTTACCGGCTTTAATTTGCGCTCGTCTTTTCCGAATAAACAGGAGAACAGCTCTCTATTCTCACCATATACTCGTCCGTAAGTATCTCGGCTGTGCGTACCGCCTTCCAGCCCACGCTTGCTCTCTGGTTCAGAGGATCGTCACCGTAGCCGAGCTGCTTTACTATGTGCTGAAGACCGCCGCCGGCAACGTCCGTCACCGCATAGGCGTGCGCTCCTATAACCAGAGTAGAGAACACCGCAAGCGCCTTCTTCTCGTAATAAGTCGAGGCTGTGACCTGTCCGCCCGCCGAAACGCTTGCCTTCTGATAGCTGTCGCCCGACTTCGTATAATAGTCCTTTCCCTCAAGGAAATTTGCGTCGGAGGTCAGCTGATAGAACTGCGGACAGCTTTCATCGGCAAATATCTTCGCCTCTGTGCTTTTTACAAATCTCACATTGCCGAGCGAGCCTATCTCCCCCTTGAATATGCTTTCGGGATCGGCATACTTATGCACATCGACCCACTCCGCACTTCTCATAAGGTCATAGGCGGCATAAGGGTGAATTATCGCAACATAGCTCTCCCCGTCTATTCCGTCTGCATTCATGCTCTCAAGCTGTGCGGCGGCACGGAATACCGTATCCACCGATAAAACGCAGTCCTTGCTCAGTTCATCTCTTGACAGCACCTCGCCCCCGTCCTTGCCGCAGGCATATATAACATTCGTTCCTGCGTTCACTATCTCTCTTGTTATCGTGTCAAGCGTTCTTCCCGACTGACTGCCGAGCAGCTTTGTTGACTGCACTACATTGTTGTCGATTGCGGTAAGTTCCAGCATATCCGACAGCTTGATATAGTCGCCGTACTGATTCACTGTTGCCGTCTTAGCTGTTACCGACAGCATATTTCCCGCAGGTGTAACGCCCTCGACAAGCGGCGTTGTTGCCTTTGCAAGCGAGCTGTACTTTCTCAGTTCTATCGTCTTGCCGTTATTCTTGGGTATCGGATATTTGTCTGCAAAGCGGTCATGCACCAGCTTAGGCTCTGCCATATCTATCAGCGTGTTCTCATAGAACGTTTTCATCTCGGCGGACAAACTTGCCTGTCCTGTTGTCTGTACATCGAACAGATTTAATTTAACTTCTCTCATCTTCATATAGATTTCCTTTCCCGACGGCTGATACCGTCATCTTTATATTTTCTTATCGTTTTTTCTTATCGTTTCTGCCTGCCGCAAAACTTTCCCCGTGCGGCTGCGGCTTTTTTTATTCCCGCCTGCCCTCCCGTTGCAGTCTTCATATCTCACCACCTTCCTTCTCATTCATAAACGATCAAAGCACCACTCTTTCCCCTCTCTCCGTCCGTCTGATAAGCTCCTTCCGCTCATTTTTAGACAGGCTTTTCTCGCTTTTCGTAACCTCTCCCACAGGCGACAGCGTACCTTCCTTAATTCTGCCGCTTTTGCAGAACGCACCGCTTCTCATAAGCTCAGATGCCGCATATTCCATTGCGGCGGTAAAAAGCTCGTCCTTATGCACGATAAGATAAGCCTCCTCAAGTCCCACGCCCTTATAGCACAGCGAAAAGAATCTTCTGTCACTCATTTCTTTTGCAAGGTCAAACTGAGGATACATCTGCTTTACCTCCTCGCTTTCCTTTTGCCACCGCTCAAGCCTGTACTCCATATCGTTTCTTCTGCACCGCTCGAAATTTCTCTCGGATACTGCATTTTCTATTCCGTCATAGTCGCATTTATCCGCTCCGCAAAACTGCGCCACAAGGCTCAATATCCGTTCTGCCCTTGCCGCCTTCTCACGCTTTGACTTAAGCACAGCCTGCCTGAAAAGCTCCGTCTTATCCTCGTTTTGTTCTTTTTCGGCTTTATCCGGTTTATTGTTTTCGCTCAGGCTTTCATCACTCTTTTGCTCCTTGACTTCTTCGCTTGCGTCACCGTTTTCCATACCGTTTTCCGCCGCCTGCACATTCTCTGTCGCTTCCATATTTACCTCTCACTTCTGTAGCAGGATACATATTCCGGATAGTTTTCCTCCAGCATATCAAACCCCTTGCATATCCCGTCAACCGCCGTGTTCAGCCCGTCGTCGTCCGTCACATAGCTTATGACCGCCTGACCGCTTCTCAGCGTAACGTCAATAATATCGGTATCCCCCGTGTCCTCGCTGTCAAAAACATTCTGCGCTATCGTCTGTGCGAGCGTTGTCATTGCCGCACATACAAGCGTAGCCTCTGCCGACCCGCTGTTTTCGTTCGCACAGTGTCCTGTGATATAAATATCCCTGCCAAGACCCGACTTGTCTATTCTTACTCTTGTCATATCTTCACCTCGTTCATTCCTGCGTTATCCCTTATTACACGCTCAATTTCTTCTTTTCCCTCAAAGTCCATCATCGCAAGACAGCCCAGTGCCTGCACTGCCGTTTCCGGATTGAAAAATCCAAGCTGAAAAAGCTGCTTTGCAAGTTCATTCTGCGATGCTTTGGAAAACGGCGATTTCTTCGATGCCGTACATACTATATCAAAGACAGGCTTCTTCGTCCCAAGCTGCACCCCGAAAAGCTCCCTGCTCTGCTCCTTTATGGCAGAGTTGTCAAAAGCGTCATATCCCCCGGTTATCCTGAAGCTCCTCGGCGTATCATAGAACTGCCTTATCAACTCTATTATCAGATAGCACACCTGCTGAAACGCAAAATACGTTCCCTTTATCATATCCCTCGACAGCTTGCTTCCTGCCTCCTGTAAAGCCGCAATGGCGCTTGCCGCCGTAACGCCGTTTGAAACCGACCCCTGAGAAAAATCCCTGTTTCCGCTCGTCTCCTTCAGTTCGTCTATTTTAAAACTCAGTGCATTCATCACCGAGCTGTCCAGCGGCTCTGCCTTAATTTCCCTTATATCCTCTTCACCGAGATTTCCCGCAACGTGAACGAACCTGTTTTTTAAGTCAGCAAATTCGGCTTCGTTCACCGCACTGTTCTGTCGGATAAAATATCTCTTTCTGCTCATCATCACCGTATGCTCAAGAACGACCTGCGACAGCTTATCTATATACATCTGTGCGTCACGCATAACATCTATGTAGCCGAATCCGCACGGAGTTCCCTCCTGCACAAACAGCGTATCCATAACAAAGGGATAACGGCTGTGTTTATAGAATCCGTCGGCACAGCTTTCATCGTCCTCGCTCGAATATATCACCCTGTCGCCGCAGAATTTACAGTAGCAGAGCTGTTTCCTGCCGTTTATCGTTTTCTTGTAGTACCAGTCGATGACTTCGACCTTCGCACTGTCGTCCGTCTTATCCTCCGTTTTGTACTTTTCCACGTTTCCGGTACCGCCCGCAACGCTTTCGGTATCATCTTCGCAAAGCTCCGGATACATCAGATTCAGCCGTTCACGGTCAACAAGCGTCACATAGAAAAGGTTTGCGCTCTCCTCAATATCCTTTATACCAGGCTCCCAGAACAGATTCAGAATATCTGCGTTTCTTATCGCTATATCCCCCATACCGCCGTCAGCGTCAGGGTCCCATACAACAGCCGTACACATACTGCCGTTCTTGAGCTTGTACCACCAGCCGTCGCTGTACAGCTTTTCGTAGCCACAGCGTTCAAGTATTGCAGGAAGTATCAGCGACAACTGCTTTGCGACCTCCTCGTCGCTTTTTTCTCTCGGAAGCACCGTAGGCTCAGGTATATTGTCCATAGCGTCTGCGTGCTTATTTGCCAACGAGTTGAACAGCCACGCCGATGCCGGCATAGGCCTTGTATCGTCCTTGTCATAGCCTATTTCGCCCCAGTGCCTTAATTTCCACCACTGCTCGTTTGACACGATCCTCTTGTCGAGTACCGCCTTTCCCTCCTTATACTTTGCGAGCGTCTGCCTTGCCTTACGCACCTGCTCCTTACCGATTTTCTTCATATTTCTCCTTTCATAATCACATCATATAGAACGATTCCGCCCTTTCGGGCTTTCTCTGTTCGAGAGGATCGTCGCCTGCCGGAATCTCCCCACGCTTTACCGGTGCGGCGATAGGATGCTCCATAAGGACATACCTGCATTCGTCATATATGTGATCCTCCATCGTTGTGTCAATATCCTCCACGTTCTTTTCGTCATACATAAGCGCAGGAATAGTCCTGATAAACTCTCTGCAGGTGTTGAAGCAATAGAACATCGCCTCCCCGTCACTGTTGAACGCCAGCCTGTTGTGGTACTGCATCTTACCCGATATTCTTGCGTTGTCCCCCGGCGACCAGATTATAAAGTCAGGCGACCGTGCCATAAGGTCGGCGACGCTTTCCCCACGGCTTTTATCGAATATTGAAGGGTCTGCGACCCCGTACACATTTCTCCCTCTTATATTCGGATCGTCACGCTCTATTTTTCTGATATTCTCTGCAATTGCCGACGGCTCAAGCCTTATGCCCTCATTCGCCTTATCCGTACAGCCGTAGTATTCTCTTATCCTGTAGATGCACCCTTTAGTATCCACCGCATACCACCCTACCGAAAACGGCCTTGTATACCCGAAATCAAATCCCCTCACTATCTCCCAGTGGCGAGGTATCTCAAACGGCGCTATGACGTGCGTCCATCTTCTGTCGCAATAATGCTCCGGGTCATCTCTCCATTCGGTGAAAACCTGCCCCGTAAAGCTGTTCCAATCCCCGTACAGAAGCGCCTTTCTCTCGGCGGTCGGAAGCATAGACAGGCTCGCAAGATATTCAGGGTCGTTTCGCAACAGCTCCTTATTGTCAAATACGCTCGCCGGGATGAACACTCTCGATTTTCTTATGATTATCTCCGCCCCGTCGGGCTTTTTCACCTTATGTTCTTCTATTATCGGTTTCATCGGCTCGCCTGCCGTTATAAACCTTTGCTTTACCCACGAATGACCCGGACCGCCCGGATTCGCCGTGGCTCTGATGTACACTCTCGTGCCTTTTCCGCCCGGCCTGTTTCTCGAAAACATATAACTGTATTCGTCAAAGGAAAACTGCGTCAGTTCATCGAACCCCACAAAGTCATAATGCTTGCCCTGATAGTTAAGCCTGTCTTTCTTATGCTGCATCGCACCGAAATAGATTTTAGCCCCGGACGGAAAGCTCCAGCAGTGCTTGGTCTTGTTGTACCTTGCCGCAGGATATGCACCTTTATAAAGCGTCTGCGACCTGTCCTCAAGCTCCGTCAGCTGCGGATACGTTTTCCTGAAAATTATCCCCCTGTAGCAAGCCTTATCCACCTGCCTAAGCGCCTCCGCTAAAAGTGCATCGGACTTACCTCCGCCGGCGGCACCCCCGTACAAAGCCTCATACTCTCCCCTTTGCATAAACTCCGCCTGCCTTTCCTGCGGCGACCATACCACCCTCCTTCCGCCTTTTACATCATTATCTTTCATCTCAGCAACACCTCCCGTTTTTCTGTAAATCCATCGCCATCCCCACCTACCCACCATCCCAACTTCCCACCATCCCCACAACCCTCACAAAATACTCGCCAACCCTTTGCCCCGCACCACCACCCTCGCCTTTTAATGAACGCTCTGCTTGTTTCGCATCCGCACTATCCCTTGCCCCTCACTAAACTTGCCTCCCTTGTCAAAGGGAGGTGGATTGACGGCAAGGCACAAGCCTTGATATTGTTGCTTTCTGTTTGTGACACGCCCACCTTTTTTTATTTATCAAACTTTTCTGCCGTCAAGACGGAGGGATTGCAACACCACAGCCTTGCCCCGCACCAACACCCTTGCCTCCCCTCGAAAAAGGGGAGGTGGCTTGACGGCAAGGCACAAGCCTAAATTTTACAGCGTTTTTATGTGATATATCCGACTTTTATAATTACTAAGTCGGTCTGCCGTCAAGACGGTGGGGATTGTTAATGCCTTAGCAGCTTTTATGGTAGCGCTCACATCAGATTCAATCCCCTCGCCTCACACCAACCCTCCCAAAACCGCACTATCCCACTCGCTTTTCGTAGGGTGAGCGTCTGTGTGTGCTTGGTTGGCTTTGCGTCCATTGCAATCGTGGTCGTTTGCGGTCGGTGCGTCCTGCACCGACTTTTTGCGACCACTTGTAAGCATCCGTGCTTAAAGCCCTTGGGCACACACGCTTAAGGCATCCTTGCCTTGCTTGCCCCTCCCGTTGCACCGAATGCTGTCACTCTTACAACCATTGCAAAAGTACAACCATCCCTCGCTCCGCACTACCACCCTTGCCTTTTAATGAACACTTTGCCTGTTTCGCATCCATGCCCGCCTCGAAAAAGTGTGAGGTTCTGCTACTCGGTCAAGCCGAGCCAACTATGATGGGGATTGAAGTTTATAGCACTACTGTCCTAAAACTTTTTTCTGTCACAGTTTATTTTCAATCAGTATAAAATTTGTTTTCACAAGCAAAGCCGCCCGATAACCGAGCGGCTTTATAAAAACAAAAAGCCGACCCTTTCGAGCCGGCACAATATTCATATCGCAACTTTACCTGTAAGCCGAGTTTTGTCGTGTGCGATCATCTATCTACGCCCTGCGTCGCCGCAGACCTCAAGCCACCTTAAATCGGGACCGCCGAGCAGACGGTTCACCCCCGAAACCAATCGGTGTTGCATCGGATAGGGTTTACAGACAGGAACAGTCGCCTGCCCCGTGGTGAGCTCTTACCTCGCCTTTCCACCCTTACACTGTAAAAACAATGCGGTATATTTCTGTTGCACTCGCCCTGGAGTCGCCTCCGGCTGCCGTTAACAGCTACCCTGCTCTGTGATGCTCGGACTTTCCTCACGGTTTTCACCCCGTGACCGCACAGTAAAGTTGCGATAGTTATTGTACCATATTTTCTTGTAAAAATCAAGATGGTTTTATAGACGATAGGTTAGTAGAAAAAGTGTGATTTTCAATATGAAGTGCAAATTTCTAGCCCTAACCCCAAACCCCTTCCCGTGGTGAAGGGCTGTGTATGCTTGGTTGGCTTTGCGTCCTTGCAAAGCCCTTGGGCATACACGCCCGGCATCCATGCCGGGGCTGAGTGTGGGGCTGCCGCCCTCACCCCGCTTGGGGCTACGCCCCAACCCCCCGTTAGACATTATAAAAAATATTTATAGAAAGAAGTAAAAGCATATTATGACCGTAAAGCCGAATATAAAAAAGAACTTCAATATAACGTGGCTGCTCCTGTACGGCGCAGGACTTATCACTGTCGGTATACTTGTACTTGTAAACGGAAAAATAGTGGTAGAGCCTGCCGCAAGGCTGGGCGGTATTTTTATCGTTGCAAACGGTATCCACCGCCTTATCCGTGCCTACGCAAGACATCAGCGGCTGCCTGTGTTCAGCGGTGTCGGAAACATTATAATAGGACTTATATCCGTTTTCTTTCCCGCCGCCACTCTTGCGCTTCTGTCGTTTATATTCTCGCTTTATGTTTTTCTTAATGCCCTTGTGAAATTCATCGACTTCGGCACAGCCCTTAAAAATGCCGTTCCCGATGCGTTCTATGACTTTTTTTCGGGAATATTCTTCACCGTTTTCGGCATTATTATGCTTTTCGGTACTCTTATGGGAAGTCAGGGTATGCTTGTTGTCATCGGACTATATTGCATAATTTACGGTGCAGGCGAGCTGAGGCTGTTTATCCGTGAGGCCGCTCCGAATAAAGCCAAAGGCATTATCCGCCGCAGGATACGCTTTTCGCTTCCGCAGGTCATAACCACGTTCATACCGCTGAAAACCTTGCGCAGCTATACCGAACGGCTTGATTCCCGTGAGATAGATATTGAAAAACTGCAAAACGAGGAGCGTTACGAAAAAAGCGCCGACACTCCCGATATACACGTTCTTATCCACGTCAGCGCCGATGGAGTAGGCTCTATAGGACATTGCGACCTTGTGCTGAACGGCACGGTAATATCCTACGGAAATTACGATAAAGCATCCGAAAGGCTTTTCGGAGGCATCGGTGACGGCGTGCTTTTCAAAGCGGATTTTGACAAGTATATAAATTTCTGCGTTTATCACGATTTGCAGATGGTGTTCGATTTCGGCATAAAGCTGTCGGAAAAACAGCTTGCAAAAGTCAGAAAAGGCATAGCAAAGCTCGAGCGAAACATCACCCACTGGAAACCGCCCTATCAGCTTGCAACCGAAAACAGCCCCATCGCCGATATTGCGGATTTTGACGATTATTGCAGTTCGCTGTGGAACGGCACACACGCACGGTTCTTTAAGTTTAAAAGCGGCAGATTCAAGACCTATTTCGTTATGAGTACAAACTGCGTTTTCCTTGCGGACTATATACTAAGCAAGGCAGGAACCGATATAGTAAAGACCGCAGGCATAATCACCCCCGGCGATTATTACGATTATATGCAGAGCGAATATGCCCTCCCCGGCGGAATAGTCATAACCCGTGACATTTACAGTAAATATAACGTTTCGCCGGCTGAAACTTAAGTGAAAATCCTTGAACTTGACACGATAGTGTGATATACTACAATAGGACAAGAATTTACATTTACGGGTAGCAAAAAGTCAGAAATTTCATCGTTGATTTATGTGATATCATTATGTATTTTTTGTAGGGGAGGGGTTGTATGTACTTTACGGTTTTGCATCCCTGCAAAACTTTTGGTACATACGTTAGGCATCCTTGCCTAACTTGCCCCTCCCGTGAAAAGAATAAAGAAATCCGAAAGATTGCTAAGTTGTTTATTTATAGCAATCTGCTTTATATCGGAATGATTAAAGTCCTAACTACAGAGAATAAGTTGGTATAATATATTCGGCGATATATTTACCCCGCATAAAGAAAGGACATACTATGAAGTTAAATATCAGGTTAACAGCGGCAATACTTGCCTGTGCGTCAATTCTGACGTCGGCCTCCGCCTGCTCATCACAGAATACAAGCTCCGCTACGGACAGCAAAAACGAAAGCAGTGCAGCGGAAAGCTCCGCTGCAGAAAGCAAGGATAATACAAAAAGCGACACAACAAGCGATAATTCATCCGCATCTTCAGAAAGCACCGTTTCTTCCGATGAATCATCGTCCGAAAACAAGAAGCCTGTCGGTGTTGACGGCGTTCAGACAAACGGCCAGCTTGTCGTTGACATAGACGGTCATACATGGGGCATCTCCCTTTACGGCGGCGGCGACGGTGCAAACTATGCGTCATACCTTAACGAGTTCAAGGAAAAGGTAGGCTCATCGGTAAACGTATTCAATATGGTAGTGCCTACAGCAGGCGCATACTACCTTCCCGATGGCTACGAACAATACAACGCAAGCCACAGGGATTCGATAAACAGCATTGCAAACAAGTTGGTGAACGTAATAAACGTTGACGGATACGCCGCACTTGAGGCACACACAAACGAGTACATCTATACCCGTACCGATCACCACTGGGAACCCCTCGGCGCATATTATGCGGCAAAGGCTTTCTGTGAAATGGCACAGGTACCCGTAAAGGAGCTTTCGACCTACAAGAAGGAAACGATAGAAGGCTTTGTCGGAACAATGTACGCATTTACCGATTATAACGAGCGTATCAAGAACGACCCCGATACCTTCACCTACTATATTCCCTCTACAGATTACACCGCCACTTATTATACCACCGACTTCAAGGCTGACGAGCAGCTCACACAGTTCCACAGCATATTTGTAGATCAGCCCGCAAGCGGCGCATATTCGACCTTTATGGGCGGCGATCAGAAGATAGTAAAGATAGAAACCGCAAACAAGAACGGCAGAAAGCTCTGCATCTTCAAGGACAGCTACGGCAATGCCGAAGTTCCCTTCTTCATAGATTCCTTTGAGGAAATCTACGTTTGCGACATCCGCTACTTTGACCTTTACGCACCCGACTTTATTAAGGATAACGGTATTACCGACGTTCTGTTCACAATGTGTACATTCTCCGCTGTCGGTGAAAATGCAGAGGGTATAAAGAACAACCTGCTTTCAAAGTAAATCGCTGACAGGTTTTCTGAAAGGAGGAGCAGTATGAAAAAGCTCCCGAAGATAACAGCGCTTATATTGACATTATCGCTCGCCTGCGGATGCTCGGAGGTTTTCCCCGACAGCAACGCAAGCGGCAAGGACACATCGGCATACACCCTACCACCCGACCCAGTATCATCGGAAGCTCCTTCGGACACCGAAAGCGAAGAAACCGAACAGCCCGATACCTCCGCTCCTGAAACGTTACCGCCGGATACTTCTGCCGAAGAAACCTCCGCTCCCGAAACAGACGGCACTTCTGCCGAAGAAAGCTCCGCTCCCGCAAGCAACAGCGATATAAACAGCTACAGGGCGATAGGCGACAACGGCATATTAGTCGCAGGTATGGATAATCATTACCGTGGAATTATGTTCTACGGCGGTACATACGGCTACTGCGACCAATATATGACCGATGTAAAGGCGTTCCAGTCGGCGCTTCCCGAAGTGACGGTATATTCTATGGTAATACCGACCTCTGTCGATTTCTACAATCCGACCGAATACAAGGGTTACACCGAGCTTCAGAAAGAGAAGATAGATTATATCGAAAGCGGACTTAAAAGCACGGGCGTTACAAACGTCAGCGTGTATGATACTCTGTCAAAGCACACCTCAGAGGAGATATACTCAAGGACGGACCACCACTGGATGCCGCTCGGCGCATATTATGCCGCACAGGTGTTCTGCAAAACGGCAGGTGTAAAAGTGCCGGATATAAAGAATTACCGCAAGGAAACCTGCGGCGGCTATGTCGGCTCGATGTATTACTATTCGTCCGATGAGCATCTTAATAACGACCCCGAAACCTATGCGGTCTACTATTCTCCGAATGAGGATAAGCTGAAAACCACATATTACGACCGTTATTACAGCAACGGCTATGACAGCAGCCTTTTCCTTTGCGACAACGCAAGCTATTACTACCTGTCATTTTTAGGCAGTGACGATCTCATCGCCCATATAAAGACCAACGCAAAGACAGGCAGAAATCTGGTCGTTATCAAGGAAAGCTACGGCAACGGACTTATCCCGTTCTTCACCGAGAGCTTTGATAATATCTATGTGCTTGACCTGCGCTACTGCGAGGTAAACGCAATAAAATTTTGCAAGCAGGTCGATGCGACCGATCTGCTGTTTGCAAATTGCGCCTATACCGTTGCAGGCGGCAACTGCGACTACTTCTCATATATAAGAAACATTTAAAAAGTGTTTTTATATTCACTATTTCAACGATTGTAATCCCGGCTTCTGTGAAGCCGGAAAGGGTCGCAGGGGCGTCAGCCCCACACTTATCCCCGGCACGGATGTCGGGCGTGTATGCCCAAGGGCTTTGCAAGGACGCAAAGCCAACCAAGCATACACAGCCTTTCACGGGGGAAAGGGGGTCAGGGGGATAGGGATATAAAAAGCACTTCAATGAGATAATTGATAATATGATTTAATTGCTTGAAATAAGGACACACCTATGAAAGAACTTGAATACCCCTTCGACAGCGGTTATCTGCTGAAAAAGAAACGCTCTATAAAAAGACAGCTCCTGTCAGACGGCAGTGTGCGCATAAAGAAAAAAATAGCCGTTCTCGGCGGCTCAACCACGAACGATATAATAAATATGCTCGAATTATTCCTGCTGAACTACGGCATCGAGCCGACCTTCTACGAGTCGGAGTACAACCGCTACTGGCAGGACGCAGTATTCGGAAATGAGGAGCTTGACAGCTTCTCACCCGACCTTATTTTTGTTCATACATCAAACCGCAATATTCTGAAATATCCTGCGATAACCGACAGCAAGGAGCAGACAGACGCTCTTTTTGCCGAGCAGATGAAATATTTTGAAACAATGTGGGAAAAGATAGCCGAGCGCTACCACTGCCCCGTAATCCAGAATAACTTCGAACAGCCGTATTTCAGACTTATGGGCAACCGTGATGCGTTTGACTGCCGAGGCAGAGTGAACTTCATAAACAGGCTGAACACAGCGTTTGCCGATTATGCCGCATCGCACGAGAGTTTTTATATCAATGATATAAACTATGTCAGCGCCTGCTACGGTCTTGACAAGTGGAGCGAGCCGTCTTACTGGCACCTATACAAGTACGCAATGTGCGTTCCTGCGATACCCGACTTTGCATTCAATTTAGCGGCAATAATAAAGTCGGTATTCGGCAAGAACAAGAAAGCGCTTGTACTCGACCTTGATAATACGTTATGGGGCGGAGTTGTCGGAGATGACGGTGTTGACGGTATCGAAATCGGACAGGAAACCCATATGGGACAGGTCTATGCCGAATTTCAGAAGTATCTCGGACTTGTGAAGGATACAGGCGTAATGCTGACCGTCTGCTCGAAGAATGACGAAGAAAACGCCCTTGCAGGCCTTAATCACCCCGAGGGCAGTTTAAAGCCCGATGATTTCATAATGATAAAGGCAAACTGGGATAATAAGGACAGAAACATCGAGGCGATAGCGGCAGGACTCAACATCGGGCAGGATGCGCTCGTATTCCTTGATGATAACCCAGCCGAGCGTGCGATAGTTTCCGCACAGTTGCCTACAGTAGCCGTTCCCGAAATGGAGCGTCCGGAGGATTATATAAGAGTGGTAGACCGCTCACGCTTCTTTGAGATAACCGCTTTTTCAAGCGATGATTTAAAGCGCAACGAAATGTACAAGGAGAATGCGGTAAGAGCCGCACAGCAGGCACAGTTCACTGACTACGGCGAGTATCTTCACAGTCTTGAGATGGTGGCTGTGATAGATGACTTCCTGCCTGTCTATCTCCCACGCATAACACAGCTTACAAACAAGAGCAACCAGTTCAACCTCACCACAAAGCGTTTTACGACCGCAGAAATGGAGCAGGTATTCGCAGATGACAGCTATATCAGGCTGTACGGCAGGCTTGCCGATAAGTTCGGTGACAACGGCATAGTATCGGTAGTTATCGGAAAGGTGAACGGCGATACGCTCGACATAGATTTATGGCTTATGAGTTGCCGTGTGCTTAAGCGTGATATGGAATACGCAATGCTCGACAATCTTTGCGACAGAGCAAAACAGCGTGGACTTAAGACGGTAAAGGGATATTATTACCCCACCGCAAAGAATAAAATGGTGAAAGAGTTGTACGGCGACTTCGGCTTTACGAAGGTCAGCGAGGACGCAGACGGCAACACCGTATGGGAGTTTTCGCTTTCGGGCTACGAGCCTAAAAATAAGTATATTACTGTAGAAAGGAACAAGTAAAATGAGCGAGCAGGAAATTTACGAAAGATTAAACGAGGTTTTCAGAAACGTATTCGACGATGACGATATCGAGGTCGAAGCAGGCACAACAGCAGATGATATAGAGGACTGGGACAGCCTTGAGCATATCAACCTCATCTCCGCTGTAGAAGACGAATTCGGTATCCGTTTCAAGATGGGCGAGGTTTCTTCGATGAAGAACGTCGGCGAAATGGTCGACATCATAAAATCCAGAGCCTGAGCGGGCGGGCGGCGAGTCGCCGCCGACAATTCCGCCTTTGGAATTGTCGCCGTTCGGGCTAAAGTTAGTTGAACGGCGGGATTAAACAAAGCAATAATTTGAATATGCGGCGGTCACGGGGGTATGCTGTGACCGCTTTTTTATATTATTATCACACACCCCCTCGCCTCGCATAACCTTCCAAAACCGCACTATCCCACGAAAACCGCCAACACCCTTGCCTTTTAATGAACGCTTTGTTGGTTTCGCATCCTTGCGAAACTTTGGGCGTTCAACTTCGGGCATCCATGCCCGCCCTCGAAAAAAGGGGTGAGGTTCTGTTGCACGGTCAAGCCGAGCCAACTATGGTGGTGATTGCTCCCCATCCCCACCATCAATGAGATTTTCCGCACTATCCCTTGCTTTGCACCATCACACTTGCCTCCCTTGTCAAAGGTGAGGTGCTGTCGCCCGAAAAAATTCGGGCGACTACCGGAGGGATTGCCTCACCACCATCCCTCGCTTGCACCAACCCTTCCAAAACCGCACTATCCCCCTCGCTTTTCGTAGGGCGAGGGCTTGTGTGTGCTTGTATGGTTTTGCATCCGTGCAAAACTTTGCGCACACACGCTTAAGGCATCCTTGCCTTGCTTGCCCCTCCCGTTGCACCGAACCTTTGCATTCCCACAACCATTGCAAAAGGACAATAATCCCTCGAAAATCGCCATCACCCTTACCTTTTAATCAACGCTCTGTTGGTTTTGCGTCCGTGCAAAGCCTTTGGGCGTTCATTTCAGGCTTCCTTGCCTTGCTTGCCCCTCCCATTGCATCGAACCTTTCCATCCCCGCAACCATTGCAAAAGGACAACAACCCCTCTCACCGCACCACCACACTTGCCTCCCTCTGTCTCTTATACACATCTGACGCTGCCGACGAATAGAGAGGAGGAGATATAGGCGGCCGAGCTATCATCA
>OJJT01000437.1_pt1 | contig 20408 bp, 17 predicted proteins | sample 1596281 | NCBI WGS metagenome assembly OJJT01 (sample SAMEA4350145, study PRJEB24818) | metagenome | biome: human; feature: gut; material: faeces | place: Denmark | collected 2013-09
TTCGTGCTCTTACTGCCTGCGCCTGCGGTAGTATCGACGCGCGTCTGTGATCGCACGCCGTCTGGGCCCCGGTGCATCTTCATATTTTTTTTTTTTTAATGGTACGACAACCACCGAGATCTACACCTCTCTATTCGTCGGCAGCGTCAGATGTGTATAAGAGACAGGTGTGGCGGAATATCTGTTCCGCCACGGATATGCCTCGGGCACGGCGGCAGATGTAGAAACGCTTTCGGGCGTGAAGCACATCGTCCGCAGAGAGCCGGGCCTGCTGACCGTAGACATGGGCGCGCCGGAACTTGCGCCGGAAAAAATTCCCGTGACAGGCTTTGCTAAGCCAGTTGTCAACGAGCTGGTGGAGGTGAACGGCGGCGCGGTGCGTATGACCTGCGTCTCCATGGGCAACCCGCACTGTGTGGTGTATGTGCCGGACACCGCGGGCCTGAATCTGCCTGTGCTGGGCGGCGCAATGGAACACAGCAAATGGTTCCCCGAGGGTGTGAATACGGAATTTATTCAGATTTTGGATGAAACACATTTGAAGATGCGGGTGTGGGAGCGCGGCAGCGGCGAGACCATGGCCTGCGGCACAGGCGCGTGCGCGGCCGTGGTGGCAAGCGTGCTGAACGGCCATTGCAAAAAGGATACGGATGTGGACGTGCTGCTGCTGGGCGGAACGCTTACCATCCGTTACACGGGTGATACCGTGCTGATGACGGGCAATGCCGTCGAGGTGTTCACCGGAACGGTGGAGGTGTAAAAACGCATCAGAAAGCGGCGCGCGGTTGGGCGCGCGCCCGGGGGAAGAGAAAAGGGAAAGAGGCAAAAGCGTATGACGAAGTATATTTTTGTGACGGGCGGCGTGGTGTCCGGCCTGGGCAAGGGCATCACAGCGGCCTCGCTTGGCCGCCTTTTGAAAAGCCGCGGTCTGAAGGTGGCGGCCCAGAAGCTGGACCCGTATATCAATGTAGACCCCGGCACCATGAGCCCCTATCAGCACGGCGAGGTATTCGTGACCGAGGACGGCGCGGAGACCGACCTGGACCTGGGGCATTATGAACGCTTTATCGACGAGGATCTGAACAAGTACTCCAACCTCACTACGGGAAAGGTATACTGGAACGTGCTCACCAAAGAACGCCGCGGCGAATATTTGGGCGAGACGGTGCAGGTCATTCCCCATATCACGGGCGAGATCAAACGCTTTATCTATTCCGTGGGGAAAAAGACGGATGCCGACATTGTTATCACGGAGATCGGCGGCACCACGGGCGACATTGAATCCACCCCGTTTCTGGAGGCCATCCGCCAGGTAAGCATCGAGGCCGGGCGGGAAAACTGTCTGTTCATCCACGTCACGCTGGTGCCGTACATCAAATCCAGCGGCGAGCACAAGACAAAGCCCACACAGCATTCCGTCAAGGAACTGCAGAGCGTGGGCATCATGCCGAATATCATCATCGCCCGCGTGGACGAGCCGCTGGAGGAAGCCAACCGGCAGAAGATCGCACTGTTCTGCAACGTCAAGCCGGACTGCGTCATCGAGAACCTGACGGTGCCCGTGCTGTACGAGGCCCCGCTGATGCTGGAGCGCAGCCACCTGTCCGATATCGTGTGCCGCGAGCTGCATCTGGACTGCCCCCCCTGCGACCTGACCGACTGGAACGAGATGCTGGCCCGCATCGCCGCGCGCAGGCGCAGCGTGAACATCGCCATCGTGGGCAAGTACACCAGGCTGCACGATGCGTATCTTTCGGTGATGGAATCCCTGTATCATGCCGGCTACGAGACGGGCGCGGTGGTGCACATCAAATGGGTGGAGGCCGAGGAGGTGAACCCATACACTGCGGACGATATCCTGCGGGAGTGCGACGGCATTCTGGTTCCCGGCGGCTTTGGGGACCGTGGGATCGAGGGTATGGTCCATGCCGCCCATTATGCCCGCACGCAGGGCAAGCCCTATTTCGGCATCTGTCTGGGCATGCAGAGCGCTGTCATCGAGTATGCACGCAGCATGCTGGGCTATGCGGATGCAAACTCCTCTGAATTCGATCCCGTGGGCGCGCATTCAGTCATCGACCTTATGCCCGACCAGAAGGCTCTGGACGAAAAAGGCGGCACCATGCGCCTGGGGCGTTACCCCTGTGTTATCATGCCGGGCACGCGAATGGCGCAGGCTTACGGTGCAGAGGAGGTCAGCGAGCGGCACCGCCACCGCTATGAGTTCAACAATGAGTACCGCACCGCGCTGCGCGAAGCAGGCCTCGTGCTGGCGGGCACCTCGCCGGACGGCCGGCTGGTGGAGGCTGTGGAGGTGCCGGGCAAACGGTTTTATGTAGGCGTGCAGTACCATCCCGAGTTCAAAAGCCGTCCCAACTGCGCCCATCCGCTGTTCCGCGCCTTTGTGGCGGACGCGCTGCGTTACCAGGACGAGGACAAATAAACGCGCTTACTGCGGCAGGCGCGGCGTCGTGCTATAATGCCGCCAAAGCCGCCGCTTGCGCGGCCCTGCGCGCAAAGCGCACCGGCTTCGGGGCATTGAAACACGCAAAAGCGCGGCAGGCGCGCTTTTGTTGTAGCCGCAGGCGCGGTGTCGTGTTATAATACCCTTAGGCGGGCCGCCCGGCGGGCGGCTCTTTCCAGATCAAGAGGCAGGGGGAAATACGAATTGAAGATCAATGAAAACTACAAGAACCTTTCCGAAAGCTATCTGTTTTCCACCATCGCAAAGAAGGTGGCGGTCTATACGCAGCAGCATCCGGAACAGGAGATCATCCGCCTTGGCATCGGCGACGTGACGCTGCCGCTGGCTGCGCCTGTGGTGGATGCGCTGCACGCCGCTGTGGAGGAGATGGGCAAAAAAGAAACCTTTCACGGCTATGGCCCCGAGCAGGGCTACGGCTTTTTGAAGCAGGCTCTGATGCGTTATTACGCCCGGCGCGGCGTTGTGCTGGCGGAGAACGAGATCTTTGTGGGCGACGGTGCGAAAAGCGACATCGGGAATATCCTGGACCTGTTCGATGTAGACAATACCGTCCTTGTGCCCGACCCCGTGTATCCTGTCTATGTGGATACCAATGTGATGGCCGGACGGCGTATCGTGTATGCGGCGGCCACGCGGGAAAACGGTTTTCTGCCCATGCCGCAGGCAGATGTACAGGCGGACCTGATTTACCTGTGCAGCCCCAACAACCCCACAGGCGCGGCGTACAGCCGGGATCAGCTTCAGGCGTGGGTGGATTATGCGAATGAGCGCGGCGCGGTGCTGCTGTTCGACGCGGCTTATGAGAGCTTCATCACGGACGGGGACGTGCCCCACAGCATCTACGAGGTAAACGGCGCCGAGACCTGCGCCATCGAATTCTGTTCGTTTTCCAAAACGGCGGGCTTTACGGGGACGCGGTGCAGCTATACCGTAGTGCCGCAGGCGCTGGTGCGCGGCAGCCTGCACCTCAATGCCATGTGGCTGCGCCGCCAGACCACGAAATACAACGGCGTACCGTACATTGTGCAGCGGGCGGCTGCGGCCGTGTTCACGGAGGAGGGGCAAAAAGCCACCAGAGCAGCCATCGACTACTACCGGGCCAATGCTGCCGTCATCGCGGCCGCGCTGGACGAGGCCGGCATATGGTACTGCGGAGGCAAAAACAGCCCTTATATCTGGATGCAGTGCCCCGGCGGCATGAAGTCCTGGGATTTCTTCGATCATCTGCTGGAGCATGCGGGCGTTGTGGGTACGCCGGGCGCGGGCTTTGGCGCACAGGGTGAGGGTTACTTCCGCCTGACGGGCTTCGGCGACGCGGAAAAGACCAGGCTGGCAGCGCAGAAGCTGAAAGAGGCAGTGCGGGTGCTGTAGGGCGCGCCGTATCAACAAAAACAGTACGGCAAAAGCAGGCCCCGCAGCGGAGCGTTTCCGCCGCGGGGCCTTTGTTCATACGGGGGGCGGCGCGTCCCGCCGCACATATACCAGCTCCACCACGCCGTTGCACACCGTATGCCTCGTCAGACGCAGAGGCAATGCGGGCCCCTCCGGGGGAAACAGGCGGACGCCTCCGCCCAGGATCACCGGCATGACCGTGAGCTGGTAAACGTCGATGAGGTCAAGCGCCATCATCCGACGGGCGAGCTGCGCGCCGCCGCACACCCAGATATTCCGCCCGGAGCGCGCTTTCAGGCGGCGTACCGCCTCTGCCGGGTCCTCGGACGTAAAAACGGCGTTTGCGTCCGGCGGGGGTGCACCGTGTGTGAACACTTGGCACTCCATTCCCACATACGGCCACGCGCCGGGAGAGAGCTCCTGCGTAATTTGGCGGTAAGTCGTCATGCCCATCAGTACGGTGTCCACTTCGGCGGAAAAGGCGGCATAACCATAGTCCCCTTCAAAGGCTTCGCCGTTGTTGGCGAGGTCCATCCAGCCGACGCCGCCGTTTTTGTCGGCAATGAAGCCATCAAGACTCATGGCGAGATATAAGATCACCTTTCGTTCCATAAACCGTCCTCCCAAGAATGGATGCTATTTATCATATCATGCGCACGGATACAAGCGCAAGCGGGAAGATATGCGTTGCCTTTCGCGGCATTTCGCGGTAAAATAAAATAACAGAAAGAAAGCGCCCGCCGCGCGCGGGAAAATGTGGGAGGGAACATACGATGTCTATCACGAGCCATTATTATGGCAGGACGCAAAACGGCGAGGAGATTTACCAGTATATTCTGGAAAACGCCGCGGGCATGCGTGTGGCTGTCATCGAGTACGGCTGCGTCATCACCAATATATGGGTAAAGGACAACACCGGTGAGCTGCGTGACGTGGCGCTGGGCTACAGTAAGCTGGAGGATTACGAATTGGGCGGCGTATTCGGCGCGTTCATCGGCCGCTATGCCAACCGCATTGAGAAATCGCGCTTCACATTGGATGGCAAAACATATGAATTGGAACCCAACAACGGGCCGAACCATCTGCACGGCACATTTGCCAAGAAAGTGTACAAGGGCAGCATCGTGGACGGCAGCCTGGTGCTGCGGGCAGTGAGTCCCGACGGAGAGGACGGCTTTCCGGGAAACCTGGAGCTTACGGTGCGCTATACGCTTACAGACGAAAACGCGTTGGTGCTGGACTATACGGCAACGACCGACGCTCCCACCATCATCAATCTGACGAATCACAGTTATTTCAACCTGGAGGGGCAATCCAGCGGCAGCATGCTGGAACAGACGTTGTGTCTGAACGCTTCCACGTTTACAGAGGGCAACGCCGAGACCTGCCCCACCGGGCGCATCCTGCCCGTGGCGGGCACCCCCATGGATTTCACCCGGGCCAAGCCCATCGGCCGGGACATTCAGGCGGAGTACAGCCAGCTGCAGATGTGCGGCGGGTACGACCACAACTTCATTCTGGACAAGGAACCGGGGATGCTGGCTCTGGCAGCCGTGGCCCGCTCGGAAAAGACGGGCATCACGATGGAGACTTACACCACACAGCCCGGCGTGCAGCTGTACACGAGCAACTCACTGCAAAACGATACGAGGCCCGGTAAGACGGGCGGTATATATGGCCGGTATCAGGGCTTTTGCCTGGAGACCCAGCATTATCCCTGTACGCCCTCGCACCCCGAATTTCCCTCTGTGGAGCTGCGCCCCGGCGAGGAATATCACGAAACGACGATTTATAAATTCCTGACGGAGTGAAAGAATGGCGGTCCTGCATAAAAAACGCAACGCGAATACAAAAAAACGCGCCCGGCTGATGCTGGGCATGGCAGCCTGTGTGTTTGCGCCCACGGCGCTGGCTGTGTGGTATCTGACAGCTCTGCTGGCAAAGCGGCAGCCTCCTGCCGCGCTGGCCTATGGAGCGCTGGCTGCGGCCGCGGCGGGCGCACTGTGTTTCCGTGTGTTGTACACCCGCAGCGCAGTCCTGAAAAGCGGTATCGACGGCGAGCGGCAGGCCGCGGCTGCGCTGCGCGCGCTGCCGTACGCCTACCATGTGTTGGTGAACCCGGTGTTCCGCGTGCGGGGCAAAGTGATGGAGCTGGATGCGGTGGTCGTGGGCAAAAACGGCGTGTTTATCGTAGAGACAAAAAACCACGCCGGCGTCATCACAGGTAAGACGGACGCGGAGTGGTGGTCGCAGGTCAAGCGCCGGGGCGCAAAAACAATGAAAAATCCACTGCTGCAGGCAGAACGCCAGCACAAGCTGATGGAGCAGCTTCTTGCCGATGCAAAGCAGGCGTGCCCTGTGCACAGCTTTGTATATTTTGCCAACAAGAATGCGCGTGTGGGCGTGCGCGACGCGCGCATCTATACCGATGAGACCTCGTTGCGCCGCGCCATTCAGAGCGCGCCGGAGCCGGGGCGCCCGGTGGACGCGGCACGGCTGGCTGCCCTGCTGGAGCAGGCCTGCGAATAGTATTTTTTGCGCGTTTCCGTATCTTGGTCGCCCCGCGGCTCATTTTGAGCCGCGGGGCTTTTTGGTGGAAAAACAAAGGTGACAACACGCCCAATGCAAAAATTTTGTCAGGTTTGGCCCGGCCGATGTGTCTTATAGATGGAAAGGGGGAACGCGGGGTGCAGAACACGGAACAAAACGCCGTGCTGCTGCGGCTGGCGCGGGAATACGGCGACAGCGTGGTGCGCATGTGCTGCGTGTATCTCAAAGATTATCATTTGGCCCAGGACGTGGCGCAGGAGACTTTTTTGCAGGCCGCACGCAAATACGGTGCGCTGGCGCGGACAGATTCGGAAAAGGCGTGGCTTATGCGCATCGCTGTGAACCGCTGTAAAAACGAGCTGCGCACCCAGTGGTTCCGCCGGGCGCAGGAGCTGCCGGAGCCGTCCGGGGCGGACCCGTACCCGGAGGCGGATACACATATGGCGCTGATCCGGGCCATCGGGCGGCTGCCGCAAAAATACCGTGCCGCCGTGCTGCTGTATTATTATCAGGACATGACCGCCGCCGAGACGGCCGCGGTGCTTGGCATACGCGAGGACGCTGTGTATCAGCGGCTCCGGCGCGCGCGGCAGCAGTTGAAAAAAGAATTGGAGGAGCAGTGAAGATGGAAAAGATCAGACAGGCGATCGACACAAGGCTGGCCGGACAGCATCTTCCGGAAACGGTATACGATGCGCTTTGCGCCCGGCCTGCCCGCCGGAGCCGCGTGCGCCGGGCTGCGGCCCTGCTGGCGGCTGTATGCGTGCTGGGCGGCGCAACAGCGCTGGCAGCGGCCCGACTGTTCGGCATGAACGTCAATGGACGGGAGCTGCCGCCGCTGGAGCCCATGACCATGGTGGAAACTGCGGATACAGGCGGCCCGGCGGACGGTACGGAGCAGCAGGCGGAGGGACTGGACGCGCTTTCCCGGGCTTTGGGCGTGCCGTTCCTCTGGGCGGAGGGCGCCCGGGAAAATCCGTATACGTGCGTGAGCTATCAAAATTTCGGAGGGGAATACCAGATCGTAAAGGCAAAGGCGTACCTGGTGGGCGACTTGAGGGACCTTGTCTGGCAGGACGAATACGACTACTACTCCTGGACGGCGGGCACGGTGTACCAGACGCCTGTGGACCTGACGCTGGAATGGGTCTCAGATGAGGCGCAGCAGCCCTTTGACACGGATTATCTGGGCTATTATGCTTATGCGGACACATTCACTTCCGCCGGGGGCCATACGGTGAACCTGCTGGTGGATACGGCGCCAGGCACGGCCGGAAGCGGCCTGAAGCCGGAGTGTGCAGCGGTATTCGTGGCAGACGGCGTGCGGTATACGTTATCCGGCCATGTGACGCAGCAGACGATGCGCGCCATCGTGGATTCCATGTCTTATGCATGACAGAAGAAATACCGTGTGAAGCGAGAAAGCCCCGCGTCCGGACGGACGCGGGGCTTTTTGTACGGCACAGCTTATTCGAGGATGCTTTTGCCCGTCATCTCTTCGGGCTGGGGCAGGCCCATGATCTTGAGCATCGTGGGGGCGATGTCCGCCAGAACGCCGCCTTCGCGCAGCTTTGCATTTTCCACGCCCGCAACCAGGAAAGGCACGGGATTCGTGGTGTGTGCGGTGAAGGGGTGCTCGGGGTCCGGATCGTACATTTTGTCGGCGTTGCCGTGGTCTGCCGTCAGCAGCACCGCGCCGCCCTTGGCCAAAACCGCGCCGATCACTTTGCCCGCACAGGCGTCCACAGCCTCCACGGCCTTGACGGCTGCTTCGAACACGCCGGTATGGCCCACCATATCGCAGTTTGCAAAGTTCAGGATGATGACGTCGTATTGGTCGCTTTCGATGCGCTTGACGCATTCGTCAGCCACCAGATATGCGCTCATCTCGGGCTGCAGGTCGTAGGTGGCCACCTTGGGGCTGGGAATCAGCGCGCGGTCCTCACCTTCAAACGGGGCCTCCACGCCGCCGTTGAAGAAGAATGTCACATGGGCATATTTTTCCGTCTCAGCAATGCGCAGCTGCGTTTTGCCGTTTTTGGCCAGATATTCGCCTATAACGTTGTTCAGGCTCTGCGGATGGAACGCGACTTCCACATTGGGCATCGTGGCATCATACTGGGTGAAGCACACATAGTACAGAGGGAAACGGCCGTTCCGGCGCTCGAAGCCTGCAAATGCATCATCTACAAAGGTGCGGGTGATCTCCCGCGCGCGGTCCGGGCGGAAATTGAAGAACACCACGCTGTCCCCGGCGGATACGCGGCCGCCTTCACAGGTCACGGCGGGCACGACGAATTCGTCCGTCACGCCGTCCGCATAGCTTTTTTTCATCACTTCTTCCGGTGTGCCGTGCACGCCTTCGCCGTATACCATGGCGGCGTAGGCCTTTTCCACACGGTCCCAGCGGTTGTCGCGGTCCATGGCGTAATAGCGGCCCGTGACGGTGGCGATCTTGCCCACGCCGATCTCGGCCATTTTGGCTTCCAGCTCTTCAATGAACCCCTTGCCGGAATCGGGCGGCACATCGCGGCCGTCCATAATGGCATGGACGTAAACATCCTTTACGCCGCCGCGCCTTGCCAGCTCCAACAGCGCATACAGATGCTCGTTGTGGCTGTGGACGCCGCCGTTGGAGAGCAGGCCGATGAGATGCAGTGCCTTACCGTCCGCCGCAGCGTTCTTTACTGCGCCCAGCAGGGCCGGATTTTCAAAAAAGCCGCCGTCCTGGATGTCTTTGGTGATGCGAGTGAGCTCCTGATACACGATACGGCCTGCGCCGATGTTCGTGTGGCCCACCTCGCTGTTGCCCATCTGGCCGTCGGGTAAACCGACGTTCATACCGGAAGCGCCGATGGTGGTGTAAGGATACTGCGCGAACAGCTTATCCAGGTTGGGCGTCCTGGCGGCAAGGATGGCGTTGCCGTAGGTTTGGTCGGGCACCCAGCCGAAGCCGTCCAGAATGCAGAGAAGCAGAGGTTTTTTCATAGATGGTTCCTTTCTGAAAAAAGAAATTGAATGGGGATGCGCCGCGCGGGCAGCGCTGTTTTGCAAAAAGAGCAGCGGAAAATTATTTGCCTGCCGCGGCAACGATGGCGGCAAAGTCCGCAGGCTTCAGGGAGGCGCCTCCGATGAGGCCGCCGTCCACATCAGGCTTGCTCAGCAGCTCGTCGGCGTTGGCGGCGTTCATGCTGCCGCCGTACTGGATGGTCGTGGCCTCGGCCACTGCCTCGCCGTACAGCTCACCCACCACCTTGCGGATGGCCGCGCAGACTTCCTGCGCCTGGTCCGCCGTGGCGGTGCGCCCCGTGCCGATGGCCCACACCGGCTCGTAAGCGATGATGACGCGGGCCATTTCTTCAGCGGAAACGCCGCCCAGCGCGATCTTCGTCTGCATGCGCACAAGCTCCTCGGTCACGCCCTGCTCACGCTGGGCCAGGCTCTCGCCCACACACACAATCACCGTCAGGCCCGCGGCCAAAGCGGCTTTGGTACGCTTGTTGACGGTCTCGTCCGTTTCGGCAAAGTACTGGCGGCGCTCAGAGTGACCGGTGATGACATATTTCACGCCCAGATCCACCAGCATATCCGCGGATATCTCGCCCGTGAACGCGCCGGATTTTTCAAAATGCACGTTTTCTGCGCCCACACCGATGTTGGTGCCGGCGCATTTTTCCACGGCCGTGCAGAGGCTGGTGAACGGCGTGCAGATGACAACGTCGCAGCCCGCTCCCTGTACGGCGGGAACGAGCGCGTCGATGAGAGACGCGGCCTCGGTGGCGGTCTTATTCATTTTCCAGTTGCCGGCAATGACGGCTTTGCGTTTTGCTTTGTTCATCGTATATTCTCCGTTCTGAAAGATATTGCCCGGCGTCCCGCCGGAGAAAAACCGCAGGGGCAGGCGGGATTCCCGCCGCCCCTGCAAAAGAGTCTTATGCGCCCGCGATGCAGGCGATGCCGGGCAGCTCTTTGCCCTCCAGGTATTCCAGGCTGGCGCCGCCGCCCGTGGAGATGTGCGTCATCTTGTCGGCATAGCCCAGCTGCATCACGGCAGCCGCGCTGTCACCGCCGCCGATGACCGTGGTGGCGTCTGTTTCAGCCAGGGCTTTCGCTACCGCCTTGGTGCCGGCGGCCAGAACCGGGTTCTCGAACACGCCCATGGGGCCGTTCCACACAACGGTCTTGGCGCTCTTCACCGCGCCGGCAAACAGCTCCATCGTTTTGGGGCCGATGTCAAGGCCCATCATGTCGGCCGGGATCTTGTCCGAATCCACCACTTCGACGGCAATCTCCGCGTCGATGGGGTCGGGGAAGGCGGAAGCCACGGTGGTGTCTACCGGCAGCAGCAGGGAAACGCCCTTTTCCTCGGCCTTCTTCAGCATATCCTTGCAGTAATCCACCTTCTCCAGGTCCACAAGAGATTTGCCGACTTCGCAGCCCTTGGCGGCCAGGAACGTATAAGCCATGCCGCCGCCGATGATCAGCGTGTCCACCTTGTTCAGCAGGTTTTCAATGACGTTCAGCTTATCGGCGACTTTCGCGCCGCCCAGGATGGCCACGAACGGGCGCACAGGGTCGTTGACGGCGTTGCCCAGGTAACGGATCTCTTTCTCCATCAGGTAGCCCACAGCGGTGTCCTTGATGTAGTCGGTAACGCCGGCGGTGGAGCAGTGGGCGCGGTGTGCGGAGCCAAAAGCGTCGTTTACATAGGCGCCGTCCGTACCCACCAGATCGGCCAGGTCTTTGGAGAACTCGGGCAGATTTTTGGTTTCTTCCTTGCGGAAACGGGTGTTCTGCAGCAGCACAACATCGCCGTCCTGCATTGCGGCAACGGCGGCTTTGGCATTTTCGCCCGCCACATTGTCGTCATTGGCAAACACGACGGGCTTGCCAAGCAGTTCGGAGAGGCGCACGGCGACGGGCGCGAGACTGAATTTTTCCTCGGGACCGTTCTTGGGCTTACCCAGATGGCTGCACAGAATGACCCGGCCACCGTTCTCGATCAGCTTTTTAATGGTGGGCAGAGCGGCCACGATGCGGTTGTCATTGGTGATGACGCCGTCCTTCATGGGGACGTTGAAATCGCAGCGGACCAGAACGTTTCTGCCCTTTACCTCAATATCTTCAACTGTCTTTTTGCCAAGAGTGCTCATATGCGTAACTCTCCCTTTCCTGCGGCTTTTTGATTGTCTTTCGGTCTTGCGCGGGCAATATGCCGCGTCTTTTCTTATTATAGTATTTTCCCGGCTTTTTCGCAAGCATTCGGCTGATATTTAATTAACAAATCGGCGCGTGCAAACTGCATGCAAACGGGCTGTAATGCACAAAAAACGCCCCGGCGCAAAGCCGGGGCGAAAAGTGCCTGAATTTTAGAAGCAGAGCGTGACGATGCGCAGCACGAACAGCGCAAACACGACCCACATCACGGGGTGGATGTCCTTGACCTTGCCGCGGAAGATCTTCAGGAACATCCATGTCAGAATGCCGAACATGATGCCGTTGGCGATGGAATAGGTGAACGGCATCATGATGATGGCCACAAAAGCGCCCAGCACGTCGGCCATATCGCCCTCGAACTTCACCTTCAGCACGCTGGACATCATGAACAGGCCCACGATGATGAGCGCCGGAGCAGTGGCGAAGCTGGGGATGGCGCCGAACACGGGCCACAGGAACAGCGAGAGGATGAACATCGCGGCCGTGGTGAGAGAGGTGAGGCCCGTGCGGCCACCCTCGGCCACGCCGGCGGAGCTTTCCACATAGCTGGTGACGGTGGAGGTGCCCAGGCAGGCGCCCGCCACGGTGCCGATGGCGTCGGCCATCAAAGCGCGGCCCACGCGGGGCAGCTTGCCGTCCTTATCCAGCATGTTGCCCTTTGCGGCAACGCCGATGAGCGTGCCCACGGTGTCGAACAGGTCAACGAACAGGAACGCGAACACGATAACTGCAAATTCAACGGTGTTGTTCAGCATGAAGCTGAAGTCGAATTTGAACGCGGTGTCGCCCAGCGCCGCAAAGTTGGGCAGGAACGAGCCGGAGGGCAGCAGCGAATACACGCCGGCCTCGGGGTTCACCGCATACCAGCCCGTGAACTGCGCAATGATGCCCAGCCCCCACGTGATGAGGATGCCCCAGAGAATGGCGCCCTTGACATTGAAGTACAGCATCAGGCCGATGATGATTACGCCGATGAGCGCGAGCGCGACCTGCGGCTGGGCGATGTCGCCCAGAGCCACCTTCGTGGAGGCGTCCGCCGCGGCGATGCCGGCGTTCTGCAGGCCGATGAACGTGATGAACAGGCCGATGCCCGTGGTGATGCCGTATTTCAGGTTCTCGGGGATGCAGTTGACCAGCGTCTCACGGAACTTGAACGCGGAAAGAATGATGAAGATAATGCCTTCCACCAGGATGGCGGTGAGGGCGATCTGCCAGGGATTGGCCTGGTCCGCCAGCTCGCCCAGGCAGATGGTGTAGGCAAAATAGGCGTTCAGGCCCATGCCGGAAGCCAGCGCGATGGGATAGTTGGCCAGAAGGGCCATCACGATGGTGGCCACCGCCGCCGCAAGGGCAGTCGCCATAAAGACGCCCTGGCTGTTCATGCCCGCGTCGCCCAGCATGCTGGGGTTCACGGCCAGGATGTACGCCATCGCAAGGAACGTGGTGATACCAGCCATGACTTCGGTCTTCACGTTGGTACCGTTTTCTTTCAGATGAAAGAGCTTTTCCATGATATTCCTCCTTGGTAATTTTAAGCTGAAACAGGGACGTCCCCGTTCGCAACAAAAGAAAAAGGCGGGCAAACGAGCCCGCCATAAAACAGCAAAGGCCGCAGAGCTGCGGCGTGCTGTTTCAATAGTCGGGACGGTTTACGGCTTGCCCGGTAGAGACTGCCGGCCCATATCGCCGGCGTTATATTGAAACATGTTAACAAACTGTGAAGAATACGTTTTTATTCTACCGAAATACCGTGACAATTACAATGTGCATTTTTGCCGATTTTTCGATGTTTTTATCCGTGTGTTTGGGCGAAAGGGCACAAGCGGAGCCGAAAAACAGAAGTCCCCGCGCCGGACAGGCGCGGGGAAAGAGCGGAGCGCGTTATTCGGCCGGTGTGCCGGCGTTCTGCTTCGGGGCGCGGGGATGCTTGGACGGTGCGGCGGGCGCGGGCTGGGCGGCATCCGCGAGCTTGCCGCCCAAAAAGCCGGAAAGCACGCTCTGCAGGTCCACGCCGGTGCTCTCTTTCAGGCCGTCCGTCACCTGGGTAACGGTCTGCATGATGTCCCGTGTCAGCTTGGCGCTGTTGCCGTCGCCGTACATGGTGATTTTATCCACTTTCGTCAGCGGCTCGGCGGCGTTTTTCACCACGTCGGGCAGGGCGTTGAAATACATCTCCAGCACGGCGGCCTTGCCCATCTTCGTCATGGCTTCGGCTTTTTTCTCAATGCCCTCGGCCTCCGCCACAGCTTTGGCTCGGATGGCCTCCGCCTCAGCCAGCCCCTTGGCGCGGATGCCCTCAGCTTCCTGGGCACGGGCGAATTTTTCAGCCTCGGCCTGTACCTTCATAGCCTCGGCCTGCTGTTCCTGCTCGTATTTTTTGGCCTCCGCCTCGCGCTGGCGCTCGTACAGCTCGGCGTCTGCCTTCTGCTGGCGGGCAAAGCGCTCGGCTTCGGCCTTTTTCCGTACCTGGGCATCCAGGGACTGCTCCATGACCTCGGCTTCCTTCTGCTTGAGCAGGATCTCCTTCTCCTGCTTGGCGATGTTGGCTTCAGCCGTGGTGATCTCAATGGATTTGCGCTGCTGCTCCTCCTGGATGCGGTACGCCGCGTCGGCCTCGGCCTTTTTGGTGTCGGTGGCCTTCTGCAGCTCGGCCTGCCGGATGGCAAGCTCCGTCTTTTTCTCCGCGATCTCCTGTGCGGCGGCGACCTCGGCGTCGTTGGCTTCCTTCTGGGCGATGGCGCGTGCCTTGGCGATCTCTTTCTCACTCACGGCGCGGGAAATGGCCGCGTTTTTCTGGATCTTGACGATATTGTCCACACCCAGGTTCTCGATGACGGCGCTGTCGTCCACGAAGTTCTGTACGTTGAAGCTGACGATGTCAAGGCCCATGGCGGCCAGGTCCGGCTCGGCGTTTTCTTTCACCAGGTTGGCGAATTTCTGGCGGTCGGAAACCATCTCCTGCAGCTCCATTTTGCCCACGATCTCGCGCATGTTGCCCTCCAGAACCTCACGGGCCACGCTGGCAATGTAGTCTACCTTGCGGTTCAGAAAGTTCTGTGCCGCGAGGTTCAGCAGGTCGGGCGTATCGCTGATCTTCACATTGACGGCGGCGTCCACCTTGATGTTGATGTAATCCGCCGTAGGCACGGCGCTGGATGTTTTGACGTCGATGGGGATGAGCTGCAGGCTCAGCTCGTCCTTTTTTTCAAAAAACGGTATTTTGACGCCCGCCTTGCCGATGAGGACCTTCGGCGTTTTGCGCAGGCCCGAGATGATGTAAGCGGTGTCCGGGGACGCTTTTACGTAGCCCGTGACGAAGACCAGCACGATGAACAGTACGGCAACGGCCGCAATGATCCATACGATCACAGCAAAAAACCTCCTCTTTTGGTGCATTGGATGAAAGTGAAAACCGGTTCCGGGTACAAAAAGGGCGCGGTGCGTGCACTTTTCCGCGCGCACACCGCGCCGCCCCGTGATCCGGGCTTACGATGCTTTGGACCCCGGCGCGTTATTTCGCGTCGGTCACGGTCTCCTTGGCCGCAGCCAGCAGGCCGGTCAGGTTCTGGATCTCGCTGGGAATGATGAGCTTCGTGGCCTTGCCGTCGGCAACCTTCTGCAGGGCTTCCAGGCTCTTGATGGCCAGCACCTTGTCGGTGGGGGCCGCGTCGTTCAGCAGGCGGATGGAATCGGCCAGGGCCTTCTGAACGGTCATCAGCGCCTGTGCTTCACCTTCGGCCTCGCGGATGCGCTGCTCGCGCACGGCGTCGGCACGCAGGATAGCGCTTTCTTTTTCGCCTTCGGCCACAAGGATGGCGCTCTTCTTTTCGCCCTCGGCGCGCAGGATGCTCTCACGGCGCTGGCGTTCCGCCTTCATCTGCTTTTCCATGGCGTCCTGAATCTCTGCCGGCGGGATGATGTTTTTCACTTCGACACGGTTCACCTTGATGCCCCATTTGTCGGTGGCTTCGTCCAGAATGGCCGTGATCTTGGTGTTGATGGTGTCACGGCTGGTGAGGGTGTGGTCCAGCTCCATGTCGCCGATGATGTTGCGCAGCGTGGTGGCGGACAGGTTCTCAATGGCGGAGAGCGGGCGCTCCACGCCGTAGGTAAACAGCTTCGGGTCGGTGATCTGGAAGAACACCACGGTGTCGATCTGCATGGTCACGTTATCGCGGGTGATCACAGGCTGGGGCTTAAAGTCCACGACCTGCTCCTTGAGGGAGACTTTTTTGGCGATGCGCGTGACAAACGGCGTTTTGAAATGGAAGCCTGCCTCCCATGTGGTATAGTACACGCCCAGGCGCTCTACAACATAGGAATAAGCCTGGGGAACGATGGCGATGTTCGCGATGAGGATCACCAGCGCCAGCACAATTAGAATCAGAAACAGAATCAGCATGATAGTCCTCCTTTAAATTGGGTGTTTTATACGTTCCGTCAAGACGGAAACAGAATACAGGGGGTCATACCGCCGCAGTGGCGGTGTCGGGGCGCACGGTCAGCGTTGCGCCGTCCACGCTCAGCACCACGCACAGGGAGCCCGCGGGAATGGTTTGTTCGCTGCGGGCGTTCCAGTCCACGCCGTCCAGCCGTACACGGCCCGTAACGTCGGGCGTGACCTCAACGAGAACCTGTGCCTTGCGGCCGACGTTGATGTCCGCGTTGGTGGGCACACGGCGCGCGGTCATGCGCTTTTTCACCAGCGGGCGCGTCGCGGCCAGGGCCACGGCGCTTACCACCGCAAACACCGCGAACTGCACCAGCCACGAGGAAGTGAACCCCGAGACGATGAGCGCAGCCACCGCCCCGGCGGCAAACCAGATGCTGACAAGGCTCACCGTCAGCGCCTCCACGACGACGAACGCGATGAGCAGTATCAGCCAGACCAGGGAAGAAATTGTAAATGCCATAATGTGTTTACCTGCCTTTCTGCCGCGTCCGTGTAACGCAGCCGTGGTTGCCGCCGCGCCGCGCACCGTGTACGGGCGTACGCTGCGGCCGGGTGTCCGGTCGACCTTCGCCGCAGAAGCCAAGCCGGGCTTTTGGCTGTGCCGTTTGGGTTTCTGCTTGCTCTTATTGTACCATATTCGTCAAAGGATTGACAAAGCCCAAAAAAAGCCGGTTTCGTCCGGTTTTGGCCTTGGGGGGCGTTTTTTTCAAAGCTACTGCCCCAATCAAACCCGGGGAACGCCGGGCGAGGCCGGGCCGCGCCGCCCGAAAACCGGCCCGCCAGGCGCTTTTATACCTATTTATATAGGCCGCCGGGGGCCCAGCAGGCATGCGGAATGCTTTCAACGGTTCTCGCGCAGGCGCTCCCGCGCGCCGCAGCAACCGGCGGCTTGCGGCGGTGCACGGCGTAGTATATAATATCTTGTAGAATTATACGGCGTTTGGGCGAGAAAACTTTCAAAAACAGGAAATCTGTGAACAAAGGGCACCGCGGCCCGGCGCACGGGAGGCATAAAAATGGAATGCAGATATTGCGGACAAAGGCTGAAGGACGGGTACGAATACTGCCCAAACTGCGGTGGGCGCGTGGAGCCGCCGGAGCAGCAGGCGCGGCCGGTGCAGCCCGCATATGCGCCGCAGGGCGCATACAGCGCGCCTGTACAGGGGTATTCCCAGCAGGAAGCGGAGGGCTGTGTCTACGGCATGCTCCAACCCGGCGCCGGGCTGGGCCGGGTCGTTTCGCCCTATTACGCACGGGAATTTGCAGACATCGCTGCGGGCGGAAGAGGCCGTTTCAATGCGGCGGCATTCTTTCTGGGGCCGTTCCATCAGCTTTACCGCGGCTGTTACAAACGGTTTGCGCGCACATATCTGCCCTATTGGCTGGCGCTGCTGGCCGTGCTGGGCGTGAGCCTTTCCTTTTTTGGAAAGCTGTGTGTGGAGCTGGCCGGCTACGGCGGCCGGGCCGCAGAGCCGACGCAGGCGTTTTTCGTGTGGATCGCCGCGATCCTGCTGCTGTCCCTGGGCGTGAGCGTCTGGGGCATTGCACTGAGCATTTACAACGGCGTGACCTTTAACCGCCGGTATTTTGAGCAGTAGCACGGTGATCCGGCCGTTCCGGCGCATACGGGCGCAGTCGTCGGCGGAGCGGCAGCTTGGGTGGGCGTTTATATCATCGCCGTTGTGGCGCTGGTCGCAGCGCTGCTTCCCGCCGCCATGCAGGATGCGCAGCAGCATCAGGCACCGGGCACGCTGCCTTATGCACAGAGCGTGCCGCAGGCGCTGCCGGATGACAACGCCACCTACGGCACGGAGCATTACGGAGCGGCGGTATCGGATGCGCTGGAAGCGCACTGGGGCGAGGGCAGCGACCAGGCTTTGCTCAACGGCTATATCCCCGCACAGGCCGCGGGCGGCACGCTGGAAGAACGGCTGCGCGGTTCACACCTGTTTTACAGCGACGCCCGCACACTGGACGAGCTGTTTGCGGCGGCCGAGGATGTACAATGGTACACGGATTACGAGCCGGACGCCGACGGCACCGAATACGCCGACGCCTCATGGATCATGGGTGATACAGTGCTGGTGTGCGTGTTTGCAGTGTCGGACACATACACGTGGGTCGTGGATTTTTATTCGTATCTGAACGGCGAGGACCCGACAGCGGATGGCTGTTATACCTTCTGGGACGAGGAGCGCAGTGCGCTGTTACTGGAGCTGTACGGTGAAAACGCTCCGGAAGAGCCGTCGCTGGCGCGGCAGATGCGCGGCGCGTGGGTAGATGGCGCAGGCGGGGCCGTTCTGCTGGATGAATCTTTTTTTGACGGAACCGATTATACGCTGGGCACGATGATGGACGGAGGCGTACAATGCTGGGTGCAGGACGACGGCTCCTACATCGTGTTTGTGCTGGACGAGACAGGCAACGCGCTCACCGCGCGCTGGTACGACGGCTCCGGCACGCTGCGCGCCGAGCAGTCCTTTACCCGGGGCACGCCGGGCTGAGGATGAACGGAGCAGGGCAAATGCAAAAACCGCGTCAGGTTTTCCCTAACGCGGTTTTTGCATATTATGAGGCCGGATGTATTGTAAAAAGCTCATTCCGGATCGGTCACAACGGCAAAGCTGCAGGGCTGCACTTCGACGGTACGTCCCAGAAGCACGGTGCGCACCTGCTGTTCGGTCCGGTTGATGCACACGGCAGCCACGGCGGCTTCGGCGCGGCGCTCGTAGCACAGCACGCCGCCCTGTGCCTGGGTGACGGCCAGCGTTCCGTCGGCAAAAGCGGGGCAGCTTTTGCGCAGGGCGGCAAGGTTTTGCAGCACGGGGCGGATGCGCGTTTCCCGGCTTTCCCAATCGAAAAAGGCACGGTTGAACGGGTCCTTGTATCCCTGCATGCCGATCTCGTCGCCATAGTAGATGCTGGGGATGCCCGGCAGCGTAAAGATCATCGCATAGGCCAGCGTCATCAGGCGGCGGCCGTTTTCATACTGCTCGGGCGTCAGGCGGCGCGCGCTCTGCCAGTATCGGTCACGGCCCTCGCAGCTCTCGCCCGCGATGGCGGTAATGGCGCGCACGGTATCGTGGGTGGACATGAAGTTCATCAGCACATGCAGTGCCGGGGCGGGGTAGTGCTCGCAGATACGCATGATGTCGTGGGCGGCTGTGCGGGCGTCGCCGCCTTTCACAAAAGCCAGCGTAGCGTCCTTGAACGGATAATTCATTACCGCATCCAGGCCTTTGCCCAGCAGGTAGGTGCGGCGGCGGCCGTAGCTCCACTTGTTGGTGGCGTCCTCCCACACTTCGCCCAGCAGATATTTTTCGCTGCCGTGACGCTTGACGGCGCGGCGGATCTCCTCAATAAAATCATCGGGCAGCTCGTCGGCCACATCCAGGCGAAAGCCGGAAGCCCCCAGGCCGAGCCAATAGTCGATGACGCCGCCCTCCCCGCAGATGAACTCACGGTAGGAGCGGTCCTCTTCATTCACCTCGGGCAGCGTTTCAAAGCCCCACCAGCAGCGGTAGCCGTGGGGATAGTTCGGTGAAAAATCGTACCAGCGGCGGTACGGGCTGCCCGGTCCCTGCCATGCGCCGAAGGAGGCGTAGCGGCCCTCGCGGTTGAAGTAGACGGAATCCGAACCGGTGTGGCTGAACACGCCGTCCAGCACGACGTCGATGCCGCGGGCTTTGGCGGCGCGGCACAGCTCTGCAAAATCCTCGTTGGTCCCCAGAACCGGGTCCACCTTGCGGTAGTCCGCGGTGTTGTAACGGTGGTTGGCGTGGGCTTCGAAGATGGGGTTGAGGTAGATGCATGTCACACCAAGGCTGGCGAGGTACGTCAGCTTTTTGCGGATGCCAGGCAGGTCTCCGCCGTAATAGTCCATGTTCAAATAGCCCTCATGCTGTTCGTTTGGCCAGAAATAGGGTTCACTGCGCTTGTCCGGGCGGTAGATGCGGTCGGCATAGGGCATGGTAGCATGAGGGCTGCTTTCAAAGAAGCGGTCCGGGAAGATCTGGTAAATGACGCCGCCGCGCAGATGGCTTGGAGTCTGAAAATCCTTTTCGTATACCGTCAGCTGCCAGGCCTCGCCGTCGCCTGTTGTAACATATGCCTCGCCAAGCTGCCCGGCGTATAGTTTGCGGTAGCCGGTGTAAAGGTCAAAATAATAGAAATAGAGCCCTGGCTCCTGCGGCTGTATCGTAGTGGAGAACCTGTCTCTTATACACATCTGACGCTGCCGACGAATAGAGAGGTGTAGAACTTGGCGGACGCCGTATGATTAAAAAAAAAAAAAACGAAGAAACAGGAAGA
>OJJT01000451.1_pt1 | contig 19611 bp, 16 predicted proteins | sample 1596281 | NCBI WGS metagenome assembly OJJT01 (sample SAMEA4350145, study PRJEB24818) | metagenome | biome: human; feature: gut; material: faeces | place: Denmark | collected 2013-09
TCTAATTTACGTGGCACCACCAGATTTATTACCTCTCTATTCGTCGGCAGCGTCAGATGTGTATAAGAGACAGGGGCTGCTTGCCAGGCAGTGTAATGTCCAGATCGTTATAGCTTGTAATCTTATTGATAAGCGTATCTTGAAACACGGAAAGGCGGTTGCCGAGGCCGATGGCGATGTTTCCAAGGATCTGGCGGTTGGCCAACTTGAAAATACCATAAGGCGGCAGGGCCGGATGTTTTGCCGGAAGCTGCGCAAAACGGGCGTCCAGGTCATTGAAAGACTCCTCGGAAAGAAGCTTATAAATCGTTCCTAGGCCGCGCTCCTGTATGGGGAGCCGTTTGTGCGTTTCCGGGTCTTCCAGCAGAACAACATACCAAATCAATGCCATCAAAAGATTTTTCTCTGCTTTGGCCCAGAAGTCGGATTTTTCAAATTTGCTGGAAGTCGTGGCGATAATTGTATCGGCGATGATATTGACAAGGCCGGTGTCTTCCTCAACGTCGGCCAGGCAGTTGAAGCTGTCGCTGTACGCAGGGTCCAGCAAATTAAGTGCACGCACAAAAAAACCGCGCTCTTTGGCGCGGGCTGATGTTTTCTGGAAGAGGTCTCCTTTTGGATCGACCACAACCATGCTCTCTTTAGGGGCATTCCCAAACAACTCGATTTTCTGAAGGAGCAGCGGCATCGTGAAGCCTCGTGTTTTGCCGGAACCGGATGCTCCATATACAATAACGTGACCAGACATATAAAGCTGATCGCTGACAGCGGCGATGCGGTCACTGCCCTCTGCATCCATCTTTCCAATCAACGTTCCGGACAGACTTTCGGCTTCCCCAACCCGGAGCGTATGCGTCTGTTCCTCTTTTGTCATCCAGCCGCTGGTGCCATGCAGCCCATCATGCAGGATCTCAAAGCCTCTCTGGTCCTTATCCAGTTTTTCGCCCGCGAGCAGTTCTCTTGCCCGGCTTGAGAAGAGGAAAACCATCCCACATACAAAGGCGATAAAAAACACACCGAATGGAGAAAAGACACTGGAAATCGCCACAAAAGGGTTCCAGTTCCAAACCGGTTCTTCGAAAGGATTGGCAGAAAACATGATGCGCACGCCATTATAGGCCGCGTGAATGAGGAGGCCCGCTAAATACAAGGCAATCAAGAATGCAGGCAACAGCGAAAGAAGAAATTGCCCGTCGGTCAATTTGTGTTTCAATTTTTTCCACAGTTCAAGTAACCGGGACATAGCACTCGCCTCCTTGCCGGAGTACGGGCTCCCGCTCTGTTTCCGGCAGTATCAGTTCCGGGTAGATAGAAAGCAACGCAGATTCCTCAATCGCATAAAACTCACAGGGGAACATATCTTCCATCCAGCGAGCAAGGGCTTCAATTTGAGTGGGAAACGCAACGGCAGCAAGCTCGGTATATCCGCTGGCGCGAGCGTATCTGCATGCGGCGCGGATACGTTGAATATCCATATCGACACAAACAAGAAAGGGCGTGCCCCCCATCATAGCGTCGAGCATAGGTGCATCTTGCGGAGGCGGAAGATATTGTTCTTGTAGGGCATAATTTGCAATTTTTGCTCGGTAGTCTTTCTGCTGAAGCAGCATCAAATGACGGGCTCCGATTTCTGTTGCCTCCACAAGATATAAAGGACACGTGGTCCTTTCTGCGGCGATCCGATAGGTAAGCGCATCGCCAGCCCGGCTTTTAGATTTGCTGAAGGCTTTGGACGCAGTAAGTAATTGAGTGATCTGTTCATAGCTTTTTCCCGTGTATACAACGCCGAAAGGACAGCTCAGTGCGGACACTGCCCCATGGAACATACGCATTTCGCTTGTAAAATACATGAACCCATCGTCAATATAGTGGACTAAGAGAGAGCTTCTGTGTGCATGCGCAATCCCTGTGAAACGCACACCGGCAAACACTCTGCTGGCAGTTGAAGCCGGGTCACGACGTAAAACCGCGGAGGACAGATAACTCAGCTCAGAAGTAAGTCCCTCCAGGTTATCAAGAAAAATATTGAAGCCCGCACGGCAAAAAAGTGCCGATACCGCAGCCGACATAAGCCTTCGTTCCAGTTTGGCCTGTGCGGGCTGGCGGCTGTCAAGCTGATAAGTATATCCCAGATGTTCAAGCAGAGCGATTCCTGCGGGGGTGAGGGAATAACTGCGGTGATTGCGGTTTTCTGCGAGAACTTTCTGCCGGCAAAGTGCCAGCAATGTCTCTTCAGAAAATACGTTGCCGTGAAAAGACTGGGGTAACTCAATCGGTATATTGCGAACGTGCCCGGCAAACCGCAGAGCCATAATATCGGCAAGGTCATATAACAAGAATGTGCTCCTTTCCGCGCCCTGTGCTACACGGTGGGCGCTATGTTTTTATAACGCCTATGCGACAGGCCTTGGAAAACCGCTTTGTAGCGGGATGGTTGATAAAGAAACATAGGCGCGCGCGAAACATGGCCGCGCCCGTTGAATCTTGAGAACACCCTATAATGCGCGCCTATGATTATCCCTTATGGGGGATAACCAAAATTGCCTGAACGCAGAGTGAAAAAAGCGTCGGCCTCCTCTGCCGGCAGGATGAAAATATGACAGAATGGTTGCTCCTCCTGCTTGGAAAGAAGTGCGATTTCCAGATGATATTGGTCGTCATCTGCCAATACACGCCCTTTCAGAATGTTGGGGATTGCCTTCCAGCCCTTGTTGTCCTGGTCATATATCTGTCGGTTTTGTATATTACTCCATTCATCGATGGCAAGCAGTGCCTTCGAAAACCAGGGCAGTTGGTGATGCTGCGCATAACCATCAAGCAGACGCTCCAGAGTATCGATCAGATAGCGTGGCGTTTGGTATTGGCAGTGAGGCAGCAGCATAGCCAGTTCTATGTGCAGCCAACCATATTCGTTGACAGAAATTCTTCCGTCGATATTCCGCAAAATTGGTGCGGTGGGTACAGCCCGACCAGCAGATCTGTTACAGTATGTAGCTTCATATGCAGTTCGCAGGCCAATCGCAAGCTCTTCTGCCTGTGCCAGCGCTGAATGGAGGGCGTGGAGGTCTTGACCGCCGGAAGTATAAAATGCGCTAAGATTCAGAAGTGTTTTCTGAGCCTGCGGCAAAAGCACAGATTGTTCGGATGAACTTTTCAAATCAACGGCCTTCTTTCTTAATTGGGGTAAGGGCTTCTGGCAAATTTGAAATTCCTTCTCAAATCGCGGTTTGCCCTGTCCGGACGATTTTTTCACGAACCGTAAGCGCTCTTTGTTTTGCTGACTTTAAACCATCCACCGCAAGGTAATTTGTGCCTCTATGGTATTCCTCAATTGATACATATTTCCTTCATCAAAAACGCTGTTCTCCGATTGTTCAAAAAGCAGCGTTTACAGTTTTATATGATGATTGGCCGAATCGTCTTTTAAGGCGGATTGCATGCACTGCAGGTTCCATTCCTCTTCTGCCTGCGCCCCAACGGCAATACAGGCATACACGGAAAGCGTCATCGCCCCCGCGATGATTAATAATGACAAAATCATAGTGATGGTAGCACTCTCCTACGTATTTTTTTATTGTTTTTTTGCGTATTACGCGCTTTCCCGGCGCATTGGCTCTCCTTTCCCGAAGCTCATGGCCCTGCTGCAGTTTACCTGCGGTTTTGAGCAGCGATGCGCTCCAAATCCTTACGCGACGTAGTGATGAGTTCATATTCTAGTTTCGTCGGCCGGAACGCGACGCTGAAACGGTTCTGGCCGATGCAGAGCAGCCCCTCGCCCCGGCGGTTGCGGATGATTTGCAAGGTTTCCGCGTCAGACAGATTTAATTTCTGCTGCACCAACCGAGCCTCGTCCTCTTCCAGCGGCAGCACGATTTTGATGCGGCAGGCATTCAAAATCAGCTTGCCGTATTTGCCGTCTTCCAACGCGAAATAGTCGAGAAGGTCCTGCGTTGCATTGAGGAACCCCGCCCCATATGAACGGATCAGCTTGGCGATCTGTACGACGCGTTCCGCCACCTGAGGATTGGAACCTGCGCCGATTAGCGTCCAGAGCTCGTCCATCATGATGAACTTCCGGCGCAGGCGGTTTTCCGTGCACCGGTCGCTGCATGAACTGATGGAGATCAGCGCGCCAATGGGCTGCAAATCTTTCCCGATGTCGCTGATGTCAATCACGACATAATCATTGTCGAGCGATACATTTGTCTGCCCTCCCAGGCTTTTGGCGCTGCCGCTCACGAACCGGGTCAAAAGTACGGAGAGATGAGCGACTTCCGGACGGCTTTGGAGCAAGCGGTATAAATCGCAAAGCGTGGGCATGGTTTTTCGATTGCCGTCTACATCAAAGACACTGGCGTTTTCGTGCGTAATGCCAAACTGCGCATAGCACTCAACGAAAGCCGCGTCTAGCAGATTTTTATCTTCCTCTGAAATATCCTGTTTCAGAAGTGAGAAGAAAGCGTGCAGCATTGAAATCTTATCCGCCAGCAGGGAATCGTTGCGGCTCGACAGGCGGCCGAGCTCTTCATCCGGATCCAGCGTACGCCGCCATATTTCCATGATGTTGATACAGTCCCGGGAGGACGGCGCCAGCTTGATATAAACGCCGCCGATTTTTTCACACAGCGGACGATATTCAAAACCTTTCTGCGGGGCCACGATGAAAATGCGCACATTCTGTTCGCGCAGCCGTGAGGCGAGGCATTGCAGCAGCATTGTCTTTCCGGCCCCGGTCCGTCCAAATACCGCGATGCCGGCGTTTTCGTACTTTTCATCGTCGAAAGGGTCGATGCAGCACAGGGAATTGTTCTGCATGTTGACGCCGAAAATCACACCGTTCATATCATTGACCTGGTAGGACGAAAAGGGGAAAGAGGCGGCGAGACCGGTCGTGAGAATGTTGCGGCGGCTTTTCCGCTCCAGTGGAGGCGACAGAGAAAGCAGCGGTAAGCAGGAGAGGTACGCCTCCTCCTGCTGAAAATCGCAGCCTTTGGAAATCAGCCCGAGTGAAGCAAGATAAGACTGTGTATCAGAGAGCCGCTGTTCAAGGATCTCCGCGCTGGGCGCAGTCACCTCGACCAATGTGGACATATAGTAAAAATCCTCGTTATTGCGGTTCATTTGATCCTTGAGAAAAAGGCCGGAAGTAATTGCGGAATCCAGCTCCTCAAAATCCTGGCGCGTATCGTCCACATCGCGCATTCTTGCCCGGTTGAACACAGTCGTCTGGGATATTTTTGAAAGGACGCGGTCTTTGGGCTGGCGGCTGATGAAAAAGCTCATATTTACCCCGTCGCCCATTTGCACGAGCGGATTGAGCCAACCGCTTGAAACAATGCGCTCGTAACCATAGCCGGTAATGTACAGATAGCTGTGATAAATGTCGTCCACGATGATGAAATGCTTATGTTCCCGCTGTATATTGGCCGGGGCCAGCAGATCCGGCACAGTGACGACGCCGGATTGCAGGGGCCTGTAATCCGGCGTCACTTCCTTTGCCTTTTTGGCGTGCTTGCGCCGCTGTTTGTTCTGTCTTCCGGTCTTAACGGGTTGAGGCTCTTTCAGCTTTTTTTCATGACGAGGTATTTTCGCCTTTTTTCTGCGCGGCATCCGGGGAATCGGCGCAACTGTCCATGCGCCGTCTATGATTCTGATGTCGGAAGAACCATCTTCCTCAGGCGGCTCATTCCCAGTTTCTGCATCCGGCTCAGAAATGGCCGGAAGGCTTTCTTGTTCGGGTTCTTCGTCCAGGAGAGAAGATGCAGCGTCCTCTTGAAACCTATCCTCTACGATTGTCTGTGCTTGACGGCGCATTTCTTCCTCTGTTATACCGGCGAAAGTGGACACTGTATCAAAGATATGCAGCGGCAATGGGATGCTGCGGCTTGTATTGGGGTTGAGCAGTTGATAAAGGAGTTCCAACTGGAAATTATCTTCGTACTGCGGCGCTAAAACCTCCAGCCCACACATGTCGAGATACCTGCGGGCAGTTTGCGCTTCCTCATACATGCGTTCCGCGGCGGCTTCCAAGGTGCTGCCACGCAGCTTCATGTCCGGCTCCAGCTGAAAAATCAGGAAAATACGGATGTTGAGGGCTTCGTTCCGCGCAAGATGTTCCACCTCCTGAATGTTGTCGCGGATCAACGCCCGGCAGGTTTCGGAGGACTCATCTTTTTCATAATCCTCCATGCGCTTTGTATAGTAGCGGATATCGGCCGGACGGTTCACAATGCGAATCTGCAGATGGGCGGGTGCAATTTTCAGGTAGCTGGCAAAGTAGTAGACTAGATTTTCCTTTTCCATATCCGATTTCAGGTCGAACAGGACCGGCAGCACTTCCAGAATTTTTACGATCCGCCCATTCTTGAGAAGTATCACACCGTTTCGGATATCGGCAACAGGAAGCCACCCTTCCGTGCTTCCTTTTTCTTGTGCTGGCAGGTCGAAAGTTTTTTGCGGCACGCCCAAAAGCCATTCTTTAAATTTCATTGCTTTCCTCCTGTTTCTACTTCCCTCGATAAAATATCACTGCCCGCTTGCGCCGCCAGCGCAGCCACGCGGATAAAAACTGCGACAGTGAATCGTCGTTGATACCGACCAGCGCGACGCCGCAGATAATAACGGCGATTCCGACTGTGAGCATCAGCCTCATGGTAAAGGAAAGGCCGGGAAGATTCAGGCATATCAAAGCGACCGGAACCAGCAGACAGAGCGCCTCGATACTGTTTCGGACAGGAAATGTCCCCAACAGCTTGCCGGCGTCCGTAAAGTTTACCGGGATAATATAATTGTTGTGCACAGGATTACCTTCTTTCTCACGGTATTTGATCTAACAGGCATGACGCCATCTCACAAAAATCACGTTCCAATTCTGTAACTTCTTTTCTGCGGCGCTGAATTACTTCACGGAACCCTTTTTGGACAAGCGCAAGCTGTTCCAAGGTACAGGGCTTGCCGTATTGTTCAATATCTACAAAACGCATACGGCTAATACCCATTGCTGCCGATATTTCCTGCTGTGTGATCCGATATTTCTGACGTAAAGCATGTTCGACCAGCATATTAAACCTCCTAACTCGAAACAATCCAGAACGGCCCACCGGCACCGGCCGAACGCTTGGCCTCCTGCATGATCGACGACAAATCCCATTCGCGCTGGCTGAAGCTGTAGCTGTACGGATCGGCAATCAGCACCTTGCCGTCGACCGTCACGCCGCGAAGGACTATAAAATGACCACTGGTTGTGAATGTGCCAGACCCCATAATCACGACTACCAGCTTTCCTCTGGACAATGCATCGGCAAGCTGCTGCGCGCTGGAAGCTCCTGCCCGCTGGACTGTCAAGCCATAATGGGCAAGCGCGTCCGGTATCAGCGAGTGATAGCTGCCGTTCCCGTATGCGGCGTGCCCGGTAGCCTCGCTCCAGGCGGCGACCTCCGGCGGAGTGATTGCCTGCCCCGTCAAAGTCGATGCAGCGATGGCGACAGAGGTAGGGCCGCAGCCGGCAATGCCAATGGTGCTTCCGGAATAGCCGATCCCGCTCCAGCGATTGTCCGTCTGCGCATAATACACAACCGGGATTTCGGCGTCTGTAAACGTCACGTCTCCCATATCGACTGCGGGCGAGTCTCCCTGTGTCTGATTGTCAGCGATGTTATCGTGGATGTAAGCCGCCCACTGGCGCTGTTCTTCCGTGAAACCAAGACTTGACATAACTTCATCCGGAGAGGCTGTGCGCAGGCTGATGTGCAGCCTGCGGCGTTCTACCTCGCGGGTACGGAGTTCTGTGGCTCCGTCAGGATAGGTATACAGGTATTCCTCCTCCTCGTAGTAGGTTTCAACTGAGGATGTCTGTCGGACGGTATGCTGTGTGATATTGCTGATCTCCAATTTGTTGATGGCGTCCAGTTCCTGCATGTGCAGGACTGAGGATATGGCCGCCATCCAGTAAGCGTCAAAGCCCTGCAGATTCTTTGTGGCGGCCACATCGTCAAACCCTTCGGAAGCCTGCTGCAAAACAACGTCCGCGTGATTTTGGATGCTCTGCTGTGTTTGGGCGTAGTTGCCGTATACGGTTTGCGCCTGTGCCGTCATAGCCCGTATTTCTTCGTCCATTACGGACGGAAAGTCAAACAGGCAGCTCGGCAGGGCTACGAAGATAATCAGCGGCAGGCACAGCAGAAAAAACAGAAGCCCGCCAACGCCCATGACGATTTGAGGTAGGAAGCTTTTGACGGCACCGGCCGCGGCGCCATAGGCCCCGCCTTCCGCCGCGCCCTTTGCAATATTGGAGATTGCGGCGGCAAGCTGTGCCGCCGTACGGGCGCTATTGCCATTATCGTTTTCGCCCATTCGGCGGCCTCCTTTTCGGACGGAGCGGCTGTGTTTCTTCCAAGCCGTTTTTCGGCATTGTTTGCTGCCGGGCGGTATGTACTGCTTTTTTTCCTTGCTTCTCTGCGGAATGTGGCATGGGATGATTTGTGGTTTCTGCGGGTCGCTGTGCTGCCAGCGCAGCCTCCATACCTTGCTCATAAGTACTGTTCGGCCGCTTTTGTGCCCGCCGGGTAGTATTTTCACTGAACGGCACTGATTCGGCCCGCGGTGTTTCCAGAGGACGCACGGCATGGTCCTCTGCGGCCGTATGGGGTTCAGAACGGTTGGCAGAACTGGCAACAGTGGAATTCTTTTTTTCCATATATGCCGTCTGCCCGCTGGAATATTCAGCTTCTCCCGCACGATGCAGCGGTGGCCTTGTCGCTTTCGGTACGTCCTGCTGCGTCACGCGTCCTCCAGAAGAAGCCTTTTCGACCTGTCCCTGCGGTGGGCGTGACGCGGGCCTTGATTTGCGGCCGGAGGGCTTTTCTTGAGAAGCCGTTTCCAAGCCCGGATTGTCAGAACCAGCCGCCCTTCGCTTATTTGGTGTGAGAACGGCAGGCGGCCGCTGTTGTTTTTTCTGCATGGGGGCATCGTCGTCGTCCATAAAGATGTCAATGTTGCCATGTGCGGCGGGAAAGGATCGTTTCGTATGAGCGGTGCCGGCTTGCGTCCCCGCAGCGTGCGGGCGTGTTGCCCGCCTGCTGCTGTAGTGGGCGGCGCTGCCGTGCATGCTGTTTCCGGCGGTATCATCTGACTTTTGACCGCCTGCAGGGCCGGCGGGACCGGAAGGCAGTTCAGGCGATGGGCCATTGGGCGCGGAGGGGCCTGGCAGACCCGGATATCTGTTTGCCGCCGGAAGCGCGGGTGGTGGTAATTCGGGTAAGTCGCTGAAGGTGCCGCCCCAGCGCCAGCCTCCGGAGGCGTAGCTCCGGAAGCCACCGAAGTGCGGCATCTGTCCGGTATATGCCTGTGCCGCCTGCCGGACCGTATTGACGGCTGAACGCAAAAACATGGCCGTAAACGCGCCGGGGAACATCCGTTCCCGGCCAGTATGGGCGGCGTTGAGGCCCAGCCTGCACAGGATATCGTCAATGCGACGGGCCACTTTGCATAGGCCCACGACAAAAATCAGCCAAGGGATAATGGTAAGCGTGTTCGGTATGGTACTCAGTGCAGATAAAATGACTTTCAGGAAAAACACATTGCTTACCATAACCACGCACATACTGCCGAACATACGGGCCCAGCCCTTGAAGATATCTTCTGTAGACCGGCTGCCGCCCATGGCGAACGCCACCGGGGCGAAGAAGACCAGTACGCTCAGCACGACATATCGTTCGCCGATCTCGAAGAACAGTTTGAATACCTGAAAGAGCATGATAAGCCCGCAGATCACTGCCAGAAGCCAGCCCGCCGTGAAGTCAAACCATGCTTCCTCGGGGGCCATGATATTGACGGTATCCGGCATTTGCAGCAGAACAATGATTTTGCTGGTCAGATTCATCCCAACCTGGCAGATCTCCGGGCTTGCAAACAGTAAAAAGGCAAAGAGAAAGCTTTTGGCAAACAGCAGCTTCGGGTCTTCGGCGTTGAGGCCGATCCCCGCCATCATGGAACGCATCGCCTGGAACGCAAGGTTGCCCAGCAGGAGTGCCCAGCCCACGGCGATCAGGATTTTCTGCATGTCCAAAACGACAGGGGCATGGCTGACAAAGTAGGAGGTATCCATGCTGAAAACCTCCAACAGCAGATTGCCGATAAAGCCGACGCACTCCAGAATCAGGTCATAAAACCAGAGCACAAGCCCCTTTACGATGAGTTCCAGCATAGTTTTCCCTCCTTTTTATGCTCCGGGCTCCAAGGTCGCCAGCCCGGAAAAAAGCGGGGCGATGTAGGCGATAAACGCACCGATGCCGTTGATGACGGCCCACGCGATCCAGATCCTCTTGAGCCAATCCCATGACTGATCGACGCGCTGCTGTCGGCCGCCGGAGAATTTACAGCCGAGTACCGCTACTGCGCTCATGAGCCCGGCCAGCACGGTGCTGATGCCGGCGATTTGAGAATAGATGTCCGTGATGATCTCACGCCCCACCGTCCACATATCTTCGACGGCATAGGCAGGGGAGGCGCAGATGAGCAGAAGCGCCGCCATGGATACCATGGATATATACTTCCGGGGCAACGTTTGACAAAAACACGCTGCTTTTGCAGGACATTTCTTTTTTTGCATACAAACACTCCCTTGAAAAGAGGGACGGTCCCAAAAGAACCGCCCCGTCTTATATTTTGATGTGAAAATTAGTTGCCGGTTTTGGGTAATTTACCCTTAGGTAGCGCGTAGATGGTCGCCACCCAGCAGTCCTTGTCAATCATCCATTTATCACCGCGCTTGCCGCCCACATCCGTGCAGTTGCGGAAACGATACTCATTGGGCAGGCCCGGATTTACAAGGCACAGGATGTAAGGCTTTGTGACCGGTGAAAATCCTGGCTGCACCGTGCCGAATTCAAACCGGAACTCCGTGATGACTTCGCCGCTCTTTAAACCCACCGTTGCTGTTTTGCAGTCGAGAAGGTTGTCCACATTGGTATGAAGCCCTTCGGCCAGCACCCGGTAATCCTGCGACAGATTCGTTTTGTACAGCACCTTATATTCCAAATCCTCAGTCCACGTCCCCGTATGGATCTCCTGCAGTGTCACGGCGTCCGTCGGGAGAATGTCGCGCCAGTAGAATTCATCCAGCGGCACGTTTGAGTTGTTGCAGATGCCGTCAAAATCGTAACGGATCAGATCGCCTGGCATTGCTTCGGCATTTCCTGTTTTCTGTACGTCCACCTCGATTTCTTCATTGGCGTCCTCCACCGTGAGTTGAATCAAATCGTTGTGGACCTTCAGTTCTACAAAAACCACCTTGTCGTTCAAAAGGTAATACGCAGGTGCCGACACTTCACGGACACCGTAGAGTCCCAGCGGCAGGAGCCGGGATGTGGCAATCCCCCGCTCATCGGTAGTGATGGTATCCACCACTTCGTTACCATCCGGCGTGAAAATTTCAAATGCAGCGTCCAGTAGCGGCGAGCCGGCGGACAGCTTCGTCAAGTCGTTGTACTCCGCGGATACCTTTTCAATCTGGATGCGTCCTCGTTCCGGTGTGTTGGGCCAGGTGAGCCGTATTGTGGCGCCGTTTTTGATTTCCACTTTCTGCGTCTGTTCGTCCAGTACGAATCCATCCGGAGCCTTGATTTCTTTCAGTGTGTAAATCCCGGCCTTTAACACATGATCCAGCAGAATTTCGCCGTTTTCATCCGTCGTGTATTCGCCGATTAAGCTTCCTTTTTCGTCATACAGCAGGAAGCTGGCGCCGGGGAGCACCTGCTTTTCATTTTCTGCAGACACCTTTACCAGCGAAAGAGAACCAAGTTCCTTGTTTTTCAGTTTAATCTGGGTGGTCTTGCCCCACTGGAGGTATACGTCATAAGGCGTGGCGTCCAGCTCATATCCTTCGGCCGCCTCCGCTTCCTGCACAACGTAGTGGCCTTCGTCGATCCCTGTCAGCACGATCCGGCCCGCACTGTTGGTGGTGTAAGTACCCAGTTCGCGACCCGCGTCATTGGTGATTTTAAACGATACGCCGGGCAGCGGCTGGCCATCGTCCCCCAGCTTGTAAATGACAAGGTAGGGATAGGGGTGATTTTCAAATTCTACTGCGTTGGCCTCTCCGGCCTTGAGCTCTACAATTTTCTCTGTCGTGTCGAGCTTATACCCGTCAGGCACGCGGATCTCCCGCACCCTGACATATTGCTCTTCAAGATAGGGAATGAAAATGCGGCCGTTGCCGTCCGTCGTGTAAACACCAATCTCCCCGCCATCCAGCTTTGTTACAAGGAATTCCACGCCGCCGATCCCGGCATTTGTCACGCCGTCGATTTTCTGCAGTGTCAGGCCGGCAAGCGGGATATTGGCAAATTCCACATAGCCGCGGCCATCCGCGTCGAGCTCCACGGTCTGAGGTGTCATATCCAACTGGTAGCCCGGCACGGTGGCGATTTCATAACAGACGTAGGCGCCGGGTTCCAGCTCGGGAATGGCAATCAGGCCTGCCTGGTTGGTCTTAAAATCTCCAATGCGCTCGCCGTCCAGCTTTTCCACGCGGATTGTCACACCCGCAAGCGGCTTTTTCGCGACAGAATCATATTTGTAGATTTGCAGATGGGGCAGTTCCTCATTCTCAAACTCCAGAATGGCGGGCTCACCGGCTTTCAGCTCCACCTTTTGCGGTGTGCTGTTCAGTTTGTAGCCGTCCGGCGCTTTGCTTTCAACGGCTACATACCAGCCGGGATTCAGCTCCGGAACCGTTACAAAACCATTGCGTCCTGTGGTATACTCACCGACCAGTTCCCCGTTCATTTTGGTCAGGCGGAACATGGCACCGGTCAGCGGGGTTCCTTCCATGTCCACTTTTTTAAGGATGATGGGGCTGGCGGGCGTGTTTTCAAAACGCAGTGTTTTTTCTTCGCCCGGATTCAACAGGACCTCCTGCTCCTGCAGGTCGATGATGTACCCGTCCGGGGCTGTGATCTCCGTGACGACAATCAGGCCGGGGTTGATTTGAGGCAGATGTACGAAACCGTCTTCGTCGGAAGTAAAACGGCCGATTGTTTCTCCGTTTTTATATCCGATTTCAAATGTTGCATTGGCAAGCGGTTGTTCGGTGACGCTGTCTGTTTTCAAGATGGACAGAGAGGGCTTTTTCTGGTTGGACAGTGTGATTGTTGTGACCTGGCCTTCGACGATTTCCACCGTATGCTCTTCGTCCGACAGGATATATCCGTTGGGGGCCGTAATTTCCGTGACAACATAGTAATCCGGCTCCATGCCGGTCAGGCGGGCAACGCCATCGGGACCGGTGGTGATATCCTGATAATCTTTGCTGCCGCGCTGTGCAATCCGAAATGCGGCGCCCTCAAGCTTGATCGCGGGGTCATCGGCATCCACCTTTGTAATCTCAAGGCTGGGCTTGGCATAGTTTTCGAGGGTGATTTCACAGGTTTCGTTGGCTTTGACTTCTACTGTGTGCGGTGTACTGTCCAGGATATAGTTAGGCGGGCATGACACCTCTGTGATGACATACCAGTCGGGCTCCAGATTCGGAAGCAGGGCAACGCCGTCGGAACCAGTCGTCACCTGCTGCGCCTGGCCGCCGCCTTTTTTTGCGACATTGAATGTGACTCCTTGAATGGCGGTCTTTGTCGTAGCGTCGATTTTGGTGATTTTCAAACCTGCGAATTTATCGTTGTGGAAGGATACGCCGGGTGTTTTATTGTCGGTGGAGACCATCACCTCCTTCTTCGGCTCATCATCTAAAAGATGGTTGGCCGGAGGGGTAAGTTCGGTAATGATGTATGTTCCCTGCCAGGGGACAGTCACTTTGATTTTTCCCGAACCATCCGTGGTGTAGGTACCAACAACGCCTTTCTCTGAGTGCCTTACTTCAAATTCAGCTCCGGCCAGAGGCAGATCTGTACCGGTTTCATATTTGCTGATTTCAATGCCGTATTCGCCCACGTCTTCTGTACTTAATCGGAAATAGGCGGGGACCGGATCCAGCACGTCCGCAGTGGCGCGGATTTGGTCGATTTGATCTGTGGAGCTCCAGAAGATTAGGCTGTTCGTTTCACCGACAGAACCCTTGAATGCGGAGAAAAGCGTGTCCGCAGAGATGGCTGCAGCAGATGATACATGCAGTACCTGCTTATCCTTGACAAAGAAAACATCGGCCTGCTCGGCAAAATTGAAATCATTCAGATCACAGTTTGGATTGGTATTGACGAGGTCCAACTTATATTCGCCCGGGATGCCCGACATTTGATGGACTGGCGCCAACGCGCTGAAGAAATGCGTAAAAGACGGTACTTCCTTGTGGCTGCGCATCTGCGCGAGAATCTGTTCATAGTAAGGCGCCGCAGCAGGGTTATATCCGATCACTGCGTTATAGGCCGTTTTATTGATCGCGGTAAAAGACTCCAAATCCATATACCCGTGGACGATTTCCCAAATGATGGTCTGCGTCGCAATATGGAAAGGGATGTTGCCGGTGTCCTGGGCTCCATACAGCATAGCGTAACCAATCGCATACCGCTGCGTGCTGGAAAGATGGTCGTACTGAATGGGGGCGTAGGGTTTACTGCCATGTGTGTTGAGATTTTCGGGCTGGACGCAGTATGCGATCTGCCCGTTGATTGTGGCCGTCGGCCACGGCTGCATATCGACGGAGCTAAGCCCCTGGCTGGCGTCGTACTGATATTCCGGGTGTTTGGTCCAGGATAGTTTTCCGGCACTGGCTGCGGATGCCGAAAGCAAAGAAGCTCCTCTCATGCGAACGATTTCCACTGATGTTTCTGCAGGAACTTTTTCATCGCTTGTGCCTGTTTCCTCGGGAATTGTTTCACTTTCGTCTGCTGAGACTACCGACGTGCTGCTCGTACTGGAGGAATCGGGAATGACAATCTCGCTGCTGGAAGATATTGCGCTGTCAGAAACAGCACAGCTGGGAGATGACGCTTCGGAACTCGATGGTGCGGGAACTTCCGAGCTGCCCGTGCTGGAAAAATCCGCGCCTGATGAAGAGCTTTCATCAACAGGAGCGCTGTCCGGTCCTTCATCTGCAATCAAATCACCGGCATCCTCATTGGGAACGATGGTGATATCCGCGTCTGATGAATCCTGCACTACTTCAATCTGTGTGGCTGCGGGTGTATCAGCTATCATGATTTCTTCTTCGGCAAAAGCTGTGGGGAACATCCCGATACACAGCATCACCAGCAGCAGTATGGGGATGATCCTCTTTGTGATAATTCTGGACATATTGTTTTACCTCTTTTCTGCCTGTCCAGCACAACGAAAGAGGGGGGAGCGCACCCAAAGTCTCAGTCATCGGACAGGCGGTATTGAATTTTCGTTCTTAAAACGAGAAAACCGCCTGCCCCGAGGGGTAGACGGCTTTCCCGTTTGTATGAGTGATATAGGAGATGGTAAGGTTTAGCCGTACAGCACGTAGATTTTGCTGCCGTTCTGTACGATGTTGTAGACGGGCGGATGGTCCTGTTCAATTGCGCCCATCATGCCTGCAATCTGGTCGATGCAGTAGTAGATGTCGCTTTGAGCAGAGGCCTGTGACAGAATCGATAAATCTACAGGATTAAAATATCCGGCGTTGCCGATCGTCAGGGCTGAATTGACGCCCATGTTTTTACTTGCCGCATATGCGTGACCATTGGCGATCAGCTCCGCGGCGTCAACTGCCGGTGTTGCCGGCTGGGATGTGCCTGCGCTTCCGCCAGAGGTCGGGGCGGAACCTGCCCCGCCAGTGCCTGCATTGTTTGCGGCCTGCTGCGCGGCGGCTTTCTGCTGTGCCGCCCGTTTTGCGGCAGCCGCTTCATCGGCTTCACGGCGTTCAAGCTGTGCCTGTGCAGTCGCCAGCCGCTGGTTGGTTTCATCAATCTGTGCTTCCAGCTCCGCAAGCTGGGTGCTGTATTTGGCCTCCAGTTCCTGTACGGTGGCATCTATTGCCGCTTCACGGATTTTGCTTTCATCGACAGGCGTTGCCGTTGTAATGCTGAGGGAAGTGGTATCTATTGTTACCACCCGTTCGCTGGGCACTCCTTCAAGGGGGAGCCATGCTCTTCCCAAAACAGTAACAGCGGAGACAGATTCATCGTCACAAGCAATTTGGACGGGCCGAAATGCCCATAAAGCGATGCCAGCCTCAATGGCCAGGACAACAAATACAGGCACAACTGCCAATAGGATTTTCTTTGTTTTTGTCATTGCTGACACCCCCTTGTGCTTTCACTATAACACCAAAAAAGGCGATTGCAAGCTAACGACATTTCTCCTAAAAAATATTTTAGATTTCGGTTCCTTGCACCACCAGCCGCTTGTCATCCTTACCGACAATACAGGTAATCAGTGTGATTCGGTTGTCATCGGTCCTGTCCAGATAGCTCCAGTCATCGTCCGCAATTTCCGCGATGGTGCTTACTTGATAATACCGGGTGCCAAGAGCTGTTTCATAGGCGATAATGTCGCCATTCTTTACGCGTGTAAGCGGACCAAATTGAGAACGGTAATTGTGCCCGGAAAGACCGATGTTGCCTTCCCAGGCTGAGGTATTCTTAAAGTGTGCGGCCCCGTGCTTCATATCTTCCATGGCGTCATCTGTTTCGTACACCTGCATTTGGATCCCGACAGACGGCACAGTGATGATGCCGATACAGCCTTTTCCGTCCAGAGCAGCCGCTTCCGGCAGAGTAAAGCTGCCGATAGCCCACGAAGTGGAATCCTTCCAGGCAGTATCCGGCGTCTGGGTTTCCGGCGGGATATCTGCTGTGATTGTGACCGCTCCATCCCTGGCTGTGATAACGTTGGGCAGTGGAGTCTCTGAAGGTGTCGGGTGCAGTATAAAATATCCGCCGATACATACGAGTACCAAGATTACCGCCAGCATACCAACGGTCATTAAGAGTTTTTTACGTATGTCCATATTCATTCTCCTCGTGCTCCTCAGCTGCGGGAATCGGGATTGCCTCCAGATGGATTTTATAGCCGTAGCCTGTGTTTACAATCGTTTGTTCACGCACCATGCCATCGCCGCACAGGATCCGCAGGCGCTGATTGTTCAGCCGTTTTGTCGCCCAGCGGTCGATGGTGATGACGTATTCGCTCACCCGGCTCTGGACGGAGGCTGGCGTCAGATCAACGATAGGGTCAATGTAGGAGATCCGTACCCGGCGAACGATTTTGAATTCGCCATCCAGCAAGGCGTAGATTTTTGCGTTTTTCCGTTTATTCCAAATCACGGAGAAAATAACAATCAGAACCAGCACACCTCCTGCAGTTAAGCCGTACTGAAGGTACGGCGCTGGGATAGACGCGCCCTCATAAATCACTTTGTAGGTGCAGCTGTCCAGCGTTTCTTTGCTTACCTCCCCCAAATAAACTGCTTTCGAGGTATATCCTGTGACCTTGCTGCCTGTTGCCCGGCCGGAATAACTGGCTGTCGCAGTAAATGTGCCGTTTCCCATAGCCTGCCAGTCGATGCCTGCCAGTGTAAGGGACACTCCGTTTTTCTCTACTGTTTTCGGAATATATGCTGTATCGTTGCGGTCCAGATTGGAAAACTCACGGGTGTCGCTTACGGTATAGCCGTAGCTTTCTTTTCCCGCCTCCGCTGTTGTGATGCTCTCCGGCTGGAGCATCAGCTGGCCGGTAAACCCATTTTCCGAGTATTCCAGCATCGGCTGCAGGCTGCCCATGGCATTGTCTTTTTTTGTGTGGCTGGCCGTCACTGTCTGGCTGGCCTGCTTGGTCTCCATAATGCGATTGTCAGACACCTTGATGGTATTTTTATGTGTATACAACAATCCTCCCTCTTCAAAATCCGGTTCGGCCAAGCGGCTTACATCATAGTCTGGATCTATATCATACAGTTTGACAATCAGCTGCCTGCCTCCTTGAGTCATGTAAGCAACATCCCGCAGCACTGGGGATTGTGAGGGCGCGTCCGCAGGTGTTTCGCTTGCCACTGTAATCGCCTCATTCACATAGATCTGTTGCGCTGTCACTTCGCCGCTGTTGTCGGAATCCTCTGCAAAGCATACGGAAAGCGCCGATAGCGTGAGGACACAGACCAGCATCAGAATCCATTTTCTCATCTTTTTGAACCTCTTTTCTACTGTAAAATAGCAAGGAAGGATACTAAATATCCCGGTGAATCAATACAGGCGTCTCACCTCCGAGACCAAGCTCTACGCGACACTCTGGGTATTGCCGAATAATGGCGGCTCTCTGTATGGCGAGTTCCAAAGCGTACTGTGTGTCCTTATCCCGCCTTTTTATAAATGGCGCGAGGAGGATGATATTTTGTTTTGAATCCATCATGTAAATTACACGGAACAAGACGCGGATACGCTCACGATACTCATACAGGCCAGAATACCGTTCGATTGTAAAATGCTTGACATGCGGTTGTGTACGGTAGCTCGGGTATAGAACCATGCAACGTAATCCTTTTAGGATCTTCTGCTGGAGCTTTCTGTCGAGCTTGTGAAATAAAGAAAGGAACGGCGACTGGCCGTCCCTCTCGCAAAAGGTATAAATTTTAGTCACTGTTTTTACTCCCACTGGTGTAGTGCCGCGAACACAAAAAAAGCACATGTTTCTATTTGGGGCATCAGTTTATCGATACAATCGAATCGTTCCACTTTCATAAACACAATGCCCGATGCCGCCTCCTTCTTCCGAAAGTGATACGATAGCTTGGTTGAGTGCCTCCCAGAGAAGCTTATAGGCATTCTCCTCATTATCAGCAGTGTAGTCCGCCAGTATAAAGGACTCGACAAGCTGCTTACAGGTACTGCTGCGTTTCATGCCCGCATGGCCCATCATACTGTCCGCCTGGTTGGTCGCAAGCAGGATCGCGTATTCTTCCGATACCGTAACAGGGACCGTCTGTTCGTCTACCGCTGCTTCCGTTACACCAGACGAATCTTCATCCCCGGCATCGACGTCCGATTCCGCTGTTTCGCTGCCGGAAACCGATTTCGAGTCAGCGTCCATCTCATCGGACGCCATACTGTCTGAAACAGACAGTGAGCTGCCGGGTTCCGCTTCCGAACCCTCAGAAGTGCTGCTGTCAGACTCCACCGGCATACTGTCGGATTCGGGCTGCGGGACAGAATCCGATCCATCCTCCGCATTACTCTTGGATTCCGGCTCGGTGTTTTCATCTTCTGTACTATTGGAACTGGATGCAGCGCTTCCGTCCGCCAAACTGCCGGAACTGGATACGCTGCTCTCATCCTGCGCCATGCTTTCCGAAATGCCGGAGCTTTCGTGGATGGATACGTTTTCCGCTTCCTGCGCCGCCAACACGGGCAGCAGTGCGGAAATGGACATGAGGCCCGCAAGGGCCAGTGATACAATTGTTTTCATTCTCTTACCTCCATGTTTTCTTCATCAATTTCTTCGGTGCTGTTCTCCTGTTTACGCTTCCAGATGAGCATGGCCAGCGCCGTGCCGCACAGCAGCACGAACAATACCGTCCACCAGTCCACCCTGTCTCTTATACACATCTCCGAGCCCACGAGACAGGCAGAAATCTCGTATGCCGTCTTCTGCTTGAAAAAAAAAAAAAATCGACGATCCAAAGAGCATAAGCATGTTCTCGTATAC
>OJJT01000452.1_pt1 | contig 19585 bp, 17 predicted proteins | sample 1596281 | NCBI WGS metagenome assembly OJJT01 (sample SAMEA4350145, study PRJEB24818) | metagenome | biome: human; feature: gut; material: faeces | place: Denmark | collected 2013-09
GTTTCTCTGTTCAGTTTTCAGGGTACAGAAAACGAACCCTGAGCAGAACACGCACCATTAGCTCAGCTGGTAGAGCACCTGACTCTTAATCAGGGTGTCCAGGGTTCGAGTCCCTGATGGTGTACCATAGTTGGTGCTTTTAACGGTGAGGGTCCACCCGTTCCCATTCCGAACACGGAAGTTAAGCTCACCAGTGCCGAAAATACTTGTCTGGAGACGGACCGGGAAGATAGGTCAGTGCCAACACAAAAGAGACACAGCGTTTGCTGTGTCTCTTTTGCTATACAGTCACTCTGCCAAAGGAGGGGCGGCGGATGAAGGATTACATCTTATTTATAGTTGCGATGCTCATATTCGGTTCAAACGGGGTATTCGCTTCGATGCTGGACATGTCGGGCGCGCAGCTTGTGCTCATGAGGACGCTCATTGGCGGGGCTGTTCTGCTGATAATCATTCTTATCGCCCGCAGCCGGACGCCTCGGGAGGTGCTGCTGCGTGAGAAGTGGCGGCTGTTGTTTTCCGGTATCTGCCTTGGTGCGAACTGGGTACTGCTTTTTGAGGCGTACAGGCTCATGAATGTCTCGCTCGCCACGCTGACCTATTACACGGCGCCGGTCATGGTCCTGGTACTCGCGCCCTTTGTGCTTGGCGAGAAGCAGAACGGCAGGGCCTACCTCGGGATGGCCGTGGTCGCCCTTGGCATGCTGCTGGCCGTCGGTACGGACTTCGGAGAGGGCGGGGTCACGGCGACGGGACTTGCTGTCGGCCTCGGCTCCGCCGTGTTCTATGCTGGGCTAATGCTTGTGAACCGCAAGATCTCCGGAGTCTCGGGCTTGAACCTTACCTTTTACGAGATAATCATAGCGGCGGTCATACTGCTTCCCTACGTGTTTGCGACAAGCGGCGGCGTACCGCTGCCCAGGGACGGACGCGGCATTTTTGCACTGCTCTTTCTCTGCACCGTGAACACGGGCTTCGCCTGCTGGCTCTATTTCAGTCGTATGAATCGGCTGCCGGCCAAGGCGGTGGCGTTGCTCGGCTATTTTGACCCCGTCTCCGCGCTGATTTTTTCCGCAGTATTCCTGGACGAACGGCTCTCCGCTATACAGGTAGCGGGCGCGGTGCTTGTCCTCGCGGGCGCGCTGGTGGGTCAGGGGCGCTTTACAAAGGAACCGGAAGAGAGTATAATCGACGTAAAGAAAACGTAAACGTCATGAGTCGATTGGAGGCGGAGGCGTGAAGCCCTGGCGGGAGCTGTTCTTTGAGGAAGTCGAGACCCCTCACCATTTCCACATAGGTATGCGGATAATCAAAACGGTGCTGGCGGTGTTCGCCTGTTCGATCATAGGTTGGCTGCGGGGCGAGATGACCTTCTTTTCGATGATAGCTGCGGTGCTTTGCATGCAGAATTCTGCGGAAAAGACTTTTACTACTTCGTTCAACCGCATCATAGGCACGGCGCTGGGCGGCCTGTACGGCGTTGTGGTCCTGTTCATAGAGACGCATGTACACGCGCAGAACATCATGCCGCTGTATTGCCTCATAGTCTCGCTCATGCTGATCCCCGTTATTCTGACGACCATACTGATAAAGAAACCCTCAGTGGCGGCCTTTTCCTGCGTTGTGTTTTTGAGCACGACGATCTACCACGTCGGAGATGCGGACCCCTATACCTATGCGCTAAACCGGATGCTGGACACGGCGATAGGCATAGTCGTGGCGCTTATCGTGAATCTGGCGATGCCCGGGCCGAAGCAGAAGATCCCGCTATCGGCCGCGGCGGATCTGGACGGTCCAGGAGAAGAACCCGCACCGGAAAAAAACTGAACAAGAAGCCCCCGGGTCATGCCCGGGGGCTTCTTTGAGCAAATGGAGCGGCCGCGCCCGGGGGGGAGGAGGCGCGGCCGGAGTATGTGAACACCGTTTTGGTGGCGTTTGTGGTCTGCCCCTTCAGGAAGGATATTTCCCTCCTCGGCGGGCAGGTCGCCGTTTTTTGGCTTATAAGCTGTATTGCCGGTACATCGGTACGTTTTTCCGTATCAGCATCTAAAAGATATCAGCCACTTATGAACTGGTTGTTAACCCCAGGTGAACTTTCCGGGACATTTCTGCATCATGAAACGCGAAAAATGGCCTATAAAATTGGAAAAAGTGGTTGACCGGAGAAGCGTGATGTGTTATACTTCATTTTACCTGTCGGCTGACGGGTTTATTTTCGTGCGCATTTGCACGGGCCGGGCCAGTCACACAGGGAGGCAACACAGGCCGCTGCCGCGGCCAAGTTTTACAAGGAGGTGCCGAATAAATGGCTGTTGGTGCAAGAGTCAAGGTAACACTCAGGTGCAGCGAATGCAAGGAGCGCAACTACTTCACGGTCAAGAACAAGAAGAACACTCCCGACCGTCTTGAGATGAAGAAGTATTGCCCCCGCTGCCGGAAGTACACCGTTCACAACGAAACGAAGTGACAGGCGTTCTGAAAGGAGCAAGACAAGATGGCAGAAGAGAACAAGAACTCCGCGCCGGCCAAGGTCTCCACGAACGCCGTTAAAAAGGCTGAGACCAAGCTGCCCTTCGGCAAGCGCGTATCCAAGTGGTTCCGCGAGATGCGCAGCGAGACCAAGAAGGTCATCTGGCCGACCCCGAAGCAGGTCGTCAACAACACGGGCGTGGCCCTGGGCATGATGATCGTTTCGGCGCTCGTCCTCTGGGGTTTCGACACCCTGGCCAAGCTGGGCGTTCAGACGCTCATAGACCTGGTGTAAGGCAAAATGGCGGACGAAGCGAAGTGGTACGTAGTCCACACCTACTCCGGCTATGAAAACGCCGTGGCGGCTGCCGTTATGAAGGCCGCCGAAAACCGCAAGATGCAGGACCTCATCCAGGAGGTCAACATCCCCATGGAGACCGTGACAGAACACACCGACGCGGGCGAAAAGACCTATGAGCGCAAGGTGTTCCCCGGCTACGTCCTCGTGAAGATGATCATGACGGACGAGAGCTGGCATCTGGTCCGGAACGTGCGCGGCGCAACGGGGTTTGTGGGTACGTCTAACAAAGCCATACCGCTGACGGAACAGGAGATTTATGACCTTGGCGTCGAGCGGCATGAGGTGATCCTGGGCTTCGAGGTGGGCGACACCGTCAAGGTTACGGACGGCCCGCTGGAGGGTTTCCTCGGCACGGTGGAAGAGCTGGAGCCGGAGAAAGACCGCGTCCGCGTGGTCGTGTCCATGTTCGGGCGCGAGACCCCCGTGGACCTCGAGCTGGATCAGGTGGAGGCTGTCAAGGACTGAGCCTCCAAAAGAAATACGATTGAAAGGGTGCTTAGATAAATGGCACAGAAAGTTGTCGGATATATAAGGTTCCAGGTGCCGGCGGGCAAGGCTACCCCGGCGCCCCCGGTGGGCCCGGCTCTGGGCCAGTACGGCGTGAACATCGGCCAGTTCACCAAGGACTTCAACGAGCGTACCAAGGCCGACATGGGCATGATGATCCCCGTCGTCATCACGGTGTACTCCGACAGGAGCTTCACCTTCATCACCAAGACCCCGCCCGCGGCTCTTCTCATCAAGAAGGCCTGCGGTATCGACAAGGCCTCCGGCGTCCCCCAGAGGGACAAGGTCGCCACCATCAGCAAGGAAGACCTTCGCAAGATAGCCGAGCAGAAGATGCCCGACCTCAACTGCACGAGCGTCGAAGCCGCCATGTCCATGATCGCCGGCACCTGCCGCAGCATGGGCGTTCTCGTAGGCGACTGAGCTGCCCCGAACGTGGGAGGACTAATCTCCGACGAACCACATTTTAGGAGGAAAGCAAATTGTTCAGAGGTAAGAATTATAAAGAGAGCGCAAAGCTCGTAGATAAACAGGCGCTTTACGATCCGAAGGACGCTTTCGAGCTCGTCTGCAAGGCCTCCAAGGCGAAGTTCGACGAGACCGTCGAGCTGCACGTCAAGCTCGGCGTCGACTCCCGTCACGCCGACCAGCAGGTCCGCGGCGCCATCGTGCTGCCGAACGGCACGGGCAAGACCCTGCGCGTCCTCGTGTTCTGCAAGCCGGAGCGCGAAGAAGAGGCCAAGGCCGCCGGCGCGGATTACGCGGGCGGACAGGACCTGGTCCAGAAGATCCAGACTGAGAACTGGTTCGAGTTCGACACCGTCATCGCCTCCCCGGACATGATGGGCGTGGTTGGCCGTCTCGGTAAGCTGCTCGGCCCCAAGGGCCTGATGCCGTCCCCGAAGGCCGGTACCGTCACCCCGAACATCGCCCAGGCCATCACCGAGGCGAAGGCCGGTAAGATCGAGTACAGGCTCGACAAGACCAACATCATCCACTGCCCGATAGGCAAGGTCAGCTTCGGCGCGGACAAGCTCGTCGAGAACTACAACGCCCTCATCGGCGCCATCATCAAGGCCAAGCCCGCTGCGGCGAAGGGCCAGTATATAAAGAGCTGCGTCACCGCCTCTACCATGGGCCCCGGCGTGAAGATCAACGCCAACAAGCAGCTGTAAGCGCGTCACATATGCGAAAAAGCTCCCCGGCTAAGGCCGGGGAGCCTTTTTGTTCTTATTTGGCGTGTATGTCGATGAACTCGGCGCGGAGCTTGGAATACATGATTTTCTGACTGCTGTAGAGTCCGGTGTAGCCTGAGAGCATATAGGCAATAGCGCAGGCGACGGCGGAGTAGACAATGCCTCCGGAGCCGAAGAGCTCAACGGCGAGGATGACGGAGGCCACAGGACAGTTGACCGCCCCGCAGAAGAGCGCAACAAGTCCCACCGCCGCGGCGAAGCCCGCCGGTATGCCCAGAAGCGGACCCAGGACGCAGCCGAGCGTCGCGCCGATGAAGAAGGTCGGAACGACCTCGCCGCCGCGGAAGCCGCAGCCGAGCGTGACAGCCGTAAAGAGGAGCTTCAGCGCAAAGGCCAGGGGCTCCGCCTCGCCCGCAGTGACGGCGCGGGAGATGACGGCAGTACCGGCGCCGTTGTAGTCCGTCGTGCCGCAGAGATAGGTAAGGGCGATGATGACGAGGCCGCCCGCGGCAGCGCGCAGGTAAGGGTTCCGGACTGCCCTGGATATGAGTCGTTCGCCCTTGTGCATGGTCTCGCAAAAGACAATACTCATTGCGGCGCAGGCGATGCCCAGGACGGCGACGCGCCAGAGCATATCGGCGGAGAGCGCCGGAGCTTCGACGGTGAACCTGGTGGGCGCGATGTCAAAGAGCTGCGTTACACCAAAAGCGGCGAGCGCGGCGGTCAGACATGGGACAAGTCCGGAGTAGTAGACGACGCCGACGCTGATGACCTCGAGCGCGAAGATGGTGGCAGTGAGCGGCGTGCCGAAGAGGGCGGAAAAGAGGGCGCTCATGCCGCAGAGCGTGGCGAGGCGCATATCCTTATCGTCGAGACGGAAGAGTCTGCCCATGCTCCAGCCGAGACCGCCGCCGATCTGGAGCGCGGCGCCCTCGCGCCCTGCGGAGCCTCCGCCCAGGTGGGTGAGGACGGTGGAGGCGAAGATGACGGGGACGAGCGCCAGGGGGATTTTCTCGCCGAGGTGTATGGAGTCTATGACGGCGTTGGTACCCTCGCTTTCGAGGTGTGTGTAGCGGTAGATGAGCGCGATGAGCACGCCGATGACGGGCAGCAGCCAGAGCAGCCAGGGGAAGCTCTCGCGCAGACTGTTGGCGCCGTCTACGCTCAGGTGGAAGGCGGAGCCTATGAGTCCGCCCACCGCGCCTGTGACGGAGGCGATGGCGAGCCATTTTATAAAAGTGCGCAGGAATCTAGCGGCGGCGCGGAGCCTGCCGGACAGTTCTTCGGACAAGTCGAAAACCCTCCCAAATGCGGATACGCAGACAGTATATAATGTCCGCCGCGAAAAATCCACAGTCTATTTCCGCGCGCCTCTCCTCAGCTGCGCACGGGGAAAAAAGAGCCTTGATTTTTTGCCGGCGCTTGTATATAATAAACGTTACTGTGCAGCGGTATCGAAGTGGTCATAACGGGGCTGACTCGAAATCAGTTTGATGGAGACATCACGTGGGTTCGAATCCCACCCGCTGCGCCAAAGCGGAGCAGGCATTTTGCCTGCTCCGCTTTTTATCTTTTTTACGCTGCGGCTATCATTTTGCCGCGGCTTTTTTCTTCGGTTTTGACCTTCTTTTGCTGATGCTGCCTATTGTTATTATCATTATAAGCACGACGACCGCGGCGCCGATGATTATGACCCTCGTCATATCGGCCGGACGCTCGACGGAGAACAGTTCGAAGTTTGCGCTGCTCACGTCAAAGCAGAGGTAATTGCCGAGAACATCGTATTCCTTTTCCTGCCATGGACCGCCGTTCTCCCTGACATAGAGCGAGATGGTGGAGGTGGCGCGTTCCTTTTCCGGGGCGAGATAGCGGACCCTGTAACCCGCGGCCTCGTCCGCGCTCCCGGTGACGGTGACGCTCAGTTCTTCAATAGTCTTTGAGCCTCTTGAGAGGGCGGGCGCATCCTCGGGGACCTCACCGCTGGAGAGAAGGTCTGCCTCCACGCTTGCGCCGGGCTTGAAACTGCCTTCCACAAGAACCAGGGCCTGGACTCCGCCGTCCCTGCCCTCGGCGCTGGCGACGGAGGTGTCCAGTGGGGTGTACACGGCCTCCAGGGTCCGGCTGAAGGTCAGCTTGCTGAGGTCGAACTCGGGCCAGGAGCCGGTATATCCCTCTTTTTCCGGAACGGCGGGGATCTCCGACTGGTCTATGCTGTCTCCATATTCAAAGCGTATGGTCTTGATGACCTTGCCGTCCGCCGTGAATACGAGCTTGAGGTCCAGGAATTCCGCGGGTACATCCTCCAGAGCCTTGAGCGAGGCGAAGGGTACGCGTTCTGCCCCGCCGGTGTAGCTGATGCCGTCTATGCCGTGCAGGGTCTCGCTGACAAAGACGTTGCCCAGGGCCTCGCCGCCCTCAGATAGGGCTCCGGCGATGCCGCCGATGCACTCGTCCCCGGCGTCTATCTCGACCAGGCTGCGGCAGTCGTAAAGCTTCATCGCAAGGCCTGCGATCCCGCCTATCCAATCGTCGCCGGAGAGACCGCACATGGCCCAGCAGTCGCGGATGGTCGAGGCGCTGCTGCCCGCGATGCCGCCGACATAATCGCCGCTCTCACTGGCTACGGAGCCGTAGTTCTGGCAGTTCTGGGTGACGCCCAGGTCCATGAGCCCGACGACTCCGCCTGCGCAGTTGTTCTTGGCGAGCACTCTGCCGTTATTCTCGCAGCTGCGAAGTATGCAGCGGCTGTTGAAGGCGCGAGAGATGGTGCTTGAACCGGTGAGGTCGCTCTCCGGGTCAAAGTCGAACTCGATAGCCATTGCGCCCGTGATGCCGCCGACGTTCACGTCGCCGTAGACGGGGCCTGTGTTGCCGCAGAGGGCGACGTTCCCGTCCGTGGCTGAGCCGTCCTGCTCTGAGACGTCTGTAAAAACGTCACCTATACTGGGGGACGCGGCGGCCTTTATCGCCTCTACCAGCATGAGCATGACGACGGAAAACTGGTCGTTCACCTTTCTCAGGTCTCCGACGAGGACAGTGGCGGAATTGCCGACTTCGGTGTTCAGCGCGGTGAGCGCGTCGGAGATATTCTTCATGTTGCCGCAGAGCGAATCGACCCTCTGGCTGTATTCGCTGCCCAGGCCCTGGAACTGGACGTCCGGCAGGCCGTTGAGGTAGTTGAGGACCTCGCGCACGCCGGCAACGGCGTTGGTGATGCTGTTTGAAGCGGCGCGCAGGCTGTCCGTTGCATAGCCGAGGTGCTTGTTCAGGTTAACCGCGGCCTCCGCCACATAGGGCGCGGTTATGTTGGCGATGGAATTGGCTGCTCCTATCACGTCCGTGACAGCGCCGCCTGCCGCGCCGAGGTCACCCGAGAGCCTGTCCAGCGCGTCAAGTACCGGCTGCACGTCGGCGGGGTCCTGGCTGTTGAGCAGTTTGTTGAGCGCCTCCATGAGCACGTCCGTATCCGCCTGAGCCTGATCCATGGCGCCGCCCAGCCGGTCTCCTGCGGCGCCGATGGTGTCGGCCGCTCCGGAGACGGAATCCCAGTCGCTCCCGCGCTGGAAAACGGCGTCCACATATGCCATGCCGGAACCCGGGAGGGTGAAGGCAAACTGCGTGCCCAGGTCGTCCAGGCGCTGGAGCTGTACGGGTGCGCCGGTCTCGTCCGTGACGGAGAGCGAGGCCAGCTCGTAGCCCTCGTTCGCCGCAACGGAGAGGACGTATACCCCGCCGGAGCCCGGCGCCGCAGAGACCGTGCCGCCTGCGCTCGTGTTTATGCAGACAGCGCTGTCCGGCAGCTGCGCGAAATAGTCCTCCGCCGGGGCAAAAGCCACGCGCACGACGGTGCTTTTTGCCCTGGCGTTCACCGGGTCGTTTATCGGGTCGCCCGAAAGGGTGGGCATGGTAAAGACGACGGTTTTAGACACGTCGTCGAAGATGTAGTTGACGGCGCTGCCGTCCGCATCCACGACCTCTATGCGGCCTATCACATAGCCCGGGTCCGGGAAGAGCTCCACGGTGACCTCTCCGCCGGCGGGCGGGTTCGAAGTGCTGGCGCGGGCAGAACCTCCCGTGCCGGTGGTGACAGTGAGGAGACGGTGGTCCGTCTCGTCATATGTGCCGCCCTGCATCTGACCGATGATGTTCAGGTCTTTGTTGGCCTCACCCAACCAGCCCATGGCATCGGAGATGTGACTGCCGGCCGTCTCCACGTCGCCGAGGATATACGGCGCACTGTCCGAGACGTAGTCTATGCGGCTGAGTATGTCGTTGAGGGAGGCTACGGTGTTGTCCACAAAGTCCACCGTCTCGCCCGCGATGTACGCGAGATCGTCCGAGGCGCTGCCCATGTAGCCGGAGACGGTGTTGAGCCGGCCCGTGATGGCAGAGGAGGAGTCCCCGGCGTTCAGGAGGGCTGCGTCCAAAAGGTCATGCAGCTTGGTGAGCTCGACGGAGAGATTTTCCGCGGAAGCTGCGGAGAGGTCAAGCGTCAGATAGGGCTCCATCTGGCCGACTATGCCGCCGACCTCCTTGCGGCCCAGGATGCTGCCGCTGTTGGTGCAGCTTTCCACATAACCGGACTGCCTGCCGACTATGCCGCCGATGTTGTAGCCCATGTGTTCATAGCCTACGGCGCCGGTGTTCATGCAGGCGCTGACGACGCCGGATGAGAAGCCCGCGATTCCGCCGGTATCGGTGTAGTCGTTTATGAGCTCGGTCGTGGAGTCTATCTCCGTGAGGCTGAGCCCGCTGACGTCCGGCGCGACCTCCTGGGCGGTGGTATTGACAGAGGAGGAGTTGACGCAGCGAACGATGCTGCCGAGGTTCTGCCCGGCGACGCCGCCGGTATAGTGCTGTCCGGTCACCGTGCCGGAGACGCGGCAGTTTTCGATAACGCCGTCCTTCTCGTTCGCGCCGACGAGCCCGCCCGTAGAGGTGAGGGCCTCAACATCGCCGGTAAAGGAGCAGTCGGATATGGTGCCGGAGTTGTTGCCGGCAAGGCCGCCTGCATATTGCGCGGAGCCGCCGGGACGGACCTCGCCGGAGAGGTTCAGCTCGCGCACCACGGCCCCGGGCTGGATGTAGCGGAAGAAGCCCGTGTGGGAGCGGTTCGCCGTCAGGCTGAGACCGGAGATCGTGTGGCCCCCGCCATCGAATACGCCGGCGAATGTGGGTATCGAAGAGAAACCGGAGCCGGTGAGGTCCAGGTCCGTCTGCAGGTAGACGGTGACGCCCTTGGAATAGCTGTCCACGGCGCAGGCCTCCGCAAGCGCCAGCAGGTCCTCCAGACTGTTTATGTAGTAGCTGACGCCGGCCGGCTCCTGGGCGTCGTCCGCCAGCACGGAGATCGAGATGGTCAGCAGCCCGAGCACCAGCAGCAGGCACAGTATCAATGCGACAAGCCTTTTAAATATCATCGCCTTTTTCCTCCCCAGTCTCGCTCTCGTCGCCGTCCCCGGCAAGTTCTTCGGAGGGCGGCAGTTCCGGTCTTGTTTCGTCAACCTCTATGGTGCCGGACTCGACCATGGCGTGCAGACTGCCCTGGAACACGCCGCGCACGTCCGCGTCGATAAATCCGGATATCTGGCCGCGGACTCGTCCATGCAATCTTATCGTGCTGCCCTCGACATGGGTTATTTCCGGTCCCTTTATGGCAAAGGCGGTTTTTTCTATGAGCAGGTCGCCCAAGAGCAATATCTGGGGCAGCACGCCCATTACGAGAAAGATGGAGATTATTGTGCCGCGTCCAAGACAGGTGCCTATGGACGATATCGTGTTGTCCGAGGTCATCCGGCCGATTATGAGCCCCGCCGAGGCCAGCATCGCACCGGAGGTGATGATGGTCGGGAAGGCCTGGTTCAGAGTTTCGACCATGGCTTCCTTTATCGGCATGGATTTCTTGAGATCAAAGTAGCGGCTCGAGATGACGATGGCGTAGTCTATGTTCGCGCCCATCTGTATGGCGCTGACGATGAGGTAGGAGATAAAGAACAGGTTCGAGCTCGTGAGGTAAGGCACGGAGAAATTTATCCAGATACTGCTCTGGATGACGATTATGAGCAGTATGGGCAGGCCGACGGACTTGAAAGTGAAGAGCAGCACCGCCACGACGAAGAGCGCGGAGAGGATGCTGATGAGCAGGTTGTCCGTCGAGAAGGAGGAGCGCAGGTCACAGGCGTTGACGCTCTCGCCTACGAGGACGCAATCGTCATAGAACACCTTTGCCTGGGCGCGCAGGGTCTCGAGGAAGTCGAAGGTCTCGTCCGCCTCCTCGGGCAGGTCCAGGTAGATGACGAAGCGCGACCAGTTTTCGCCCTCGAGCTGGGCGCGGCCGAAGTCCAGCTCCGCGCACATCTCGTCCAGCATCTCGCTCATGTCGCGCTCGAGCGAGACGTAGCCCTCATCCTTTTGCTGCTTGAGGTAGGTTATCATGTCCAGGAGCGGCACGGCGTAGTCGTCTATTGAGGAGACGATCTGGCCGTAGTCCTTTTCGTTGACGGCGTAGGCGGCGTAGAGGAGGCGGGCGGCCTCGATATCCTGGTCCGTGAGCTCGGCGAACTGGCGGGGCTTGAGTGCGGAGGTGACGGTATAGCCGTCCATGGCCTCGATATTCGCCAGGCCCATGCAGCTTTCCACCTCCGGCAGGGCGGCGATGGCTTTCAGGAGCCGCGCCTCTTTCTCGTAGTCGCCGGAGGGGACGAGCATGGCGACAAGGTTGTCCGTTCCGAAGGTGGAGGCGACCATCTTGTCGGCTATTTTACTCTCGTTCTGCTTAACCGTATCGAGCGTGCTGTAACCGTAGACATAGGGGCAGCGGTTCGAAAATACGAAAGCCGCCGCCGCGACTATCAGAAAGAGCGGCGGGATTATATACCGCGTTTTGACGGTCAGCTTGCCCCAGAGCGTGATCTTGGGGACAAAGCTCTTGTGGTGGGTCTTGTCTATGGCCTTGGAGAAGAGGACCAGCAGCCCGGGCATGAGCAGGAACACCGAGAGCATGCTCATGACTATGGCCTTTATGAGCACGATGCCCATGTCGTAGCCGAGCCGGAAGTGCATTAGCGTCAGCGAGGCGAGGCCGGAGATTGTCGTGAGGCTGGAGGCACTTATCTCGGGTATAGCCTTGGAGAGCGCGGCGACGGCCGCGTCCCTGGCCTCCAGGTGCTCGCGCTCTTCCGCATAGCGGTGGCAGAGGATGATGGCGTAGTCTATGGCGAGCGCCAGCTGCAAGACGACGGCGATGGAGTCTGTGACATAGGAGATAGTCCCAAACCAGTAGTTCGTACCCATGTTGAGGAGCGCCGCCGCCCCAAAGGTGATGAGCAGCACCGGTATTTCCATATAGGTGTTGGAGGTGAAGAGCAGCACCGCCACTATGATGAAGATGGCGATGCCGAGCACGACGACCATCTCGGACTTTATGGTCTGCTCAAGCGGGTTTCCCACCTCGGAGCTTATGTAGCAGTCGTAGCCGGAGAGGAGAGACTTTATCTCGTCCATGGCGGCTTCGCTGACGGCGGAGGTCGTATCCCCGTCAAAGGTGACGGCAAAGAGGGCGGATGCGTTTTTATAGTGGTCCTCCGTGGCGTCGAACTCCACGGAGTGGACTCCGTCCACGGCCTCGAGCCGGGGCAGCAGCTTTTCCGCAGCCTCGTAGGTGATGCTGGAGACCATGACGTTCGCCGTGGCAAAGGTGGTGAATTCGGACTCCATGATGTCCAGGCCGCGCCTTGTCTCCGTGTCTTTGGCGAGGTAGCTCGTGATATCGTCATTCACGTTGACCCAATTGCGGGAAAAAACGCAAAAAACGGCCAAGACGGCAAAGAACAGAAAGAACAAGGTCTTTCTGTCCACGATCACCGCCGCGACCTTTTGCATGAACGAGCCTCCGCTCCGCTTTTCCATACTCCAACTCCTCGCAAAGCGCACGACGCAGCTTAATCCAACATCTTGTATTTTACCATCCGGGACGCCCGGCGTCAACGCGCACATCTAGTAAACTTCAGCATAGCGCGGGAGCATTAGAGGATAATTAAATTTTTGACTTTACTCTGATTTAACAAACGGCGGCTTTTTCATTTTACATATGCCGAATATTCTCCATGATGCAGGGCGAAAAGCCCGCACGACAATACATATAAGGAGAATTTGAAAAGATGAAAAAGACTCTCGCCATAGCACTGGCGCTCGTTCTCTGCCTGGGCCTTCTGGCGGCCTGCGGCGAGCCCGCTTCCGACCCCACCGACTCTCCCGTATCCGACGCCCCGCAGAGCGAGGCCCCCTCGAACGAGCCCACCGACTCTCCCGTATCCGACGCCCCGCAGAGCGAGGCCCCCTCGAACGAGCCCATCGAGCTTTCCGGCACTGTTGTTGTGAACGGCTCCACCTCCATGGGCGACGTGATAAACGCCCTGACCGAGGGTTTCAACGAGATAAACCCCGACGTGCAGATCAGCTACACCGGTTCCGGCTCCAGCGCGGGCATCGAGGGTGTCCTGGCGGGCAGCTGTGACCTGGGCCTCTCCAGCCGTGAGCTCTCCGAGGACGAGCTGGGCGAAGGCGCTGTTGCGAACGTCATCGCCAAGGACGGCGTAGCCGTCGTCGTGAACCCCGAGAACCCCGTGACCGAGCTGACCAGCGAGCAGATAGCCAAGATCTTCACCGGCGAGATCACCAACTGGTCCGAGCTGGGCGGCAATGACGCCGAGATCGCCGTGTTCGGCCGCGACGCCGCCTCCGGCACCCGCAGCGCCTTTGAGGAGATCCTCGGCATCGAGGACAAGTGCGCCTACCTGAACGAGTACAGCACCACCGGCGACGTCATCGGCAATGTCGCCTCCAACCCGAACGCCATAGGCTACGCCTCCCTCTCCGCGGTGAACGAGACCGTCACCGCCGTAGCGGTCGACGGTGTGGCTCCCAGCGAGGCCACCGTTGCGGACGGCAGCTTCCCCATCCAGCGCCCCTTCGTTATCGTCACCGTCGAGGGCACTGAGCTCTCCGCCGAGGCCAAGGCCTTCCTCGACTACGCTATGAGCGCCGAGGTCGCAGAGATCATCGCCGCCGCCGGCGCCGTCTCCGCCAACGCCTAAGACCCGGTCCCCCCAAGAACGGCAAAGGCCCCCACAATACTGGGGGCCTGTTGCCCTGTAATAAGGGGTGCATCTGACAGGCGCTCAACTGGGCCTGAACCTCTGTCAGATCCACCCCTGGAAGGAATAGAGGTAAGTGCATTGAATGAAGTCGTTACACCGAAGGGAGGAAGCGGCAAAGTGAAAACGGCGTCCCGAAGGGGAAAGGCGGATAAAGCCGCCGCCGCGCCCGATTGCGCCAAGGCCGCAGAGCGCATAGAGGGAAAAAGCGGCGCGAAAGATGTGATGGAGTTCGTCATGAAGGCGACCTTTCTCATCTGCGGACTGGTAGCCGTCGCCTTTGTCCTTGTGATCTCGATCTATCTCATCGTCTCCGGGATCCCGGCGATACGCGAGGTGGGGCTCTTTGAGTTCCTCGGCGGCACGAACTGGGACCCGGCAAACAAGAGCGGAAACCCGGCCTACGGCATCCTGCCCATGATCCTCACGAGCGTCTACGGTACGGCGGGGGCCATTGTAATAGGCGTGCCGATAGGTTTCCTAATGGCCGTGTTCCTCTCCAAAGTCGCAAACCGGAAGCTCGCCGCCGTCATACGCGAGGTCGTGGACCTGCTTGCGGGGATACCCAGTGTCGTCTACGGCCTGGTCGGCATGATGGTGCTGCTGCCCGCCATACGCGAGTTCTTCGGTCTGCCCGCGGGCGACAGCCTGCTGGCCGCCATAGTAGTCCTGGCCATCATGATCCTGCCTTCCATCATCTCCGTCTCAGAGACGGCGCTAAACGCCGTGCCGCGCGAATATGAGGAGGCCTCCCTGGCCCTCGGCGCGACGGAGCTCGAGACCTATTTCCGAGTCTCCGCTCCGGCGGCAAAGAGCGGCATCGCCGCTGCGGTCGTGCTTGGCGTTGGACGAGCCATAGGCGAGGCCATGGCCATACTTATGGTCGCGGGCAACGTTGCAAATATGCCGAGCCTGCTCACCAGCGTCAAGTTCCTCACCACAGCGATAGCCGGCGAGATGGGCTATGCCGACGGGCTGCACCGTCAGGCGCTCTTCTCCATCGGCCTTGTGCTCTTCCTCTTCATCATGCTCATAAACGCGGCGCTCAATCTGTTCCTCAAGCGCAGTAAGGAGGACAAAGCGTGAAAGAATCGATAACAAAGGGCCTCAGCCCGCGCAGAAAGGCATATGACCTCACCATGCGTGTGCTGCTCTACACCTCGGCCGTCCTCATCTGCGCGCTGCTGGTTTTTCTCATCGGCTACATACTCTACCGCGGCATACCGCATCTGAGCTGGCAGTTCCTCACGAGCGAGGAGAGCGTCATAAAAGACATTGAGGGTATCCTGCCTGCGATACTCAACACCGTTTACGTCATCATAGCGACGCTCATCTTCATCCTGCCCCTGGGCGTGGGCAGCGCCATCTACCTGACGGAATACGCCACGAACAAGCGGCTCGTCTCGGCCATCGAGTTTGCCACGGAGACGCTCTCCGGCATGCCGAGCATTATCTTCGCGCTCGTCGGCGTGATCGTGTTCTGCGAGCTCTTCGGCCTGGGCGTCAGCCTCATAGCGGGCGCGCTCTCGCTCGTTATGATGACCCTGCCGACAGTCATAAGGACGACACAGGAGTCGCTCAAGACCGTGCCGCAGAGCTACCGAGAAGGCAGCCTGGCCCTGGGCAGCGGCAAGTGGCACATGATTCGCACCGTGGTCCTGCCCTCCTCCGTGGACGGCATCGTCACGGGCTGCATTCTGGCCGTGGGCCGCATCGTCGGCGAGAGCGCCGTTCTGATGTTCACGGCGGGCATGGGTACGCGCCTGGCCAAGTACGGCGACACCGTCGGAGAGTTTTTCAAGAACCTGTTCGACAGTTCCGGCGCGACGCTCACCGTCGCCCTCTACAACTACGCAAAGGAGCGCGCCGACTTCGATTCGGCCTTTGCCGTGGCCGTCGTGCTGCTTGTCATCGCCTTTGCCATCAACATAGCCGCGAAGCTCGCGGGCAAGAAGCTCAAAAAACGCTGAGAGCGGGAGATAATAAATGAGTGAAAAGACGATAATCGAGGCGAGGAACCTCGAACTATACTACGGCGACAACCACGCGCTCAAGTCGGTGTCGCTCGAAATACCGGAAAACCGCATAACAGCCCTCATCGGGCCATCCGGCTGCGGCAAGAGCACCTTCCTCAAGACGCTCAACCGCATGAACGATTTGGTTCCGGGCGTGCGCATCGAGGGCGAGGTGCTCTATAACGGCGAGAACATATATGGGAAAGACGTGGACGTAACGCGCCTGCGCAAACAGATAGGCATGGTGTTCCAGAAGGCGAACCCCTTCCCCATGAGCATCTATGACAACATCGCCTACGGACCGCGCACCCACGGCATCAGGAACCGCGCGAAGCTCGACGACATCGTGGAGCGCTCGCTGCGCGACGCGGCCATATGGGACGAGGTGAAGGACAGGCTGAATAAAAGTGCCCTGGGCCTCTCCGGCGGCCAGCAGCAGAGGCTCTGCATAGCGCGCGCCCTGGCCGTGGAGCCGGACGTGCTGCTCATGGACGAGAGCACCAGCGCCCTGGACCCCATCTCCACCTCGAAGATAGAGGAGCTTGCGATGGAGCTCAAAAGCCGCTATACTGTGGTCATGGTGACGCACAATATGCAGCAGGCTGTGCGAGTATCGGACATGACGGCCTTCTTCCTGCTGGGTGAGCTGGTGGAGTTCGGCGAGACCGAGAGGCTCTTCTCGCACCCGCGGGATAAGCGGACCGAGGACTATATAACGGGGAGGTTCGGCTGATATGAGGCAGAGATTCGACGGGCAGCTCGCCGCCCTGAACCGCGAGCTCATAAGCATGGGGGCGCTCTGCGAGGAGGCCATAGCCGTCACAGCGCGCTCGGTGCTGGATGCGGACAGGAACCTGCTCACGAGGGTAAGCGCCCTCGAGGAAGAGATTGACCAGAAGGAGCGCGAGATTGAGCGCGTCTGCCTGAGGCTCCTCTTGCAGCAGCAGCCCGTGGCGGGCGACCTGCGGCAGATCTCCGCAGCGCTCAAGATGATAACGGACATGGAGCGCATAGGCGACCAGGCCTTGGATATAGCCGAGACAGCGGGCTTCATGGGTGAGCTGGACGAGGCCGACGCGGAGCTCTTCAAGCGCTTGGCGCAGACCGTTGTTGCAATGGTGACGGACAGCGTGGACGCCTACGTCAGCCGGGACCCTGCTGCCGCGAGGGCGGTGGCGAGGCGCGACGACGAGGCAGACAACGTGTTCAAGGCGATAAAGAGCGCCATGATCGAGCGGCTCTCCAGGCGGCCGGGGGACGGCGAATATGCGCTGGACCTTCTCATGATCGCAAAATACCTCGAGCGCATAGGAGACCACGCCACAAACATTGCAGAGTGGGTGGAGTTCGCGGCCACGGGCTACTATAAAGGCCGGGAGGTCTTGTGATGATATACTGTGTAGAGGACGACGCGAGCATAAGAGACATCGAGGTATATGCGCTGCGCTCGACGGGCTTTGAAGCCGAGGGCGTGGAGAGCGGCCCCGCGCTCTTTGCCGCGCTCAAAAGAGTTCCGGCGGAGCTCATCATCCTGGACGTCATGCTCCCGGGCGAGGACGGGCTGGATATACTCAAAAAGCTCCGCCTCGGCGCCGCCACGCGGAACGTCCCCGTCATCATGGCGACGGCGCGCGGCGAGGAATACGACAAAATAACAGGTCTCGACTCCGGCGCGGACGACTATTTGGTGAAGCCCTTCGGGATGATGGAGATGGTAAGCCGCGTCCGTGCGGTCCTGCGCCGGGCGAATCCCGAGCGCGTGAAGGCGCCGCTCTCTCTGGGCGGGGTGACGCTGGACCCGGTGAGCCACAGGGTAACAGCGGGCGGCGAGGAGATCTCTCTGACGCTGAAGGAGTTCGAGCTGCTGCACACGCTGATGTCGAGCCCCGGCGTGGTGTTCACGCGGGACCGGCTGCTCAGCGAGATCTGGGGAACTGACTACGACGGCGAGACCAGGACCGTGGACGTCCACGTCCGAACGCTGCGGCAGAAGCTGGGCGAGGCCGGCAGCATTATCGGAACGGTGCGCGGCGTGGGCTACAGGACGGAGGCGTGAGAGATGACGAAACGCATATTCCGCTCCGTTATCCTGACGGCGCTGGCTGTGTTTGTGGCCTGCCTTGCCCTTGTCGTGGGTGCGCTGTACAGCTATTTTTCCGCGCGGCAGGAGAGCCAGCTGACCACGGAGGCGCGGCTGGCGGCTGCGGGAGTGGAGGCCCAGGGCCTCGACTACCTCGAGAGCTTGGGCCGGCGTGACGGGCTGCGCCTGACTTGGATAGCCGCAGACGGTTCCGTGCTCTACGACTCGAACGCTGACGCGGCAGGGATGGAGAACCACGCGGAGCGCGAAGAGGTCAAGGAGGCGCTGGAGACGGGCAGCGGCGAAGGCAGCCGCGTTTCCGCCACGCTCAGCGAAAAGACCGTTTACGTAGCGCTGCGCCTTTCAGACGGGACGGTCCTGCGCGCCGCGGCCTCTCACTACACTGTGCCGACTCTGCTCTTCGGCATATTGCAGCCGCTGCTGGTCATAATCATACTTGCGATAGCGCTCTCAGCCTTTTTGGCTTCGCGGCTGTCGAAGCGCATCGTGGGACCGCTCAACGCCATAGACCTGGACCATCCTCTTGAAAACGAGACATACGACGAGCTCTCGCCCCTGCTGACCCGCGTGGAGCGGCAGCAGCGGCAGATACGCTCCCAGCTGGACGAGCTTAACAGGCGGCGGCGCGAATTCGAAGCCGTCACGGGCAGCATGTCGGAGGGGCTCATCCTTCTGGACGCGGAGAGCCGGGTGCTGAGCATCAATCCCGCTGCGCGCCGGATCTTCGGCGCAGGTGAGGACTGCGTCGGACAGGACATCCTGACCGTGGACCGCAGCCCGGAGCTGCGCGCGCTGCTGGAGCGGGCTCGCGGCGGCGAGCGGGCCGAGGCCGGCATAGAGCGCATGGGCCTCGAGTACCAGCTGACAGTCAGCCCGGTCACGGGCGGAGGCGCGGTTCTGCTCATATTCGACGTGACGGAGCGGCGCAGGGCTGAGCGCATAAGGCGCGAGTTCACGGCGAACGTCTCGCACGAGCTCAAGACCCCGCTGCATTCGATCATGGGCGCGGCGGAACTGCTGGAGGCCGGACTTGTGAAGCCCGGGGACGAAGCTGGGTTCTACGGCAGGATACGCTCGGAGTCCGCGCGGCTCCTGGCGCTCATCGAGGACGTCATAGACCTCTCCCGCATGGACGAGGGAGAGAGCTTCCCAACCGAGGAGACGGACCTGCACGAGCTCGCGCAGGAAGTTGCCGCCCAGCTGGCCCCGGAGGCGGAAAAGAGGGGTATAGCCCTCCGCGTGGAGGGCGGGGAGGCAAAGCTCATGGGCGTGCGCAGGCTGCTCTGGGAGATAGTCTGGAACCTGGCGGACAACGCCGTGAAGTATGGCCGCGACGGCGGCTGTGCCGTCATAACGACGGAGACGCGGGAGGATACGCTGCGGCTCAGGGTGCGGGACGACGGCCCTGGCATCCCGCCGGAGCACCAGCCCCGGGTGTTCGAGCGTTTCTACCGCGTGGACAAGAGCCACTCGAAGGCGACGGGCGGCACCGGCCTGGGCCTTTCCATCGTGAAGCACGCTGCGCAGTACCACAAGGGCCGCATCAGCCTCTGGTCGGACAAGGACGGGACCGAGATCACCATAGACTTCCCCAAAAACTGAACCAATACCTGCAAAACCCCTCTGCCGAGGCGCGGCGGAGGGGTTTGTTGTTGCTTTTGGGGCGGGGGCTGGTGTCTGTCTCTTATACACATCTCCGAGCCCACGAGACAGGCAGAAATCTCGTATGCCGTCTTCTGCTTGAAAAAAAAAAAAAACAAAAAACAGCAAAAGAGCAGTAG
>OJJT01000460.1_pt1 | contig 19158 bp, 24 predicted proteins | sample 1596281 | NCBI WGS metagenome assembly OJJT01 (sample SAMEA4350145, study PRJEB24818) | metagenome | biome: human; feature: gut; material: faeces | place: Denmark | collected 2013-09
TTACCGCTTGTTTAGTCATTTAAAGGGTGTCTACGTCTATTTCAAACGATCACTTCCTCTTTGTTTTATTTTTTTTTTTGTTTAGCTTTTTTTTTTTTTCAAGCAGAAGACTTTTTTTTTTCAAGCAGAAGACGGCATACGAGATTTCTGCCTGTCTCGTGGGCTCGGAGATGTGTATAAGAGACAGCCCTCCCCTGCCCTGTGAGGTGGAATTGAGCCTGAAAGAGGCTCTGGGTACTGAAGTACATGTGCAGTACAAAGAAGGCAAAGGCAGCCTGAATGTGAGTTTCTATTCCGACGAACAGCTTAGGGCGTTTGCGAATCTCTTGGGAAAATATGAAAAGGAGCGAAATCTATAATGCTGGATATCAAATTTGTACGGGAAAACCCCGAACTTGTAAAGGAAAATATCAAAAAGAAATTTCAGGACAGCAAGCTGCTGCTGGTGGATGAAGTGATCGCGCTGGATGCCGAATACCGCGCAGCCATTACCGAGGGCGATGGGCTGCGCGCACAGCGCAATAAGCTGTCCAAAAGCATTGGGGCGCTGATGGCACAAGGCAAAAAGGACGAAGCGGAAGCTGTGAAAAAGCAGGTCACCGAGCAGGCGGACCGCCTGAAAGAGTTGGAGATGCGTGAGGCGGAGCTTCAGGAGGAAGTACGCCAGCGGATGCTTGTCATCCCCAATATGCTGGACCCCAGTGTACCCATCGGCCGCGACGACAGCGAGAATGTGGAGGTACAGCGTTTTGGTGAGCCTGTTGTGCCGGATTTTGAAATCCCCTATCATACCGAGATCATGGAACGCTTTGGCGGTATCGACCTGGACAGCGCCCGCCGTGTGGCGGGCAATGGGTTCTATTACCTGCTTGGGGATATTGCCCGCCTGCATGAAGCCGTTCTGGCATATGCCCGGGATTTTATGATCGAAAAGGGCTTCACCTATGTCATTCCCCCGTTCATGATGCATGGCAGCGTGGTGCAGGGTGTAATGAGCTTTCCCGAAATGGACGCCATGATGTATAAGATCGAAGGCGAAGATCTGTATCTCATCGGCACGTCTGAACACACGATGATCGGCCGTTTTGTAGACCAGCTCATCCCTGAGGCCCAGCTTCCGCTGACGCTCACCAGCTATTCCCCCTGCTTCCGCAAGGAAAAAGGCGCTCACGGCTTGGAGGAGCGCGGCATTTACCGTATCCACCAGTTTGAAAAGCAGGAAATGATCGTGCTCTGCAAGCCGGAGGACAGCATGGCATGGTACGAAAAGCTGTGGCGCAACAGTGTGGAGCTGTTCCGCAGCCTGGATATCCCGGTGCGACAGCTGGAATGCTGCTCCGGGGACCTGGCGGATCTGAAGGTGAAGAGCTGCGACATCGAAGCATGGAGCCCCCGCCAGCAGAAATATTTCGAGGTATGCAGCTGCTCAAATCTGGGCGACGCACAGAGCCGCCGCCTGAAGATCCGCATCAAAGGCGAGGACGGGAAAAACTATCTGCCGCATACGCTGAACAATACCTGTGTGGCTCCGCCCCGCATGCTTATCGCGTTTTTGGAAAATAATTTGCGTGCTGACGGCAGCGTGCGCATTCCCGAGGTGCTGCGTCCCTACATGGGTGGGAAGGCAGAATTGCAGAAAGCATAATTGGAAAATAATGGAAAATATCCCCGGCTTTTCCAATGTGAGCCGGGGATATTTGGATTTCCATGCTTTTTCACCTGCAAAAGACTCAGACAAAGAATTATTTTGTTTGCCTCTGGGAACACTGGAAAGGCGGAGCGGGGAAAAAGCCGGAATACTGCGGGAATTTCCGTGAAAAATGCTTGACAACAGGGAACCTTTTCTATATAATATCAGATGCACCACTTTTCTGTGGTTGTTTGTGGCGGTATAGCTCAGTTGGCTAGAGCATTCGGTTCATACCCGAAGTGTCACCGGTTCGAATCCAGTTACCGCTACCACATTACAGGGTTTTGCTGAAAGTTGCGGGGTACTTGCTGCAATCGCGGCGGGTGTGAGGCTTTGGCAATATTCAGCAAAATCCTGTATTATGGCCCGATGGTCAAGCGGTCAAGACATCGCCCTTTCACGGCGGTAACCCGGGTTCGATTCCCGGTCGGGTCACCACATGTATAGTACTTGCAGTATGCTTAATGGCCTGCAATATCTCATATTTGCGTGGAGTATACCACGCGCTTAAAAGAGAGCTGCCAATGTGCAGCTCTTTCTTTTATTATTTTACCTCATTGCATTCTTGTCCTCTTGCATCGTTGATGAACTGTATAAATTTAACGGAATTTTAGCTGACAAAACCATATTATTGTGGTATTGTATCCTCATAGCCGCGCTCCCCACTTCGCGCGGTGTACGCTGCCCTCGTTCGTTATTCACGGGTGGGGCAGTTTTTTATAAAATAAAAAAGCCCCCGAGATTCGGGGGCTTTTGTCATATACTATTCGGTTTTCGCCGCGCCCAACGCCTGCAACTTCTTCACAAGGTCGCTCACATAATTCGCGCCGCGGCTGGCAAAGACGCCCGTAAGCGCAATGCCCAGCCACGCTACGTTGAAGTTCACGCCCAGCGCGGCGTAGAAGTCCGCACCAACGCCGAAGCACAGCAGCACGCCCAGCGCCACGGCTCCCGCCTGCGTGGCGGCGGTTTTCCACTGCTTTTCAAGAATCGCTTTGCCGAAGGTCTTAGCGTATTCCACCAGCGCCTCCACCGTTACGGCCATCATAAGTACAAGCACGATCATGTTCATGTTATTTACCCTCCATCAATTTTTCAAGGTCGCTGATACGGTGATTTGCGACCTTGATTTGTTCCTCAAGGACAGGTACGCGCCGGGCAAAGTCGTTGTGCTCCCGCACCTCCCGCGTCAGCTCGTCCAGCTTTGTGTCCGTCACGGCCTGCGCTGTGGTGATTTTGTTCTCTGTTCGCCGGGCGGCCGCCGTATTGGTAATCACTACGCCAACTAGGGACAGCACGCCCGTGATGAGCGCGACGATGATGTTCTCCATCGCCTTACACCCCCAACGCAGTTTTGGCCGATTCAATACGCTGCAGGTATACCCCCGCCTGCTGCTCGGCTCTCTGCGCACGCTGTGTGGCCGTGTCACGCTCCTTTGTGAGCTGTTCGACCTGCGCTTCAAACTCGGATGTATCGTCGCCCGAGCCTCCTTGCGCCACGCAGGCCTCGAACGCGTCACCCGGGGAGAGCGTCACAAGCTGGCAGCGGTCGGCCAGCACGGCGGCGTAACGCTGCACTCCCGCCACGAAGATGCGAACCCAGCTGTATCCGCCAGAGCTGCCAACCTCGGCCTGCACCGGGTAGCACACGCCCTCGGTCAGCTTGCCGCCGTTATAGAGCTTGTCCACCGCGTTCACGTCGGGCGCAGTGAACACCTCGCACTTGCCGCTTGTCACCTTCAAAAATTTCATGTCGTTGTCCTCCGTTTCATTGAGTGCTTCACCATATGTACCCACAGCGTTGGGGTGCCCGGTGTACGCCGTTGGGTCAAGCCCCGCCCCGGCGGCTGTGGCCCGCACCTCGAAATGGCAGTGCGCAAAGGGCGGGCTTGCCAGCGCCGCGTTGCCCGTGCTGCCCATCACCGCCAGCGCGTCGCCGCTTTCCACCCGCTGGCCCACGGATACCAGATTCCGCGCGTTGTGGCAGAAATACAGGTAGTTCACCGCGTCCGGCGTCTGGCCCGCGTCCAGCTCCACGCACACGTACCAGCCCCATTCCCACGTTTTGCTGCCCGTGGACCTGTCCACCTTGCGGGCCGTAACGACCCGCCCGGAAATGCTTTTGCCCTTGTAATCGGGCATCCGGATGGTGGTGCTGTCCAGCCCCTCCTCGTCGCTGCCGCCATGCCAGCCCTTGCCGTTGTTCCGGGTATAGCCCCACCGGCTGTACCCGTACCGCACCCGCACGCGGCCCTTAAAAATTGCCATACGCCATGCCTCCTTTACAGCCCCAGCGCGGCAAGCTGGCGCTCCACGAACGTGAGCTGCTCCAGCGTGGCAACGAGGTGCACTTCCTCGACAGGTTCACCCGTCGCATAAGCCACTTTCGTCACGCACTGTTTGCCAATAGAACGCGGATATGTGAAATCTGCATAAATGTTGGTGTACTCTTTTTCCGGGTTTTCCGCGTCAATGTTCTGCAAGGTGATTTTCTTCGTCGCCTCGCTGTCAGTCATAAGCGTGTAAAACTCGTCCAGCGTCATTGCGTCTGCCGACATGTGGATTTCAAGATAGCTGCGCGCCGTGGTAGACATGGACGGGTAACATGCGGTCTCGTGCAGCACCTCGTAGGCGCTGCCGTTTTCCAGTGTGATTTTCAGCATTTTGTGTACCTCCTATACAACATAAATTTGTGATATGTACATCTTGTGGAACGTCAGGAATCGCCAGTTAAAATAAGCTGTGCCGTTAAAACTGAACGGGATTTGAAGGTGAAAACTCTTTGCTGTGTCGCCTATCTTCATATACTGATTGCAAATATTCGGGTTATAGTCATTTGCAACGCTGGAAAGCCCGAACCAATCCTCACCGTAGTTTGCTATGTTCAGTTCATAATTTCCCACAACGTGCAACATACTGTATCCGGAAACGTTATATCCGCCGCTTATAATTTTTAGCTGCGTATCACCATAACCGCTGCGGGCTATCAGTTTCCCGTTTTCATTTTTGTTAAATTCGTAGTTGTTGGGATAGGCGCTCCAGTGCACCCAAATATTTCCGTTATTCCCTATTACGCCGTTATTGTAAATGAAAAATTGCTTTTGCCAAACAAGGTTGTTATTGTGATAAACCTTGTTGCTGGCATTGCTGTTGTAATACACGTTGTTCGACTGTGGGACGTTGTTGCTGTTGTAATATAGCGCCATATTCCCACCGCCTCACGAATAGTTGATCCACAAATTGCCGTCGTAGCCCATGGTTATATTGCTGGCCCGCCGCGCATTGGACAGACGGCCGTCATTGGTGTCCACAAGCGCCCCGCCTCCAACCTTATTGGCCGCCCGCGTCGCCTCATCCGCATAAAGCGCGGCGTAATATTTCCGTGTGCCGTCTTTGTTGTTCGTCCCGGTAAATGGGAAATACCAGCTATTTCGATTGCTCGGGCCGGGGTTGTCTATAACAGGCGTAAGTCCCGCAAGTTTTGACGAATCAGCTGCTTTATCTGTTTTCCCCAAGGCCCCCACAAGGGCGGCAGTAAGCTGCAAGATGGCCGCTTCGCTTCCATCGAACGTGGCTACAACTTCTCCCGCGGCATTTTTCAGGGTGAGAGCATTTGACACTTTTTCGGCCTCATCCACCACGCCGTCGCCGTCCGCATCGTATGTGGCCTTGTCCATCTTCCCGGCAAGCTCCGGGCTGCGCGTCCCAACCAGCTCCGTCATCCGCACCTCAAGTTCCCCGCCGGTCATGACGGTGAGCGGGCCAGCTGTGTTGTCGAAGTCAACAGGGTCTGTGGCGTAGGTTTCAGGGGTAGCGAGCTGGTAAGCAATCTGTACAGGCGTTCCTGCGGCCTTTTGGGCGGCGAGATAGGCATTCAACTCAGTTCCGGACGTGATATCGCTGCCGATAAGGCCGAATATAATATCCGTTAGCGGCAGATTGGCTGCATAAAGATATCCCCAATTTAAATTTGCAGGCTCTGTTTTTGCTTGGCTACAAACAACACCATCATTCGTTTTGATGATATTGCGGGTAACGAAAATCCCATAGGGGAGACCATTGTTTGGATAATAATTAGCTTGTACATTTTTTCCGTCCAACTCCGCAAAGCCCGTCTGGTACTCCGTCAAGCACACATCAAGCCCGTTTGTGCCGTCGTAGGAGGTGGACTGGCGGTAGATAATGACGGGGGTTCCTGCTTTCTTTTGGGCGGCAAGATAGGCTTTCCAATCGTCTACAGTTTTTTGTTCGACGACTGAAAATAGAATCGATTGACCGCCCGACGCTACGCCGAGTGTTCCTTTGAAGCTGCTAGCCCCCATACGGGACGGATATTTATTTGACACGATGGGTTGACCCAGTAGCGCGTCAGCATCGTATAACCTATATACGTGATAGCCAGCGCCTTGCCAGTTCTCATCAGTGTATTCAGTCCAGATTTCCGTCCCATCCAGCACAATCCTCTTATCATAGACGCTCTTCACCCTCGTCCGGCACACATCCCTCACGTCGCCAACCTTATGCAGCGGGCGCGGAATCGGCAGCTCGGTAACATCATCGTTCACAGTAACCGACGATATACCCGTGAGCGCCACAGGAGCCTCCGTAGTACCGCCCTGTGCGTTCTCGCCGTAGGCTGTGATTGCTGCGATACGTTGCGCCCCCGCGTAGGCGATAGAGACGGGGCTGCCGGACGCCTGAAATGCATCTCCCACGACCGCCGCATTCAGGTTGTCCACCTGCTGCTGCAGCGCCGTGGCAGGATCTTCGCCGAGTTTCCCTTTTAGGTCGTCGAACCAGGCGTCAAACTCGGCGGACTGCCGAACGATCTGCGCATTTAATGCGTCGGTCAGCTCGGTCAAAATCTGCTGGGCCTGCGCATGCAGCGATGCCGTGGGAATGCCCGTTACGCCGTCGCGCATCAGCCCACAGTATTCTTCGTTGAGGCGCTGGTCAGTGATGGCGCTGGCGCTGATGCTGATGACACCTGCACCGATCAGGACCGTGGCGATATACAACTCGTCGTAATTGGCGTCGCGTACAGGCGGTACCACGATGGGGGCGGAAGATGGAGCGCCTTTTTTTACCACGATCTCGGCGCGATTGTTCACCTTATCGAGCCGGAAGACAATTGCGTCGATGCGCTTGAGTGCGCCGTCGGCGGTGTCCAGAGCGAGAGTGAGTGCCTGCTCCTGCAAGGCGGCTGTACCCCAATAGTCCGACCACTTGAGCCAAGCAAGGCCGGGGGAAACGGATACGGACAGGCCGCTTTCGCCGGGGGTAACCGCGAGGTTTCCGTCAGAGGAAAAAACGCCGCGCGTGCGCGTGGCGAGATAAGTGCCCATATCCTTGGCTTCGTAGGGCGTATTGTCGAGAGGAAAACAGATCATCGGCTCAAAGCCTCCTTTGTAAGGTTGAAGTCCGAGAGCACCGCAGTAACCTTTTTGCCGGTACTCTCGTAGATAGTGCGAACAGCCGAAATACGCGCGGACAGCCGTAGGCCGTACCGGGTGAGCTTGAGGGGCACGATATCGCCGAGCGCGTAGTCTCGGCCATACTCCATCAGTCCCTGGCCGATGGACGCATCGACTTCCAGCGTTTGCAGGTTCTCCGCCAGTTTTTCCAGCCCGCGGGCCTGGAGGGCGGCCGCGTATTCCTCGTCGGTATAGGTGGCCTCGGTGTATGTATAGCCGCCGCTGCCGTCCGGCGCGGCGATTTGGTAGGTCGTGCCGATGTCCTTGGCATCCACCCACAGTTCCCGCAGATCGTCGCCGGTATACGCGCCGAGGCTCGCCGTCACAATCTTTCGGTTCACGCCCTCGCCTTGCCCGCCGATGATCGCATAGTTTTTCCAGCCATCCGACCCACGGACAATTTTAAGGCTGGATATATTGTCGATGTCGTCGCCAAAATAGCCGTTGTACCCGGCGCCCTGCGTGCGGTCTACGCCCTCGTAGACCTCGAAAGCCTCTGTACCCGTATCAGGCGCAAACACCTCCCGAAAGCCCAACCCTGACGCCGTAGCGAGGGTGATTTCGGCATCCAGCACACTTCCCCAGGTGATTTGCGTATCGAGAGAGACCGCGATGCCTTTGGCCGCGCCTGTGATGCCGGGCAGTCCCCGGCGGTGTTTGGTTGTGAGGGACAGCATACCGGCTTCGGCGTCGTGCACCTGTTCAGTGGCCATAACGACACGGTCCGCCCAGCGGGCTGCGGATAACATGGCCCGCACGGTGAGTTTTGCATCCTTTCCGTCATCGTCTATTTGCGTTTGGCGAATGATGGCGCTTTCAGGCTGCTCCGTACAATACAGGCGGTTGCCGTCAACCAGCAGCGCGCGGTTTTTCTCTGTTGCGCTGCACACCAGTTTGATTTCTCCGGCGTCCTGGTACTCCGATAGCCATTGCAGGCTGCGAACGTCCTCAACAAGCCCGATGCGCTCCCGGGCGGGGTTGTACACATAGAGTGTCATATCCCGGGGACCACCCCTTTCGGCATGATGACCTGCACGCGAAGCCCCTCCCGGTTGTTGGCCGCGTCGCAGCGGATGGTATTCGTTCCGGGAGCCATCTGCATATTGAGATCGCTGCCGACATCCAGATATTTGAAGCCGTTAGCTTGCGTGCCGTCCGGGAGCTGGAGCGTAACGCCTTTACGGCCATAGACAGTAGAGACTGTGATTTTTTCGCCGGCTGCCATCACCTTATTAATTTTGATAAAGGTGCCGCGCTCGACATGGTAAAATTCAGGGTCTGTTACTTCGGTGGCTGCGGTGAATATGACGTCAAATTCTATCGCAGCCGTGCCGTCGTTATTTACGACGGTGAACAGGCTGTCCGAATATTTGGATATATACCAGGTGGAAGCCAGCGAACACGGAAACTGGAACAGCTTCGTAAGGCCCGCGACCTGCGCGCTGCCGTCCGCCGTACTGCGCCAGTATGGGTAGGGGCAATGCAAGACAAATTGAAAGTCCTGCACAACAGAGCCGTCGGAAAATTCCGGCGTCCGTTTCGGCGCGCCGTCGATGTACCAGCTCTCGCCGTTCTGGATGACGGTCAGACGCCCGGTCACGCCCGGCAGCACACAGGCCAGGATGCCGCGGCGGTTCGCCTCCACCGCGGCGAGGACCGCGCCGTTGATGGTGATGTCCCTCGGCTGCACGGATTGATTGCTGATGGTGCTGCCCACCTGCCCGGCCCCTTGGGATTCGCTGACAGCGACATCGTTGCCCGAGGCGCCGGTGATGGAGGTGACCCAGAGAGGACTTTTATAGGCAAAGGTAACGCTGTTGGTCCCCGCAGTGTATACGAAAATGGTGTCTCTGTTCATGGGTTTTTCCACCGGCTCCTTTCCAACAGATTTTCAGCTTCGCGCGTAAGCTCGCTTTCCGACAAACTGTCATGTGTATTGATAGTTTGGTAAAAATTTGTTGTCCCGCCATAACCTCCTGCATAGGCAAGCGCCGGTGCCCCCGTCGGGTGGCCATAGCGTAACCCCATCACTATATCGGCATTCATAGCGCCCGAGGTAAGTTCAGAGATGCCGCGCATGGCTTTTGAGATGGGACGTGTATTCCTTTCGATACCCGCGGCGATACCCAGCGGGATAAATTTGCCGACCTCGTCACGCATAAGCTTGGATGGAGATGCAATTCCAAAAAAACTTTTAATGGCGTCAAGTGCTGAACGGGCGATATTAACCGCTGCATCCCACAATGCTCCCGCCATGGCGCCGATACCATTGATGAGACCGCTGATAATGTCTTTCCCGAGCTGGAGCCAGTCTGTTTCCAGAATGGTATTCCACAGCATTCCTGCGATTTCGCCTGCAGCGGCAACAATATCCGGCAGAGCGTTTCCAATTCCCTTGATTAAATTGACAATCATATCGAATCCAGCAGAAAGAATCTGCGGGAAATTTTGAATAAGCCCTTTCACCATGGATAAAATCGCCTGAGCAGCAGCCACGAGCATCTGTGGCAGGGCTTGTCCTATTCCGTCGATTAGCGACATGAGTACATCTGTGCCGGTCTGAATGCACAGCGGGAAGTTCGCCACGAACGTGCTTATCAGTGTTGTAATGATGTCGAGTGCCATCTGAAACACCTGTGGGAGAGATGACGATATCCCGCTGATGACCTGCGTGAGGATTTCTCCGCCCTGTTGGAGCAATTGCGGCCACATTGTGGAAAATCCCGTGCACAACTGTGCAACGATTTGTTGAGCCGACGCAAGCATTTGCGGCAGACTTGATGCTATAGCGGCCCGCATTTGAGGAAGAAACTCCATGAAAGCCGAAACCAACTGCGGCAGGGCTGTTTGAATGAATGTTACAAGCGCGCTAGGCAACGCGCTGATAATATTCCATACTGCGGGCAGTAAATTTCCGACTAGAAAAGTGGTTACAGTCTGCGCGAGCGCTTGCAATGCAGGGCCTACATCCTGCCCAAGCGTAAGTTGACCCAGCACGTTTTTGAATGCAGCCTTCATAGACGCGAAAGAGCCGGATATCGTGGATGCGGCCTCCTTGGCTGTCGTACCCGTGATATCCAGCTCTCCCTGTATTACATGAATAGCGGAGTAAACGTCGCTCAGATTATTGATGTCGTATTTTACTCCGGTGATTTTCTGTGCGTCAGCCAGCAGACGCTGCATTTCAGTTTTTGTGCCGCCATACCCGAGCTTTAAGTTGTCAAGCATGGTATAGTTCTGCTTCGCAAATCCCTGATAGGCGTTTTTTATGTCCTCCATGCTGGTGCCCATCTTATTGGCATTGTCGGACATATCCTGCATAGCCATATCCGCGATATCTGCCGCCTTGGCAGTGTCCCCAGCCATACTCTGCAAGAGGCTTGCTGAAAAGCTTGTGGTCAGCTCCATGTACTCGTTGGCGCTCATGCCAGCTGTACGGTATGCTTCTGCAGCATTTTGTTTAACCTTATCGGCACTTTCTTTAAACAGCGTTTCAATGCCGCCGATGCTCTGTTGCAGCGCTGCTCCCTCGGTGATGGTAGCCGACAAGGCTTTTCCGATGGCAGCCGTCGCAATAATGCCCTTCAACGCGCCAATGAGCTTTCCGCCAAAACCTTTACCGGCGGCCGTTCCGGCACTGTCAGCCTCTCCGCCCAAGGCTTGCGTGATGCTGCCCTTGATGCCCTGCGCTGATGGTACAATCTGCACATAGGCTTTTGCAAGTTCAGTAGCCATGCTTCACCCCCGTTATCCGCTCCCATTCAGCTTTAAAATCTTCTGCATTTTTAAAGGATTGTACCGGCCCGCAGTTGTGCCCCTGCCCCATCATAGCCGACAGAATTGAGGCTGGCCGCTTTCGACCTGCTTGGCCGTCTTTGGTCTGTGCCCAGGCCAAAAAAGAAAGTCTATCTACGGCGGCGGACAACAACAATGTATCCGTGGCAACGCGCATGCCAGATAGATGCATTTTGATGCGGGAATCATCCCTCAAACCGACAGCGAGCGTTGCCAGCAAGGCAGCCGGCAACGCCCGATAGTCTAAAATCCCGTATGTTTCCGCGAAATCACACACCAGCGCGTCCTCATTCGCGGCGATCATGTCGGCGAGGGCGATTATTTTTTTCCTTTTGCACCAAATGCCGAGAATATTTCGATCAGCTCCTGGCTCACAGCGTCGACAGGCACACGTCCGTCATCGTTTCGCAGATGGTCGTACAGATTCTTGCGCATATCTTTTCCGAGCAGCAGCAGGCACGCCCTTGAGATTGCAATGGGGTTGTCATCTTCCGTCTCGGCCAAAGCGTCAACGAGTTCCATATTGTTGATGGCGTTTTCATCAAGCGCAAACAGGAATCCGGATTTTGTTTTTCCCTCTACCATGATGCCCCTCCTTATGCACTCGCCACATTCTTGATGTACTCGTAATGCGTGTTGCCACTGCTGTCAGCCGATGCGGTGATCGTGGTCTCGTATCCGACTTCCTTCTCATCCGCATAGGTAATGTCGCCCACTTCGGACACTTTGCCGTTGGGGATGACGATGCGTTTTGCGACGCTGCCGCGCAGGATCATATCGACAACCCACACGCATGCAGGCTGCTCGGTGTTATTGGCTTTGACCGTGATGCCGGTCTCCAGCGTCCCGGTAACATTCGAATCTCCGTATACGGCCTTCAGGGCCTCGATGTTCAACGCTTCAATGAGCGTAAACTTGAAGGTGTCTTCCTTGCTGCTCTGGTATGTGTATACGGTATCGCCGCCCCAGGCCTTGATGCTGTCACTCTCGGGCGAATTGCTGTTGACAAGTCCGTCCTCGCTGGCATATCCCAGCTCCTTGAACGCAACATCAAGCTCTGAAGACGCATCCGTGGGCAGGCTTGTGCCCAGAGGCGCGCGATAGATGGCACCGCCCGTTTTGGGTTTGCTCACGGTTACTTTGGTCGCGTCTGCCATAGTCCTTTATCTCCTTTCGTAGTGCGTCACATCGTATACCGCCTGATAGCGATACCGTTTGGACGCTGTATCGGTAAAATTGTAATCGCTGTTTAACCGTGCCGCACCGATATCTGCCAGCTCGGGTAAACTGTCCATGGCTTGCTTTACCTGGTCGTTTAGCTGTGCCGCTTCCAGCAGGCTTCCGGCATAGGACTGCACCGCCATCATGGCCGTGCAGATGCAGTTTTTTCGGCTGCTGCTGGTTTTTTCCAGCACAACAAAAGATGCTGGAGTTTCCTCCGGCACCTCCATGAAAATAGGCACGGCGAGTTTTTCGGCCAGATGATCCAATATGATTTTTTCGATCATACGTGTCACCTCATTGCCTTAAGCATCGTATTGTTTTTCAAATTGTCATTTTCAGCGGCGGTCGTGGCGGCGCCTACGATAGCCACTGCGCGTGTTTGTGCGATATACACCTCATAGCCATCTCCAGCCCGTGACTTGATCTCTGCGGCGCGTGCCTCCATAACGGCTTTCATCTCCGCGCTGCGCAGTAGCCCTCGCACACCGGCTGAGTTCAGCACGACCTTCAGTTTACCCATACCGCTCCACCTTCACCTTTTTGTTCCAAAGCAGCGGGATCAAATCATCGATGCCCTGGGTCACGCCGCCATAGGTGCGAAATTTTTTGCCGAAAAACTCGACAGTCGCATTTTCCCAGTCGTGGGCGTCTCCTTTAGGAATGCCCAGCGTGTAGGCGATTCGCTTGCCGTACAACTGCAGGTCGTTGACGATGTCCTCTGCTGTAGGTTCACCCACAAGCACGTTGGGAACGTCTATCGGGGTTTCGGCATAGACCGGCGCATTGAATGCGTCAGTGCCTGTCTGCGACTTTACATAGAGCCGGACGGTAATGCCGTGAATCATTCTGCCACCACCCCTTCCAGCGTACTGTAGCAGCCGATTTTGTTTCCGATGCCAAGCAGCCGCTTTTCAAGCTTGGACAGATACATCTCTCCCACGCTGCCGCTGTTCATGATCCAGCTTTGCGAATATCCGAGAGCCGCCACCGACCCCTGCGTCGCTCCCGTAGGAAATGTGATGGCGTCACCCTCTCCGCTGCCAAGCTGTCGGCGCACCATCCGGCAGGAGACAAGCTCTTTTGCATCTGCGGCCGCCTCTTTGTTGTAGGCGTCGATGATGACGGCGGCCTCCTCCAGCATTGCGTCACACCGCGCGGCCTCATCGTCACTCAAGGGGCGAAATCCTGCTTCAACATCTAATACTTCAGCATATTTCATCGCCGCACCTCATTTCTTTACGGGCGCACACTTTTTTCGGGTCTGCCGGGGCGTTTTCTCTGGACGCGCAGGGGCCGTTCTGGCCCCCGCAGCATCCTTTTCAACAGGTTTGTGACCCGCAAGGCGGTATTCCTCCTCGCGTCCCGGAGCCACCCACATGCGCGTCCCCGTTAAGCTGTTGATGAACTCCGCCATGGTTAGCCACCCGTCTTTGCCTTGCCCGTAAGTTTGTTGAATACAGAGGTGTCGCAGCGGAAACCGACTTCGATCTCAGCGCGGACGGCGAACATATTCTGCTCAAACAGATTGATGGTGCTCTCGCCGTCGGTCAGTGTTGCCTGGTCGGAAATGGCGATCTGTACGCCCTCCACAGTACCGTATACAGCCTGCGTCCAGTCGCCTGCAAAGCCCACGACTGCATCGGCGGAGGAAGTCTCGGCGATGTAAGCGCCCTTGCTCTGCTTGACAGGCGCGCCCAGGATCATCGGAACCGCTCCATCCGCCACGTTGTTGATGAACAGCGGGCGCTTGTTGCCATCCACGGCAGTCAGCAGCATGGATTTCGCCTTCGGGGAAAGAACCCAGCCGTTCAGAATGCCATCATGGTCAGCAATGTCTGCGTCCGCTGCCACAAGTCCGCCGTAGGCATCGGTCAGGATGCTCTGGGCAGTGCATTCTGCCAGAGAATCGAAATTGGAGCCGGGCACGTCAGCCGCGCCGAAAACAGTGGCGTCGAACTTCTTGGCCAACACGCCCGGCAGCCGCTGCACCATGGCGTCGTAAAGCGCTTTCGCGTCACGTCGGAACTGGTTGGAGAAAGGCACGATGACTGCCAGAGTGTAAGGGGCCATCTGCTTGGTTGCCAGAGTGCCGCGCTTGACCGGTTTCTTTTCGGTCTCTCCGACCCAGCCGGCTTCAGGATCGCCGGTAATGATCGGCACGGTTACGCCAAGGCCGGGCAATGCAATCCGACGAGCCAGGCGCATAACGGCGGAGGATTCCTGTGTCTTCTGCAAAATATCGCCAGAAACAGCAGGGGGGAGTGAGATAGAAGTCGTTCGGTTGATATCAATAGATGTAGGAGCTGCCATAATTTTTTTCTCCTTTACTTCATGACCTGGTTGAACCACTCAGCGAACTGCTCGCTAGCGGTCCCACTAGGCTGGTTGTTTGGGTCCCCGCCGTCCCTTACGTTCGGATAGCCGGACACAAAGGCGTTGGGGTCGGTCTTTTTGTAGTCGGCAAGGAAGTCATCAAAGCCCAGCAGCTTGCCGTCCTGCAGGGTCAGATTTTTTGCCTTCAGCTCTGCCAGAAAGGCTTTTCTGGCGCTCTCGCAGGAAAAACGGATACCGGACACGGCACTCTGGGCGGCAAAATCGCTCTGCAGTGCGGCCACCTGTGCCTTGGCTTTACTTTCTGCCTCTGCGGCCTTATTTTTCCAGTCTGGGTCGTAGCCCTCCAGTTTCTTGTTGGCCTCATCCAGCTGATTCTTTGCGGCGTCCCGCTCAGTGGTCAGGGTGGTGATGGTCTGCTTCTGGCGTTCGATGTCAGCGCCATGCAAATCCATGATTTTGGTGAGCTGCTCATCGGTGATGTCGGGGAGAATCTCTTTTACTTCCTCGCGCTTCATATTCAATCCTTTCCGCCCTGTGCTTTTTACGGGGTCGCTCCCTCGGGCTGTACAGTTTTACGCCGTGCCGGGCATATTTGGGTATAAAAAGTGCCCGCCCACCCCTCATGCGGGGAAAGCAGGCATGAAAAAAGCACGATGCAGATGCACCGTGCTTTGTGCTATTGAATTTGAGGAAATTCTTTCATTCGTTGTCCAGATTTACAGACGCATAACGGCATGCGCCATCGCGCCAGGCCCCGCACTCTCCCCTGTGCATGGCAGCGGGATAAAGTCTACCCGCATCTCATAGGCGTAGCTGCTGATATTTCCACTTTCGTCCAGCTCATTTTTCTGCTTGTAGCGCTGCACTTCGCGCGCCCGGTTATATGGGCACATTTTCGGCATAATGTCCTCTCCTTTCCCGAAAAATGGGCATGAAAAAAACCACGGTGCAATAGCATCGTGGTTAAATTACCGAATGTTAGCGTGGTATTAGCCTTGCGGCAGAACCATAATATCTGTGCCATTAACAAACCCTAATTCTGTTTTATGTTTTCCGGTTTCGTCTTCAGTCTCAACTTCGTAACAATCTCGACCGATTTCTTTAACGCGCAGGACTTTGGCGGGATACTCTTCGTCTTTTTCAAAGAAGTCTTTAATTAACTGGAACTTGTCCATTCAAATCACCTCACAGTGGCGTTTATCAGTTGCATATCAGAGGTTAACTGCTTATTATCGATTCGTAAAAATCCAAATCGCCCGTTTCGGCCCAAATCAAGATACCTTGAAACGTCACCATCAGCAGTCTGCGGGTCAATGTAGTATATTGAACTGCCTGATTTTTCAGCAATAAAAACATGGGCACCGCTACCGTGCCCTTTCCACTGGGCATAAATGATATATCGCGCCCCATTCGGGGCATTTGAGAGTTCTGTTTGTATATTGCTCTTGGTCTGGGAGTAAGTGAATTGAGGAATATTGCCATTTGAATCGACAAAGCATTCGTTACCCCATATAATTATATTATTTTGAGATGGTTTTGGCAAGGCCTCAACATCGTACCCGCGTCTGCGAAGTTCATATGCCTGCACACAGCGCTGACAATTTACTTGATACTGTTTTCCAGTAGAATAATTGGGATTTGCGTTTAAGGCTTTTTGAATATCCATTGGTACTTTCTGCCGCTTCCCATTGATGATGACCTGAGCTCTCTTTGCGGATTTGTACGCATACGCTGCCCGCTTCTGCGCGTTAATTCTATCCTTGTTTTTGGCGTACTTCGCCCGGCGCATGGCGTTGATGTCGCCGCCATAGTCCTCATACTGCTTCAGATATTTTTCCGGGTCGTATCCAGCCACGGTTGTGCGGCTGTCGAAGCGCACCGCGTACTCGCAATTGCAGTGTGTGTGGATGTGCTCGGCATGGTCGCCCTTCAGGGCCTTTTTACTGGCCCTCTGCCAGCCACGGCTTGCCAGCGTGATGCAGAACGGGCATGTATCCCCATACGGCACCCATGCCCACTCAGCGCCGTCGCGGATGGCGTTTTTCAGCGTGGTATCTGCCCCGGCGCGCTTCACAAGACGGCTCACGCCGCCCTGCAGCTGCGGCGGACTCTGTTTGGTAGCGTTCACCATTTTTGCGGTCTCGTTGTAATCTGCAGGTTCGGCAGGCACTGCGGGCGGCACATCTGCGCCGGATGCCTCTGCCATAGCATCGTACATCTGGCAGGCAAGTTCTGCGCTACCCTCGCCGTATTTCTGCACCAGCGCCTGCGCATAAGCAATCAAGGCGCCAGTATCCTGTGTTCCGTGGCGGGCGATGTAATCGGCCATTTTTTGCCCGGCGGTCTCGTTAATTTTCGCCAGCCTGGTGATGTACTCAATCCATGTCTTCTCCGTTATCTGCATTGTCCACCTCGACAATCAACTGCTGGCCGCGCACCCGCTGCTCCTGCGCCTTGATACGACGGATGTCCGCCTGGTCGAAACCGATCATTTCGAGGAACGTGTCGGTGCTGGAAAATTCCTTTCGGGCGGAAGCAATCTTGATTGCCGCGTCCGCTGTCACCGCCACGCTGGGCATGGCCGGGTTTTTGAAGTGCGGCATGATGTCCAGTTCCTCTGTGGTCAACTCATCCAGACGAACGTCCCGGACGATGGCCTGTGCCATCTGGATGATGGTTTTCAGCGCGTCGCCGTTCCCTGTGTTCAACTGCTGAGCCATGAGCACCAGCGTCTGGCTCTGGGCCAGAATGGCATCACTGCTGGTGGGGTTCGCGTCGTTGATGATTCCTACATCGGTGATGGTCAATCCAGTGGCCGCTGAGAACTGGGTGGCCGTCATGCGCATCTTGTCTACATGCGGCTGCAGGCTGCCTTGTGCCAACTGCCCGAACACCGGATTTTCCCCGGTCTCCGGATTGCTGGTGGATGCCAGCAGACTTCCCACATACTGCTTGAATTTATCCGACATGATAACGTCATACTGTTCATCGGTCACGCCCAACAAATACTTCTGTGGGGTGGTATCGAACTCCAGCGCAATGGTGGCGTTGGCCACAATCCTGATATAATCATCGATAAGAGCGCGTACTGCCCGTTTAAGGCGTGACCTCCCAAAGGGCTTGCCAGTCGTGGCATTCCAGAGCAGAGGCTCCATCAGGGGGCGGCCCATTCTATGAGCGTGTCGCTCCGCTGTCCAAATACTATTTCGTTCTGTCAGGACGATCACCGCGTCGTCCGTGTACAGATTGACGATGTGAGGCCGCCATGTGCCTTCGTCTTTTTCATCCGGCACTGTGTCGATGATGGCGAGACCGCAGCTGATGCGCCCTTTTTCACCGCTCCACAGTGCTGCAGAAGTAGCAGGTGAATGAAATCGGATGCGGCATTTCAGCGCAGGGTCGGATGACAAGGTGGCGAATACGCAGCCATATTTCAACTCGTCCCGGCAAGCCTTGCCGTATTCAGCCAGCAGCCGGTTTCCGTTCACCAGTTGAGCCACTGTGTCCGCCGCCGTACCGCTGCCTACAAAGCCGTCGAACATGCTGCGGGATGCCAGAGCATCTACGGCCTTCTGACCCCAGTTGCAGCCCACTTCCAAATTCCGCAGTCCCCGCGGCAGTGCGATACCGAGGTTCACATCGTTCAGCGTCACATGGCCCTCGTAATACTTGTCCTTTATTGCGTTGCGGCCCTGGTGGTATTGGTACACATCAGCCAAATCGCACAACTGGCGCAGTTCCTTGACGGTCAGTCCCCGCACGGATCCAAAGTTCAATGTGATCATCGTTTCACCCCTTATCCGATGCGCATTTTCCGCGTCGGGTCTCGTTTGCTTGTTTTCGCTCCCCACAGTGCAAGGGCGCACGCTTCAATCGGCAGACTGTTCTCCCCGCCGAACCCAAAACCTCCCGCGATAGGGCGTTTGGCAGTGGTCACGGCGCTGTCTCGCAAAATTTCCTGTGGTCTATACCATGTCAGTTCGCCCTCGTTGACGCTGTTGACCAGAAGCCCCGCAGCAGCCACGACATCCTTGGCGGCGGGCCGGATTACAGCTCCCTTCATGCGCCAGGTATCGCTGATCCTGTCCACCAGCACGTCAGCACCGCCTCTTCCGTCAATCACAACACAGCTTGCCTTGGAATACCGCTCATTCAGCCAGTTGGCAAGCCATGTAAGGCCGCGCCCCCCGGGCTGCAGCTCAATAAGCGAGATGCGGGCCGGATTATCTTTTGGAATCACCGCGCCGCACAGGCAGACTGCGCTGCCATCAGCAGCAAACTTAACGCCGTAGGCGGTTTTGCCCTCAGGCTTCGTGTCATCGCTGGCACATTTATTCCAGGCATCCTTGTCGATGGCGTGATCTACCTGTTCCGTGTGCACCGGGCTCCACCAGCCGAGGCGTTCCCGGGCAAAGGTGTCCGGGTCAAGCTGTTCAGCCTCACCCTCAATTGTGGAGAGTTGGATGCGCCGCCCCAGCGCCGGGTTTGATTTTGCCCATCGGTTTTTGTCCTTCACGTTCCCGATCTCCTTCACGGAAAACTCAAACCAGGCAGTGCGCCGGGATTCTCCGGCAAGGGCGCGGCGACGCAATTCCCGAAAAACGGTGCCGGTCACGTCCGGTCCGGGCGGTGTCCCTACGT
>OJJT01000471.1_pt1 | contig 18676 bp, 14 predicted proteins | sample 1596281 | NCBI WGS metagenome assembly OJJT01 (sample SAMEA4350145, study PRJEB24818) | metagenome | biome: human; feature: gut; material: faeces | place: Denmark | collected 2013-09
CCTGTTCTCCGGCCAGCACGCCCGCCCTCCTCCGGACGCGGTCCTCCACGCCCAAAGGCGTTCCTCCGTCGGCCGCCGTGCCCGAGGCATATCCGTGGCGGAACAGTTATTCCGCCACACAGCGCACGCCGTTTCCGCACATCCTGCCCTCGCTGCCGTCCGCGTTGAACATGCGCATCTTTGCATCCGCCGTTTCAGAGGGACAGATGAGGATGACGCCGTCTCCGCCAACGCCCTTGTGCCGGTCGGAGAGCGTGCGAGCCAGCAGCTCCGGGGCTTCCACGTCCTGTTTGAAGCAATCGATGTAAACATAATCGTTGCCGCAGCCATGCATTTTTGTAAAATCCAGTTTTCCCATAGCAAGTGTCCTCCCGTTCCGAATCTCCCATACATTCCAGCGGGCCGCGCCCGCTCAACAGCCGCCTTCGTACATGCGCAGGATGGCCTGGGCCACTTCCCGGCGCGTACGGCGGGAATCCATGGCCTCCCGCTCAATGTATTTGTGCGCCTCCGGCTCCGTCAGCAGACGGTACTGGATCAGCGCGCATTTCGCCCGGTCCACCAGACGAATGTCGTCGATCTTTTGCTGCAGGATGTTGTTCTGCCGCTGCAAACCCATGATGCGGCGGTTCGCCGCCTGCGCCAGCTTGACAGCCCCAAACAAAAGCGCCCGGTTCAGCGGTTTCGGCACCACGAATACGCCTGCGTCCTCCACGCGGGCCGCTACCTCGTCGGCCATCTCAGCCTTCACCAGCAGCACCACGCCCGCCCCTGTGCTCCCGGCCGCAAACACGGCCAGCTCGTGGCCGAACTCGTCCGACAGCGGCGTGTTGATGAGGATGACCTGCCAGTCCGCGTCGGCAAAACCCCGCCGCGCCTCGGCGCCGGAAGTCACGGTGGATATGTCCCCCGCGCCCATGTCCGTCAGCACTCCGCACAGCATATCGCGGCCCTTTTCTCCGCTGGATACGATCAGCGCGCCCGGCAACGTCCTCACCCCCTTGCGGCTCCAAAATATTACATTCTGTAATTCTAAAGTTAAATATTACAAAACTCCGAAATATGCTTCGTCCTGATATTTTTCCTTATCCCGCGCTGCGAACCAGCGGTTCTGCTCCGCCTGCTTGAGTGCCAGATATTTGCGCGCCGTATCCGCCGAGAGCACTTTCTCAACAAAGGCCGAACCGCCGGCCCGCGCAATGGCCTCCTCCAGCGAGGCGGGCAGCGCCTCCAGCGCGCCGGCGTTTGCCGTGTACAGGTCGTAGGGCGTCTCCTCGGCAAGCTCCATCTTCCGTTCCATACCCTCGAAGCCCGCTGCCAGCAGCAATGCAAAGGCCAGATAAGGATTGCACGAGACGTCCGGCATACGCACCTCGATGCGCGCATACTCGGGCGCGGGCGCGGCCGGGATGCGGATGAGCTGGCTGCGGTTCTGGTGGCTCCACGCCACATAGCGCGGCGCCTCGAAGCTGCCGAACCGGGCATAGCTGCCCGGAACCGGATTCGTAAAGGCGCATATCTCGCCCGCGCAGGCCAGCACGCCCGCGATGAACGAACGCATGGCCGGGCTGTACGCGCCGTCCGGCCCTGGAGCGAAGATGTTTCGGCCTCCCCGTGCCAGCGAAATATTCACATGCATGCCGCTGCCGGGCTTATCCGCCAGGGGCTTGGGACTGAACGAGCCGTACAGCCCGTTGCGCGCGGCCACCGTCTTGACCACATTTTTAAACGTGATGACGTCGTCCGCCGCTGTAAGCGGTGCGGCGTGCTTGAAATCCACCTCGTTCTGGCCGGGGCCCTGTTCATGATGGCTGGATTCCGGCCGGATGTTCATTTCCTCCAACGTCAGGCAGATCTCACGCCGGACGTTCTCGCCCCTGTCCAGGGGCGCGACGTCAAAATAGCCGCCGTTGTCCTGGGGACGCTTGGTGGGCCTGCCCTCCGCGTCCCGCTCAAACAGGTAAAATTCACATTCCGCACCCACACGGCACTCGTAGCCTGCATCCGCCAGACGGCGCAGGGTCCTGCGCAGGATATGCCTTCCGTCCGCCCCGTAGGGGCTTCCGTCCGCCGTGCGCACACTGCAGAAAAAACGCACCACGCGCCCCGTCTGCGGCCGCCACGGAAGCACCGAGAGCGTGGCCGCGTCCGGGAACAGGAACAGGTCCGATTTATCTACGGGCGCGAAGCCCAAAATGGACGATGCGTCGAAAGAAACCCCCGTTTCGAACGCGCGCGGAAGCTCGCTGGGCATGATGGCGATATTTTTCAGCGTGCCCATCACATCGCAGAACGCCAGTCGGATGAACTTTACGTCGTTTTCCTCCACAAACTGGAGCACGGCTTGCATCGTCGAATCCATTGTTTTCCCTCCGGTTTGGCCGCGCCGTGCGCCGCCTTGCTTTTTTGCGCGCCGGCTGTTGCCGGAACCGCAACAGGCGGGGCAAAGCCCCGCCCGGTGCGCGCCGCGCGTTGTTACGAATAGCAGTACAACTGCCGGTATGGGTTCTGCGTGTTGGGCTCCAGCAGGAAGAAATTCTCCCTCAGGATATCCTCCTGCGCCAGCCCGAACACGCCGCAGTATTCCGCCAGATACGGCTCCACGGCCGCCAGGTCATCCTTCCCGGCCTTGCGGGCCGCCACTTGGGCGGGAAGGTCCGGGGGCAGCGTGTCGCAGCGCAGCAGCATTCTGCCCCCATGCATGCCTGTGCCCACAAAACGGCCCACCGGCGCTCTGCCGCCGCTGCCCAGCCCCAACACGATAATAATGCCGCCGGCCTGGTATTCGCCCAGAAAGCTGCCCGCCTCGCCGCCGATGATGAGCACCGGCTGCTTTTCCCGGTACGCCTTCATATGGATGCCCGCACGGTAGCCCGCGTTGCCCCGCACGTAGATTTTCCCGCCGCGCATGGCGTAGCCGGTGGCATCACCGGAAGAACCATGCACGAAGATCGCGCCGTCATTCATGGTATCGCCGGTGGCGTCCTGCGCGTTGCCCAGCACCGTGATGCGCGTGCCGTTCAGATATGCGCCCAGCGCGTTTCCGGGCGTGCCTGTCAGCGTCAGCTCTTTCTTTCCAAGGCCCGCCGCAATATAGCGCTGGCCGTTCACATGCTCCACGGCCAGCGCCGTGTCCGTGCTTTCCCGGATGCGCGCGCAAAGCTCCTTTGCTGGCATGTTTTTCGCGTCAAGCTTTGTCATCACACTTCTCCTCCCAGCTGTACCCTGCGGTCCTTTTGGGAAAACGCCATGAGCTGCGGCGATTCCCGGATCAGGTCAAAGTCGATCTCCGACAGCGGCTTTTTCTTGCGGATGAGGTCTGTATAAATACCGGCGCGGGATACATCCCCCACCATGATAACGCCCTTGAGAACGCCGTCTGCCGTGACAAGGCGTTTGTAGCTGCCGTCCCTCTGCACCGTGAAGCTCTCGCCCTCATAACTGCCCGCCGTAACCATGTGCAGGCCGAACACGCCCGAAGCGTTGAGGGCAATGCCCTGCGTGTAATCGGCGCGGCCGCCCGCCATGTTGATGCCCGCCGTCTCGCCCTGCAGCATGGCGTTGGGCCACAGGGGCAGCATGCGCTTTTCGCCGCTCACCGCATCGTATCCCTGGGCACAGTCTCCCGCAGCATATACATCGGGAAGCGTGGTGGCACAGCGGCCGTCCACCAGGATGCCCCGGTCCACCGCGCCGCCTGCGTCCGCCACCAGCTGCGTGTTCGGCCGCACACCCACGGCCGTTACCAGCACGTCGAATTCCAGCTCCGTTCCGCTTTGGAGCCGGGCCGTGTTTCCCCGGAATGCGGCCGCGCTGTCGTTCAGGTAAAAACGGACGCCCTTCTCCTCCATACGGGCCTGCACCATGGCAGCCGCCGTGTCATCCAGTACAGCAGGCAGCACGCGGGGCGCAAGGTCCGCAATGGCGATCTGCGCGCACAGGCCGCGGATGCCCTCGGCGCATTTGACGCCCGTGAGGCCCGCGCCCAGAATGAGCACGCGGCTCTCCGGCCGCAGCGCCTCAGCCAGAGCCGAGGCGTCGGACAGCGTCTGGAAGCAAAAGGTACGCTCCACCGTTTCCAGCCCGGGAATGGGCGGCACGAACGGGCGGCTGCCCGTGGCCGCCAGCAGCCTGTCGTAAGCCAGCCGCTCGCCTGTAGAGAGCCGCACGGTCCTGTCTCCGGCATCCAGCGCGGTGGCCAGCACGCCGGCTTTCACCGTCACACCGTTCCGGGTAAAAAAGCTGTCCGGCCGGCACCACATTTTGTCCCGCGTGGTCTTGCCCTCCAGCAGATACGAAATGAGCGGGCGGGAATAATTCCACTCCGTCTCTCCTGTAATGAGAATGATCTCGCCGGTTTTGTCCACGGAGCGGATGCCCTCGATACAGCCGATGGCTGCTGCGCTGCCGCCGATGATGACGTACCTCATGCCCTGGCCCCCCTCTCCTCAAAGACGATGGCCTTGTTTGGGCAGTGCTCCACGCAGGCGGGTACACCGCCGCTTTGGGTGCACAGCTCGCACTTCTGTACTGCGCCGTGCGCGCCGGGCAGGACAGCGCCATAGGGGCAGCTGGCCACACAGGTGTAGCAGCCCACACATTTACTTTCGTCGATGGTGACGACGCCGTCCCGCACCTGCAGCGCACCGGAGATGCAGCCCCGGACGCACAGCGGCTCACTGCAGTGGCGGCATGCCACCGCGAAGCTGATGCCTCCCGGTCCCTCCTCGATACGGATGTTCGGGTGCACGGCGGCGCCCTTGAGCGCCTTTACCATGTCGCTTTTGCCCGAATTGGCAAACGCGCAGTAATACTCGCACAGATGGCACCCAAGGCACCACTGTTCGTTCACATAAACACGTTTCATTCACTTTCCCTCGTTCCCATGCATGCAGGCCGGGCCCCTCTTTCCAGCCGTGCGCGCCATCGAAACGGAAGGCGTGCCGATCAAAGCACGATATACTGGTCGCGCTCCGCGCCAACGGAGACATATTTGATCTTTACGCCGACCGCTTCTTCGATAAATGCGATATACTCGAGCGCCTCCCGCGGCAGCTCTTCTTTTTTCCGGCAGCCGGAAATATCCGTCCGCCATCCCTTGAACATTTTGTTGACGGGCTTCGCCTGCTCCAGCACATCCCCATAGGGGAAATCGTGAATCTCCCTTCCGTCCAGCTCATAGGCCACGGTAACGGGGATCTCATCCAGCGAATCCAGGATATCCAGCTTCGTCAGCGCGATCTCGTCCGCGCCCTGGGCGCGGCAGCCGTAGCGGCTGGCCACCACGTCGAACGGGCCGACACGGCGCGGGCGGCCCGTGGCCGCGCCGTACTCTCCGCCGGCGGCACGCAGCTTCTCCGCCTCCTCGCCGAACAGCTCACAGGTGAAGGGGCCCTCGCCCACGCAGGAGGAATACGCCTTCATGATGCCGATGTTCCGGTCAATCTTATGGTTCGGGATGCCCGCGCCCACGGGCGCGTAAGCGCCGATGACGTTCGACGACGACGTATAGGGGTAGATGCCGAAGTCGATGTCGCGCAGCGCGCCCAGCTGGGCCTCGAACAGGATGTTTTTCCCCGCTTTGGCCGCTTTGTCCAGATACAGCCCAGCGTCGCAGATATAAGGCTTGAGGATGTCGCCGTATTCCACGAGCCACGCCCACATATCATCCGCGCTGACCGGCGGCCTTCCGTACACGCCCTCTATGGTGAGATTTTTGTAGGCCACGATATCCGCCAGGCGCGCTTTTGTCGTCTCCGGGTGGAACAGATCGCCCATGCGCAGGGCCTTTTTCATATATTTGTCGCCGTAAACGGGTGCGATGCCGCGGCGTGTGGAGCCGTATTTCGCATCCGCAAGACGGTCCTCCTCGTAGCAGTCCAGCAGCTTGTGGTACGGCATGCAGATGACCGCCCGCTCTGAGATCTTCAGATTCTCCGGACTGATTGCAATGCCGCCCCTGCGCAGGTTTTCGATTTCGTGTACCAGATGCTCCAGATCAATGACCATACCGTTACCCATCACGTTGACGGTGGTCTCGCGCAGGATGCCGGAGGGCAGCAGATTCAGGATAAATTTGCCTTTTTCGTTGATGACGGTGTGGCCGGCGTTGTTTCCGCCCTGATACCGCACGACAATGTCGTACTGTTCGCTGAGCAGGTCCACCATACGGCCCTTGCCCTCGTCGCCCCAGTTTACGCCGGTGATCGCTGTTAACATAATACACTCTCCCTTTCTCCCTTTACGGGCCGCCGCAGCTGCCTGGCGGTCCGTCCGCAAAAATTTCCGTACAGTTTTATGATACCATGTTTCCAAGCTCACACTTCGCGTCCCGCCCGTGTTCTCTAAGCAACACGGTATCTATGCCGCGAAACGGCCTCAACAAAACCGCACCTGCTGCGGTTTTGCATGGTTCAATGTTTCCAAAGCCCTGTGCGTCAGCACAGGGGCGTGTGCAGCGCACACGCGCAGCCGCGTAAGCGGCAGTTTTGGGATTATTATACCATGACGCCGCGAAGCGGCCTCAGCAAAACCGCACCTGCTGCGGTTTTGCATGGTTCAATGTTCTCAAAGCCCTGTGCGTCAGCACAGGGGCGTGTGCAGCGCACACGCGCAGCCGCGTAAGCGGCAGTTTTGGGGTTATTATACCATACAGAAGGGGAAAATACTATTCGCCGGCGTGAGAAATCCCCAGGATCTCCAGCTCTTTTTCTGTCATTCCCACCCCCCGCAGCATCAGGCGGTTGCCCTTGAGCGCCTCAATGGAGTTGATCCCCATACCGCCCATCATCTCCTTGATCTCATGCTGCCAGGCGGTGACGAGGTTCACCAGCCGCGCGGCGCCCAGGTCCGGGTTCAGCCGCTTGACAAGGTCCGGCCTCTGGGTGGCGATGCCCCAGTTGCAGCGGCCCAACTGGCAGGTCCGGCACAGGTGGCACCCCAATGCCAGCAGTGCGCTGGTAGCGATATATACCGCATCCGCTCCCAGCGCCACGGCTTTGACAACGTCCGCCGATGAGCGGATGGAGCCGCCCACCACCAGGCTCACATCTCCGCGGATGCCCTCCGCCCGCAGGCGGGAATCCACAGCCGCCAGCGCAAGCTCGATGGGGATGCCCACATTATCCCGGATGCGGGTGGGCGCCGCGCCCGTGCCGCCCCGGAAGCCGTCGATGGCAATGATGTCCGCGCCCGAGCGCGCAATGCCCGAGGCGATGGCCGCCACATTGTGTACGGCGGCTATTTTCACAATGATGGGCTTTTCATAATGGGTGGCTTCCTTCAGGCTGTTGACGAGCTGGCGCAGGTCCTCGATGGAATAGATGTCGTGGTGCGGCGCGGGGCTGATGGCGTCCGCGCCCTCGGGCACCATGCGCGTGCGGGCCACGTCGCCCACGATCTTCGCGCCGGGCAGATGCCCGCCGATGCCCGGCTTTGCCCCCTGCCCCATCTTGATCTCCACAGCCGCGCCTGCGTTCAGGTATTCGCTGTGTACGCCGAACCTGCCGGACGCCACCTGCACGATGGTGTTGGGGCCGTAACGGTAAAAATCCTCATGCAGGCCGCCCTCGCCGGTGTTGTAGCACACACCCAGCTCCGTGGCCGCCCGCGCCAGAGATTCATGGGCATTGTAGCTGATGGACCCATAGCTCATGGCGCTGAACATGATCGGCACGGCCAGCTCGATATGAGGCGTTTTTTTCGGTACGATGGCACCGTTTTCATCCCGCCGGATCTCCATATCCTTTTTGCCCAGGAAAACCCGCGTCTCCATGGGTTCGCGCAGCGGGTCGATGGGCGGGTTCGTCACCTGGGAGGCATTGATGAGGATACGGTCCCAGTAGCCGGGCAGCGGTTCCGGGTTGCCCATGCTGGAAAGCAGCACGCCGCCCGTGGCCGCCTGGCGGTATACGTTTTGGATATTGTCCTTCGTCCAGTTTGCGTTCTCCTTGAACGTGTGGTCGGTGCGCACGATCTTCAGCGCCCGGGTGGGACACAGGCTCACGCACCTGTGGCAGTTGACGCATTTCGCGTCGTCCGCCGTCATCATTTGTTCATCGGCGTCATAGCGGTGCACCTCGTTGGCGCACTGGCGCTCACATGCACGGCATGCGATGCAGCGTTGGTAGTTGCGCACCACCTCGTACTCCGGATAGATAAAATCCGCGTACATTTTCCCATTCTCCCCTTTCCTACACTGTCACGCCGTCGTTCAGGCGCACAACAACGGCCTGGCCGCCCCGGGGCGCCCAAAGCGTTTCAACGTCCGGCTCCATCACGCGGATGGCGCACTCCTCGCTGGCAAAATACACAGCCTCGCCCTTTTCAGCGCACACCATGCTGCGCAGCTTGAGGCGGTCGTTCAACGCCATCATGCCGCCCGTGAAGCCCAGCAGGATGGAGAATGGTCCTGTGATGAGCAGGGACGCGAAGGTCTCCCGCAGGTAGGCCAGCCGTTCCCGCTGCGCTTCGGGCATCTGTTCGATGGTGCTCCAGAACGGTGCGGCGATAACGCCGGCCGCTTCTTCCAGCGTCAGGCCCTTGCGCCGTACCAGGAAATCAATGATATAGGTAATCACCTCGGTATCCGTGAGCAAGCTGCAATTATATCCGTACATCTCGATAAAGCGGCGGTTTGCGTCATAGCTGGAGATCTCGCCGTTGTGCACCACGGAATAATCCAGAATGGAAAACGGATGCGCACCTCCCCACCAGCCCGGCGTATTGGTAGGGTAACGGCCGTGGGCCGTCCATGCGTAGCCCTCGTATTCCTCCAGACGGTAAAATTCCCCCACGTCCTCCGGGTAACCCACGGCCTTGAATACGCCCATATTTTTGCCGCAGGAAAACACATATGCGCCGCCGATCTCCCGGTTTACCCGCGTGACGAACCGCACCACGAACTCCCGTTCGTCCAGCTTGGAGTCCAGCAGCGTCTGAGGCTTGGGCGCGGCAAAATAGCGCATAAGGCTGGGCGCGTCCCGGATGGCCGCAATGGGGCGCGTGGGCAGCGTGCCGCTGCTTTCCACATCGAAGTCCCGCAGCAGCCTCGCCTCGGCCGCGTGCTGGGCGTCTACGGTGTCGTAGAACACATGGAATGCATACAGCTCCCGGTATTCCGGGTAGATGCCGTACCCGGCAAACCCGCCGCCCAGGCCGTTGGAGCGCTCGTGCATGGCCGCGATGCCGGCCACGATGCCGCTGCCGTTTTCGCGGCGGCCGTCCTTGTGGAACACGCCCGATATGGCGCAGCCCGACGGGATGCGTACCTCTCCTTCTTTCAGCATAAACACCATTCCCTTTCCCGTTTCCCCGCGGGGCGGTCCGTACCGCCCCGCGGTTCTCCTATTCAAAGCACCCCTCCGTGCTTTTCCGCGCGGCGCAGCCGCCGGAAAAACAAAAAACGCCCGCCAGGGGGCACCAGCCCCTTGGCGAACGTCTTTGTTCATTTTTATCATATTAAACTTTATGCAGAATGTCAACGTGCCGCGTACGACTTTGTCTGTTTTCACAAAAGCTGTTTTTGAACGGCGGACGCGATGGTAAAAAGCAACAGAAATGTCCGGTGCGGACAGAAATTTCGAAAAAAGCGTTGACAGCCGCCGCCCGGAGGTGTATGATTTGGGCCATAGAACAGCAAAGGCGCTGTGGACGGTTTTGTCCACAGCGCCTTTTTTGTCTGCATTCAGGCAGGCAGAGGCTGTCCGCAGGGAAAGTATACAAAATACACCGGAGAAAAGGAGTAAGGGAGTATGGCAGCGACGACTACGGAAATTTTCGGCAGCATGGTATTCAACGACCACGTGATGAAAGAGCGCCTGCCGAGCGCGACTTATAAATCTTTGCATGAGACGATCCGGCGCGGTGCGCCGCTGGACGTGGAAGTAGCCAACGTGGTGGCCAACGCCATGAAGGACTGGGCCATTGAGCACGGCGCCACGCACTATACCCACTGGTTCCAGCCGCTGACGGGCGTGACCAGTGAAAAGCACGACAGCTTCATCAGCCCCACCAAAGACGGCCGCGTTATTATGGAGTTTTCCGGCAAGGAGCTTGTGAAGGGCGAGCCGGATGCGTCCAGCTTCCCTTCCGGCGGCCTGCGCGCTACGGCCGAGGCCCGCGGCTACACCGCCTGGGACCCCACCTCCTACGCCTTTGTCAAGGACGAGGTGCTGTGCATCCCCACCGCGTTCTGCAGCTATTCCGGCGAGGTGCTGGACGAAAAGACGCCGCTGCTGCGCAGCATGTCCGCCATCAGCACGCAGGCCTGCCGCATCTTAAAGCTGTTCGGCAAAACGGTGCCTCAGGTCTCCACCACCGTAGGGCCGGAGCAGGAGTATTTCCTTGTGGACAGGGGGCAGTACCTCCAGCGCGAGGATCTGCGCCTGTGCGGCCGCACACTGTTCGGCGCGATGCCTCCCAAGGGGCAGGAGCTGGACGACCACTACTTCGGTGTCATCAAGCCCCGTGTTTCAGGCTATATGAAGGAGCTGGACGACGAACTGTGGAAGCTGGGCGTCGCAGCCAAAACGAAGCACAATGAGGTGGCCCCCGCCCAGCATGAGCTGGCGCCCATTTTCTCGACCACCAATATCGCCGTGGATCACAATCAGCTCACTATGGAGATGATGAAGCGCGTTGCCACACGCCACGGCATGGCCTGCTTATTGCATGAAAAGCCCTTCGACGGCGTGAACGGCAGCGGCAAGCACAACAACTGGAGCATCTCCACACCCACGGAAAATCTGCTGGACCCAGGCAAAACGCCCATGGAAAACCTGCAGTTCCTGCTGTTCCTCGCGGCCGTAATCAAGGCTGTGGACCAGTATCAGGACCTGCTCCGTGTGACCGTCGCCTCCGCGGGCAACGACCATCGTCTGGGCGCCAATGAAGCGCCGCCGGCCATCATCTCTATTTTTGTGGGCGAGGAGCTGGAAGCCATCATTGAATCCATCGCCTCCGGCGCGGACTACATTGCCCCGGCCAAAACGCGCATGGAGCTGGGTGTGGATATCCTGCCCACGTTCTCCAAGGATACGACCGACCGCAACCGCACCTCTCCGTTCGCGTTCACCGGCAATAAATTCGAATTCCGCATGCCGGGAAGCGCCATGAGCATCGCTGACGCAAACATCGTGCTGAACACCGCAGTTGCCAAAGAGCTGAAAGGCTATGCCGACGAGCTGGAGAATGCGGAGGATTTCGACACCGCCGTTATCAAACTGGTGAAGCGCACCATCCGCGACCACAAGCGCATCATCTTCAACGGCAACGGTTACAGCCGTGAATGGGAACAAGAGGCGGAAAAGCGCGGCCTGTGCAACCTGAAATCCACCGTAGACGCGCTGCCCTGTGTGTTGGAACGAAAAAATATCGAACTGTTTGAGGAATTCGGCATTTTCAGCGAGGCTGAGGTGCGCGCCCGTTATGAAGTGAGCCTGGAAAACTACACCAAAGCGCTGCACATTGAAGCGCTGACCATGCTGGATATGGCCAAAAAACAGATCGTCCCGGCGGTAGCCGCCTACATGGGCGACCTTGCCGATACCGCCTGCAGCAAAAAGGCACTGTCCTCCGCCCTTTCCACCCGCGCTGAGGAAACGCTGCTGGCCAAGCTCTCAGCCGGGGCCGACATGCTGGTGGAAAAAATCGACGAGCTGCAGGCCGCCGTGGACGGCGCTTCCCGCGGCGACAGCCTGCAGGAGGCCGCCTGCTACAAAGACAGGGTGCTGCCGAAGATGGCCGAGCTGCGCGCGGTGGCTGATGCGCTGGAGCTTGCCACGGGGAAAGACTACTGGCCCTTCCCCACTTACGCAGAGCTTCTGTTCGGCGTAAACTGAACCCGTACCGGTTCCGTCCGGTACGGGGCACGGAACCTTTTCCTTATTCTCCTATACTGGCAAAGGGCGTTGCCGCGCAAGCGGCAGCGCCTTTTGTCAATTTTGGGGCAGATATACAATTATGTATGCAGTTCTTTCCAACAGGCTTCACATAAAGTATGTCTCCCATGGGAAAGAAGCTCTTTTTTTCCACCACATAGTGCGCACCGCGCTTTTCTGGGATAAATCATCCGTTTTCCCTCTTGCTCATCTACGCAGAGAACATCTCCCGCTTGAAGATTTTTTGTTTGCGATAACCTGCAGGCAGTACGATCCTCCCCAACGCATCCATTGGCCGCTCCATCGTTTTCACTCCGTTTCTTTTTATTTCAGCATCATTCTTTTTTGGAATTATATCGAGTTGTTTTCTCCTTATAATTCTGTTAAAGAATCAAAAAAAGAGAGCGGCAGATGCGGGAACGTGTGGCACCACTGGGTGATAAAAATATTGTCGGCGCGACCGTCACCCGGCTCCGCCTTGAACAGGGTATTACACAAAAAGCGTTGATGGCTAAAATGCAGACCTTTGGTGCTGATATCAGCTATTCCAGTTTATCAAAGTTGGAGGGCCAGACCCGTTCGGTTTCTGACAAAGAGGTTTATGCGCTCGCCCGAAGTCTTGAAGTAGAGATCAGCGCATTGTTTTCAGTAAAATAAGAGCCGTCCCATGAGATATGGGGCGGCTTTTATAATCTGTTTTCCGGGCTTAAAACGTGCCCGGGATGATGCTGCGGTTCTCATCGAAAGCAATGGGTGTGGCGGTGTTGCGGGTGTAGCGCAGCATGTCACGCACGCGCTTGTGCTCTTCCTTCGTGTACAGCACATAGGCCTCGCCCGTATGCTTCGCGCGCCCTGTGCGGCCGATGCGGTGCGTGTAATATTCGTTGGAGTCCGGCACATCGTAGTTAAACACGGCGTCCACCTCGGACACGTCGATGCCGCGGGCGGCCACGTCTGTCGCCACCAGCACAGCGATATTGCCCGCTTTGAATTCGCCCATAATTTTGTTGCGTTCCGCCTGGGAAAGGTCTCCGTGCAGGCAGTCCACCACAAAATTCAGCCGGGCCATCTGGTTCGCCAGCATAGCGGTGGTGTATTTCTGGTTGCAGAACACCATCACGCGCTTGTAACCCTTCTGTACGATGATCTCCGCCATGTCCGCCAGCTTGTTGCGGCCTGTCGTCAGTACCAGGTACTGGTCGATCCTGGGCGCGGAATCCTCCACAGGCTGCACGGTGATTTCTTCGGCGTCCCGCTGATACAGCCAGCCGATGTCCATCACCTCGCGGCTGATGGTGGCGCTGAACATTGCCAAACGCTGGCGGGATTTGATTTGGTCCAGAATTTTGCGCACATCCTTGTAAAAGCCCATGTTGAGCATCTCGTCGGCCTCGTCCAGCACCACGGTGGTAACGTGGGAAAGGTCCACGGTGCGGCGGTTCATGTGGTCCTGCAGGCGGCCGGGTGTGGCCACGACGATCTGCGCGCCCTTTTTCAGCTTTTCGATCTGCTTTTGAATATTCGCGCCGCCATAGACGGTGACGACGCGGATGTCCGGATAAAAATGCGCCAGGTCCTGCAGGTCTTCGGTGATCTGCTGCGCCAGCTCCCGCGTGGGCGCCATGACGACGGCCTGCGGGTAATTCCGGCTTTGGTCCAGCCCGAGAATGAGCGGGATGCCGAAAGCGCAGGTTTTACCCGTGCCCGTGGGCGCTTTGGCGATGATGTCCTTGCCCTCCATCATAGGGGGGATCGCCTTTTCCTGTACTTCGGTCATTTCGGTAAAGCCCATGCGCTCCACAGCCTTGTGGATCTGCTCGGGCACGTTCAGTTCGCTGTAATTCATGCTTCGCTCCTGCAACACATATTTTCAATTCCGTTCTTTTTCATACAAAATTTAGTATATCATATCCTGTTGAAAAAAGAAACCCGCGCGTATCAACGCGACGGGTCTCATATTGAAATTTTTTATATTTCTTGTATACTGAAATTATTCCTCCTTCGAAAAATTTCTTCTTTCCAGCAGCCTTCGCAGTATATCAAAGTAATCATCATCCTGGCTGTCCTCCGCACCGTTGATGCCTTTGTGTGTGGGTGCCGCCGCCAACGCCGTCTGTACATCGCAGCCAACGAAAAATATCTCCCATCCACACTTCTGCTGCTGCCGCTCCAGCATCTCCCAAATCATTTTTTTCGTATAGGTCAGGCTGGCATTGTCCCCTCCATTCGTCCTGATGAACAGATAGGTCTTGGGGCGCTTGCTCTCTGTAAGCTGCGCATGGCAGGCATTGACGGTTGTTATTGTGCGGCCAATCGCATCGTACAACGCACAAGCACCCCGCACGTAATACTGCTCGGGATAAAGCTGTGCATAACCGATGGGAAGGCAATAATACAACAGTACATATTGGTCGTCAAACAATACTGTCGTAACATTGTAATCTCCCCGCCCATTCTGTAAAAGAAATGCATTATATTCCGTGATAACTTCTGCTTCTTTTCCTGCCATGTTGCTGCTCCTGTCAAGCAAAAAAATAATTTCTCTACTCATTGCCATGTATCTCCCCCAAACAGCTTTCTGTTTTTATTTTAGCTTCCCATAAAAAAATTTGGTCGCTGCTACGGCGACAAATTGGAGGAATCCATATGCTGCACCCCCAGCTCCTATCCGAGCTAGAAGAACTGTTGAGGCAAAAAGGGCTGCTGGAAAATGACCCGCAGTCCGAAATTGTTCCAAAGGCCCCTGTCTTTAGAGGTGCAGCCCCATCAATGCCTCTGGCCTGTCCAAACTGCGAAGAAGATGATAACACTTCATATTTTGACGACATCCTCGGTCTTCTTAACAATCGCGAAGCGGACGAGGGACGGAAACTGGAACAGTTTGTCGCCAACGAGCTGAAACCCAGTTTCCACACCCTTCTGTTCGGGTATATCGACAATATGGAACTTGCCGATACGGATGTTTACCGCCGCGCCGGTATCGACCGCCGTCTGTTCTCCAAAATCCGTTCCAACCCGAATTATCATCCTTCCAAGCAAACAGCGCTGGCATTATCATTGGCGCTTCATTTATCCAAAGAGCAAACTGAAGAAATGCTTGCTTCCGCCGGGCACGCCCTTTCCCAGAGCATGGTTCGAGATATTATCATTTTGTTCCGTATTGAACATCCGATTTATGACCTGCACGATGTCAATGAAATACTTGCCCATTTTGAGCAGCCTGTTTTCGGTGCAGTTTTATAAAACACAGAAAAAGGACCCGCTGACGCGGGTCCTTTTTCTTTTTCAAATGGTCGAAATATCCACCAGGTCCACATCCGCCAGCGTTTTGCCGCTGCGCAGGCATTTCACCAGCACCCGCGCCGTGTCGATGGCCGTCAGGCACGGGATGGAAAGCTCCACGGCCTTGCGGCGCATCTTTACGCTGTCATGGGAGGGGATGCGCCCCTTGGACGACGTGGAGATCACATAGTCCACCAGCCCGCTTTCAAACAGGTCCATGATATTGGGCCGCGCCTCGCTGAGCTTGCGCACCTCGTTGCAGGCCACCATGTTCTGGCCCAGATAGTACGCCGTGCCGGACGTGCCGTACAGCTTGTACCCCATGTCCTTGAGCTGCCAGGCGATGTCCACCAGCTCGCGCTTGTCCGCGTCCTTTACCGTCAGGATAACGCATTTGCCCGGCGTGGGCTGCCGCAGGCTGTAGCCCGCGCCCACAAGGCCCTTGAGCAGCGCGTCCTCAAAGGTTTTGTCGATGCCCAGCACCTCGCCGGTGGATTTCATTTCCGGCCCCAGCTGGGTGTCCACATCGTGCAGCTTTTCGAAGCTGAACACCGGTACCTTTACGGCGCAGTAATCGCCCGTGGGATACAGGCCCGTGCCATAGCCCATGTCCCGCAGCTTTTCGCCCAGCATACAGCGCACGGCCAGCTCCACCATGGGCACGCCCGTCACCTTGCTGATGTACGGCACCGTGCGGCTGGAACGGGGGTTCACCTCAATGATGAACACCTCGTTGTTGTATACCACGAACTGGATATTCATCAGGCCCACCACGTTCAGCGCGCGGGCCAGACGGCCCGTATAATCCACAATGGTGCCCTTGATCTTCTGCTTGAGGTTCTGCGGCGGATACACCGAGATGGAGTCGCCCGAATGGATGCCCGCACGCTCGATGTGTTCCATCATACCCGGAATGAGGAAGTCCTCGCCGTCGCAGATGGCGTCCACCTCGCACTCGGTGCCCATCAGGTATTTGTCCACCAGCACCGGGTTCGACATATCCACATGGCTGGTGATGATGGCCATGTATTCCCTCACATCGTTCTCATTGTAGGCGATGATCATATTCTGTCCGCCCAGCACGTAGGACGGACGCAGCAGCACCGGGTAGCCCAGCTGTGCGCCGGCGGCCAGTGCCTCATCACAGGTGAACACCGTGTGGCCCTGCGGGCGCGGAATGCCGCACTTTTCCAGCAGCGCGTCGAAACGCTCCCGGTCCTCCGCCTCGTCGATGGCGTCCGCACTGGTGCCCAGAATCTTCACACCCAGCTTTGTCAGGTGTTTTGTCAGCTTGATGGCCGTCTGGCCGCCGAACTGCACCACACAGGCCCATGGCTTTTCCGTGGCGATGATATGCTCCACGCTTTCTTCCGTGAGCGGGTCGAAATACAAACGGTCGCCGGTATCGAAGTCCGTGGAGACGGTCTCGGGGTTGTTGTTGACGATGACAGCCTCGCAGCCGTGGCTTTTCAGCACCCATGTGCAGTGCACGCTGCAATAATCGAACTCGATGCCCTGCCCGATGCGGATGGGGCCGCTGCCGAACACCAGCACCTTTTTCCTGTCGGAGGGGTGTTCCGCGATAAACTGCGCCGCTTCGTTCTCCTCGTCAAAAGTGGAATAGAAATACGGCGTTTTCGCACTGAACTCGGCCGCGCAGGTGTCCACCATCTTATAGGACGCGCGCAGCTTTTCACAGAGCAGCGCATCCAGTCCCGTCAGACGCAGCACGGTCTTGTCCAGGAAGCCCTGCATTTTTGCGGTGCGGTACAGCTCTTCCGTCAGTATGCCGCCTCGCAGCCCGGCCAGCGCAAGCTCTGTTTCGGCCAACCCTTGCAGCTTTGCCAAAAACCACGGGTCAATTTTAGTGATATTGTAAATCGTCTCAAACGGCACGCCGCGCTTGATGGCCTCGTACACAACAAAAGAGCGGTCGGAATCGCACACATGCAGTTTTTCCACCACTTCTTCGTCCGTCAGCGCAGACAGCGTTTCCAGCGTGGGCGTTTCCAGCCCCAGCTCGATGCTCTGCACCGCTTTCATGAAGGCGTGTTCGAAGCTGTTGGCAATGGCCATCACCTCGCCCGTGGCCATCATCTGCGTGCCCAGGGATTTCTTGGCGTATACGAATTTGTCGAACGGCCATTTCGGGAACTTGACCACACAGTAATCCAGCGCGGGCTCGAAGCAGGCGCAGGTCTGCCCCGTGACGTCGTTGGTGATCTCGTCCAGCGAATAGCCGATAGCAATCTTCGCGGCCACCTTGGCGATGGGATAGCCCGTAGCCTTGCTGGCCAGCGCCGAGGAACGGGACACGCGGGGGTTCACCTCGATGACGGCGTATTCGAAGCTGTCTGGCTTTAAGGCAAACTGACAGTTGCAGCCGCCCTCAATGCCAAGCTCGGTGATGATATTCAGCGCCGAGGTGCGCAGCATCTGGTATTCCTTGTCGGAGAGCGTCTGGCTGGGCGCCACGACGATGGAATCGCCGGTGTGAACGCCCACGGGGTCAAAGTTTTCCATATTGCAGACGGTAATGACGTTGCCCTTTCCGTCGCGCATGACCTCGTATTCAATCTCCTTCCAGCCGGAGATGCATTTTTCAATGAGCACCTGATGGATGGGCGAAAGGCGCAGACCGTTGGTGCCGATCTCGTGCAGCTCCTCCACGGTCTCACAGATGCCGCCGCCCGTGCCGCCCATGGTGAACGCCGGGCGCACGATGACCGGGTAACCGATCTCGCCCGCGAACGCAAGCGCGTCGGACAGGCTCTCCACCACCTTGGAAGGGATAACCGGCTCGCCCAGCTTCTCCATGGTGTCCTTGAAGAGCTGGCGGTCCTCGGCGCGGTCGATGGTGTCGGGCTTCGCGCCCAGCAGGCGCACGCCGGCCTGCTCCAGATAACCGCTGCGGGCCAGCTCCATGGCCAGATTCAGGCCCGTCTGGCCGCCCAGGTTCGGCAGGATGGAATCCGGATTTTCCTTTTCAATGATGCGCCTCAGCACCGTCAGGGTCATCGGCTCCACATACACGCGGTCCGCGATGTCCGGGTCCGTCATAATGGTGGCGGGGTTGGAGTTGACGAGCACCACCTCGATGCCCTCGCTTTTCAGCGCGCGGCACGCCTGCGTGCCGGAGTAGTCGAACTCGGCGGCCTGGCCGATGATGATGGGGCCGCTGCCGATGACGAGCACCTTTTTGATAGACGGGTCCTTTGGCATTTCAGCAGCCTCCTTTCATCATGGCGACAAAATCGTCGAACAGGTATTCGGTGTCCCTGGGGCCGCCGCAGGCCTCCGGGTGGAACTGCACCGTAAAGCAGGGGATGTTTTTATAGCGGATGCCCTCGGTGGTACCGTCGTTGGCGTTTACATGGCTCACCTCGGCCACGGCGGGGTCCACGGTACCGGCCACAACGGCATAGCCGTGGTTCCTGTCTCTTATACACATCTCCGAGCCCACGAGACAGGCAGAAATCTCGTATGCCGTCTTCTGCTTGAAAAAAAAAAAAAAA
>OJJT01000497.1_pt1 | contig 17554 bp, 16 predicted proteins | sample 1596281 | NCBI WGS metagenome assembly OJJT01 (sample SAMEA4350145, study PRJEB24818) | metagenome | biome: human; feature: gut; material: faeces | place: Denmark | collected 2013-09
TCAGTTTCGTATGGATTTGTTTCTTCTCGGCTGCTTTATGTATTTTTGTGTTTTTTTTTTTCAAGCAGAAGACGGCATACGAGATTTCTGCCTGTCTCGTGGGCTCGGAGATGTGTATAAGAGACAGCCATTGGTATGCTGCCGGACATGGTTGATAAGATCACGGCGCTGTTCAACAACAAACAGAAGGAGCAGCAGGCGCAGGGCGAAGCCCGGCCTGCGGCCCCGGCGGCGGAATAACGCGGCGGCGCGGGCGTGCCGTGCGGCCGGACGCGCCATGCTGTCCGGCCCGCGCACGCCCTGGCTCCGCCGTTTTTTGTGGCCGGGCTGCATCGGGAAAGTGATCAGACAGGGGAAAGAAAAGGAGAGACCATGCGCGACGTAAGAATCCAGAAAGTGCTGGCCGAGCAGGGCATATGCTCACGCCGGGCCGCAGAACAGCTCATCCGCGAGGGCCGCGTGAAGCTGAACGGCAGGCCCGTCACAGTGGGCGATAAAATGGACACGCTGAAAGACCTGCTCACTGTAGACGGACAGAAGGTCTATGTGCCGAAGAAGTCGGAGAAATATTATTATATGATGTATAAGCCCCGGGGATACATCACCACCACGAACGATGAGCGTGGGCGCAAAACGGTAATGGACCTGATTGCGGATGTGCCCGTTCGGGTGTACCCGGTGGGGCGTCTGGACAAGGACAGCGAGGGGCTGCTGCTGCTGACGAATGACGGGGATTTTGCCAATCTGCTCACGCACCCCAGCCACGGAGTGTCTAAGCTGTACCGCGTGACGGTGCGCCCCCACGCAACCGAGGAGCAGATCATTGCGCTGACGGACGGCGTTGTGCTGGACGACGGAAGCAAAACGCTGCCCGCTGCCATCCATGTGGTGACAGACGAACCGGAGCGGACAGTGCTGGAAATGACCATCCGTGAGGGAAAAAACCGCCAGATCCGCCGTATGTGCGAAGCCGTGGGCCTGGATGTCATCCGGTTGCGCCGTTCGGCACTGGGCGCGGTAAAGCTGGGCATGCTGCAGCCAGGCCAGTACCGGGAGCTGACAAGCCAGGAGGTGGCGGCGCTGCGCACGGCCGCCTCCCGCGGAAAGGCCACGGCCACCATTGCGAAAAATACGGCGGCCAACGCCGCGCGCCGCACCGCGGCTGGGCCTCACGGCCCGCGCGCGCCCAAGGGCGCTGTGGCGGCAAGAAAAAAACGGGGAGGGAACAGAGGATGATCGCAATGCGCCCCATCCGGGAATATGATGTGATCGATCTTTTGAACAACGGCCGCTTCGAGGGAGAAGTGGAGGGATATGTCGTAATGGACGGTCCCAAATATCTGGGCCACATGCTGTACCGTGTGGACGGCGCGGTGACGCAGGTGCTGGAGTGCGGCGTGAAGGAAAAAATGTTTGTGGACGGCGCGGTGCGCGCCTGTGTGGCTGCAGGCGAAAACGCCGGGGCCACGTCCTTCCGGGTAAACGGGGAGGACGAAAAGCTTGCCGAATGGAAGAACGTTTTCTTCCCGGAAGCGCAGGGCGATGTTCCCAACAGCAGTATTTTCCATACTTGCGAATAATTTTACGGAAATCATAACAGAAACACTTGTTATTGATTTGTCAAAATAGTATAATGATATTAATTTCGGAATTTTTTTAAAATGCAGGAGGGCTGTTAATGGCTATCGCAACAACCGGCAAGGATGTGCTTGCCAAATTCTTCGACGAAGGCGCTTACAGCGCGCTTTACGCGGACGGCGCTGTCACCGCTGCGTTTGGCAGCGCGAACGGCACCCCCGTTTACGCCGTGTGCCAGACAGGCGCGGCCGTGGCCGAAAAAGACACCGAGAAGGTCGTCAAAGTTCTGGATATGGCCGCGAAAACGGGCAACCCCGTCGTAACGTTCTACAACTCCGTGGGCGCGAAGCTGGAAGAGGGCCTTGCGGCGCTTTCCGGCAGCGCGGCTGTTGCCGCCGCCGTGGCAAAGGTCTCCGGCGTTGTGCCTCAGATCGCCGTTGTCACCGGCGTGTGCGGTGCGGGCTCCGCTCTGGCGGCTGCCGCTGCCGATGTGTGCATTGTAAGCAAGGAGGGCGAGCTGTTTTTGACGGCTCCGTTTACCTCTGCCGCCGCAGGCGATAAGCTGGAAGGCGCGGGCAGCGCCGAGTTTGCCGCCAAGGCGGGCGTTGCGGCCATTGTCGTGGACAGCGCCGAGGAGGCCGCTGCCAAGGCAGCCGAACTGGTGGGCCTGCTGCCTGCCAACAATCTGGCCGGCCCCGCCGTGTTTGAGCCGTCCGCTCCTGCGGGCACGCTGAACCTGGCGAAATACTGCCCGGTGGAAGCCGCAGCCAGCATCGCGGACGCAAACAGCGCAGTCGAGCTGTATGCGGGCTATGGCAAAACCGTTTACACCGCGCTGGCGACGGTGGCGGGCAATGTGGTGGGAATTGTCGCCACCAAGGGCGCCGAGGATGTGCTGTGCCGCAATTGCGTGTCCAAGGCCGCGCGTTTTGTACGTCTGTGCGATGCGTTCAGCATTCCGGTTGTCACGCTTGTAAATACCGACGGCTTTGTAAAGAGCGCTTCCGATGATATGGCGGGCGGCCTGCGCGAAGCTGCGCGTCTGGCAGGTACTTACGCCGACGCTACCACCGCGAAGGTGGCTGTCATTACGGGCAAGGCCGTGGGCGTTGCGTATACCGCGCTGGCAAACGCGGACCTGACGATCGCTGTCGAGGGCTGCACCGTGGCCCCGCTGGACCCGAAGGCAGCCGTTACCGTGCTGTATAAGGATGAGCTGGAGAACGGCACCAATATCGCGGCCGATACCGCGAAGCTGGCCGCCCGGTATGCTGCCGATGTGTGCAGCGCCGCCGCTGCCGTGGAAGCCGGCTTGGCCGATATGGCAGTGCCCGCCGCAGGCGTGCGCGCCGCCGTTGTATCCGCTCTGGATATGCTTTCCACCAAACGCACCCAGCGTCTGCCGAAGAAACACGGCAACATGTCTCTGTAATTGAAATAGTAAAGATAATAAACAGGAGGATATCCCATGAAAACTTTCAATATCACCGTAAACGGCACCGCTTATAACGTTACTGTGGAAGAGACCGCCGGCGGCGCCGCTGCCGCGCCTGTTGCCGCAGCTCCGGCTCCCGCAGCTGCCCCGGCTGCCGCTCCTGCGCCTGCCGCCGCCCCCGCTGCTGCGCCCGCCGCGCCTGCCGTCGCAGGCAGCACCGGCGCTGTCACCGTTACGGCTCCGATGCCCGGCAACATTTTGGACGTGAAGGCTGCTGTGGGCGCTTCCGTCAAGGCCGGCGACGTGCTGTGCATCCTGGAAGCCATGAAGATGGAGAACGAGATCGTTGCGCCGCAGGACGGCACGGTTGCTTCCGTGAACTGCCGCAAGGGCGACGTTGTGAACGTGGGCGATCTGCTCGTTTCCCTGAACTGAACAGAGAGGTGAACGATTTTGGCAAAAAAACCGATTAAGATTACCGAGGTCGCCCTGCGCGACGCGCATCAGTCTCTGATCGCTACGCGCATGACGATGGACGAGATGCGTCCCATCCTGCCTGCGATGGATGAAGTGGGCTATTACTCCGTAGAGTGCTGGGGCGGCGCGACGTTTGACTCCTGCATCCGTTTCCTGGACGAGGACCCGTGGGACCGCCTGCGTATCCTGCGCAAGGAAATGCCGAACACCAAGCTGCAGATGCTGTTCCGCGGCCAGAACATGCTGGGCTACCGCCATTACGCGGACGACGCCGTCGAGTATTTTGTGCAGAAGTCCGTTGCCAACGGCATTGACATCCTGCGTATTTTCGACGCGCTGAACGATCCGCGCAATCTGGAAACGGCCATCAAAGCCGCCATTAAGGAAAAGGCGCATGTGCAGGGCTGCATCAGCTATACGCTGAGTCCCGTGCACAACAACGAGTATTTCGCCAAGTACGCCAAGACCCTGGAGGAGATGGGCGCGCACAGCATCTGCATCAAGGATATGGCCGGCCTGCTGACGCCGTACTCCACCTATGAACTGGTGAAGTCCTTGAAAGAGACTGTTTCCATCCCCGTGGACATCCACAGCCACTACACCTCCGGCCTTGCTTCCATGTCCATCCTGAAGGGCATTGAGGCGGGCGCGGATATTATTGATACGGCCATCAGCCCGCTGTCGCTGGGCACAAGCCATATGCCCACCGAGAGCCTTGTGGCTGCGCTTCAGGGTACCGATTACGACACGGGCCTTGACCTGAAAAAGCTGAACGTGGTGCGCGAGCACTTCGCCAAGCTGCGTGAGAAATATCTGGCCAGCGGCCAGCTCAGCCCGAAAATGCTGGGCGTGGACGCCAATACGCTGCTGTATCAGGTGCCGGGCGGTATGCTGTCCAACCTGCTCAAGCAGCTGAAGGACGCGGGCAAGGAGGATCAGCTCGACGCCGTGCTGCAGGAGATTCCCCGCGTGCGCAAGGACTCCGGCTATCCGCCGCTCGTTACCCCGACGAGCCAGATCGTCGGCACCCAGGCGGTGTTCAACGTCATTCTGGGCGAGCGTTACAAGATGGTAACGAAGGAGTTCAAAGGCCTTGTTCACGGCGACTACGGCAAGACGCCTGCTCCCATCAGCCCCGAGTTCACAAAGCAGATCCTCGGCGACGAGCAGCCCATCACCTGCCGTCCGGCAGATCTGCTGGAGCCGGAGATCGAGAAGCTGAAGGCGGAAGCCAGCAAGTATGTCATGCAGGAGGAGGACGTGCTCACGTACGCCATGTTCCCGCAGGTCGCGCCCAAGTTCTTTGAGAAGCGCAACAACAAGCTGGCCGGCGTCGACGGTGATCACGTCGATTTTGAAGGCAAATCCCATCCGGTGTAAACAGCTTTATACAGCGCCGTTCCCATATGGGGACGGCGCTGTTTTCGTACCTTTTGCCGCCGCACGGCCCGGGGCGTTGCGGAGCACGGAGGAGAAACAGCGAGAAAACTTGCAAAAAATGGCGAAAAGCAGTAATATAGATATATCTATTATCATGGGGAAAGAGGGCTTGTTTTATGGTGCTGAGCATGACCGGCTACGGGCGCGCCGAGCAGGAGCGAAGCGGGCGCGATATCACAGTCGAGATCAAAAGCGTGAACTCCCGATATTTTGAGTACACCTCCCGCATGCCGCGCAGCTTTGCGTTTTTGGACGACAAGCTGAAAAAGCTGGTGAACGCCACTATCTCCCGCGGCAAAACAGAGCTGGCGCTGACCGTGGTAAACATTGGTGCGCCGGAGGCTTCCATCAGCGTGAACCTGGACCTGGCAAAAGGATATCTGGATGCCATCGGCGAGATGAGCAGTGCGCTGGGTGTTGAAAACGATGTCACAGCGGGCACGCTGACGCGTTTTTCAGATATCTTCACCACACGCAAGGCAGAGACGGACGAGGAGCAGTTGTGGGCGGACGTGAAGGCCGTGGCTGAGGCTGCGGTGGAAAATTTCGTCGCCATGCGCGCCGCCGAGGGGGAGAAGCTGAGGGCGGATATCCTTTCGCGTCTGGTGTATCTGGAGCAGGCGGTGGGCGAGATCGAGCAGACGAGCGCCGAGCGTGTGCAGAAATACACGGAGAAGCTGTACGCCAAGCTGAAAGCGCTGCTGGAAGACACGAACATCGATGAGGCGCGCATTTTGACGGAAGCCGCCATTTTTGCAGATAAAACGGCCGTGGACGAGGAGACGGTCCGCCTGCGCAGCCACATCCGGCAGTATCGGGACATTCTGGAGAAGAACGAGCCGGTGGGCCGCAAGCTGGATTTCCTGACGCAGGAGCTGAACCGGGAAACCAATACCATCGGAAGCAAGGCCCAGGAGCTTGCGATCACACGCATGGTGGTGGATATGAAAGCGGAGATCGAGAAGATACGCGAGCAGATCCAGAACATCGAATGACACGCTGAAAAACACGGCATGTACGCGGGCGGCTTTGGAAGTCTTTCACGGGTGTTCTCTTTTTTGGGGGACTGCTCAGCCTGCGCTCTGCCTATACTGTTATAGGAGGAACCAGAAATGAAGCTCATCAACATCGGCTTTGGCAACATGGTCAGTGCCAACAGGCTCATCGCCATTGTCAGCCCCGAATCCGCGCCCATCAAGCGCATCGTGCAGGAGGCGCGGGACAAGGGGGCGCTCATCGACGCCACTTATGGACGCCGCACCCGTGCGGTCATCATCACGGATTCCGACCATGTGATCCTTTCCGCCGTACAGCCCGAGACGGTGGCGAACCGTCTGAATGACGAAGACGATGAAGCGGAGCTGGACGACGATGAATAAGCAGCGTTATCTGCTGGTGGTTTCCGGTCCGTCGGGCGCGGGCAAGGATACTGTCGTCAGCCGGATGATGCAAAAGCATCCGGAAATCGAGATATCCGTCTCGGCTACCACCCGCGCGCCCCGTGCGGGTGAGACGGATGGTGAAAATTATTATTTTCTTACCAATGAGCAGTTTGAGGCAAAAATCGACCGGGGCGAGATGCTGGAATATGTGAATTACTGCGGGAAGTATTACGGCACACCCAAGTCGGAGGTGGACGCCCGCCTGGACAGGGGCACGACCGTTGTGCTGGTCATTGAGGTGGTCGGCGCGGCGAATATCAAAAAGCTTTATCCGGAAAGCACGCTCATTTTCATCATGCCGCCCAGTATGGACGAGCTGCGCGCCCGCCTGCGCGGCCGCGGGACAGAGAGCGAAGAGGCGATTGCCGGCCGGCTCAAGCGGGCAGAGGAAGAACTGCCCTATGCCAGAGAGTATGATTTTTCGGTGGAGAACCGCGATGTGGACGCATGCGCGGACGAGATCTACCGTATTTTGAAGCAGCGCCAGCAGGACTAGCGTTATGTAAAAGGAACAGGCAGCCGGAAAGGGAGGGTGGAGTGCTTGGCCGAATGCGTGCAGGTGGCGGTCAGCAACGCCACCTTTCATTTTGATAAGCTGTATTCTTACAGTGTGCCGGCGCACCTGCAGGACAGAGTTTTTGTGGGCAGCATGGTGCTTGTCCCGTTCGGCCGTGGCGCGGCCGCGAGGATGGGCGTGGTGCTCGGACTGGATGCGCCGGAGGCGGCGGGCAAAAGGCTGAAATCACTGTACGACGCTGCGCCTGAACAGGCGCGCCTGTCGGAGGAGCTGCTGCGTCTGGTGTATTATCTCAAGGAACACACGTTCTGCACCTATTACGAGGCGGTCAAGGCCATCATTCCCTACGGAGCGCAGTACAAAGCTGTGAATACCGGCCCTGTACCGCAGCTGCAAAAGCAGCTTGTGCGCCATACCGAGCCGGTATACCGGCGCACAGACGCCCCCTGGCAGGGACGCCGTACCGAAAAGCAGCAGGCTGCCTGGGACGCGCTGGCTTTCGGCCCCAAAACACAGAAGGAGCTGGAAGAGCAGGGCGTGACGAAGGCGGTGCTGGCGGGCCTTGTGAAAAAAGGTGTGCTGGTTGTTTCCGCTCAGGATAAAAGCGTAGCGTTGTATGAGAATTACAGCCCCGCGCAGGAGACGATCGCGCTTTCACCGGCGCAGCAGGCGGCTTTCAGCCGCCTGGCGGCTCTGATGGATACGGGCCGGCCCGCGGCCGCGCTTCTGCACGGCGTCACTTCCAGCGGAAAGACGCTGGTGTTTTTAAAGCTCATCGAAAAGGCGGTTGCGGCGGGGCGCAAGGCGTTGGTGCTGGTGCCGGAAATTTCGCTTACGCCGCAGATGATCTACCGCTTGAAAGCCTTTTTTGGAGACAGAGTGGCCGTGCAGCACTCGGCGCTCTCCAATACCGAGCGCCTTCTGCAGTGGCAGCAGATCCAAAACGGCGGCGCAGACATCGTGGTGGGCACGCGCAGCGCTGTGTTTGCGCCCCTGCCGGACATCGGCGTTATTATCATCGACGAAGAGCAGGAGCATACCTATCACTCCGAGAGCGCGCCGCGCTATTCCGCCCACGATGTGGCGAAGCGCCGTGCCGCGGCTCACGGCGCGCTGCTGCTGCTGGCCTCGGCCACGCCCTCCACGGAAAGCTACTATGCCGCGCAGGCGGGCCGGTATACGCTGGTGGAGCTGTCGGAACGCTACAACCACATGCCGCTGCCGGAGGTGCGGCTGGTGGACATGCGCGAGGAACTGGCCGCGGGCAACGCATCGTCCGTCAGCCGGGCGCTGGCGGATGAAATTTCGCGCAATCTGGCCCGGGGCGAGCAGACCATCCTTCTTTTGAACCGTCGCGGATACAAAACAGTGGGCATGTGCACCGCCTGCAGTGAGGTGGTGAAATGCGATGCCTGCAGCGTGCCCATGGTGTACCACAAAGCGGACGGCCGTTTGCTGTGCCATTATTGCGGCAAATCCGTCAGTCCGGTGCCGGAGGTGTGCCCTGCCTGCGGCGGCAAGCTGAAGTATACGGGCTTCGGCACCCAGCGCGTGGAGGAGGAATTGGCGCAGATGTTTCCCGCGGCGCGGGTGCTGCGCATGGACCTGGACACGACTTCCCGCAAAAACGCCCACGAGACCATGCTGCGCCGCTTCGCAAAGGGCGAATATGATATCATGCTGGGCACGCAGATGGTGGCCAAGGGACTCGATTTTGAAAAGGTGACGCTGGTGGGCGTGCTGGGCATCGACCAGCTTTTGTTTGCGCAGGGATACAAGGCGTTCGAAAATGTTTTTTCGCTGGTGACCCAGGTGGTGGGGCGGGGCGGCCGCGCGGCTCAGGCGGGCCGGGCGCTCATCCAGACGGTGGACCCAAACCATCCGGTTCTGAATCTGGCGGCGCGGCAGGATTATAAATCTTTTTTTGCAGAGGAGATATCCTTCCGCAGGCTGAACCTTTACCCACCGTTCTGCACCATCTGTCTGGCGGGCTTTTCCGGTGCGAAGGAGCCGGAGGTGCTGGCGGCATCCCGTGCCTTTGCGGCGGACGTGCAGCGTCTTGCACAGCAGCGCAGCGGTATTCCGCTGCGTATCCTCGGCCCCGCGCCCATGAACATTGCCATGGTGAACAACCATTACCGCTACAAGCTCACGCTCAAGTGCCGCAACGACAATGCTTTCCGCGCGCTGATGGGGGAGGCGCTGGCGGCGTACAACGCGGCCGGATGGCCGGGAAAAGTGTCCGTTTATCTGGATTTCCATTCGGACGCAGACATTTAACACATAAAATATTATCAGCTGCAAACGAAAATCTTGGAGGGATTTGATTATGGCTTTACGCACTATCGTACAGGACGGCGATCCAATCTTGAAAAAGAAATGCCGTCCCGTTACAAACTTTGACGACCGTCTGGCGGAGCTGCTGGACGACATGATCGAGACGCTGGCCGACGCACAGGGGTACGGCCTGGCGGGCCCGCAGGTGGGAGTGATGCGCCGCGTGTTCGTCAGCCTGGATGAGCGTGACCTGCCTGAGGACGGAGAGGTGCCCGAGGGTTACGAGCCGAAGTACCTGGAATTCGTGAATCCGGAGATCATCATGCAGGAGGGCGAGGTGCTCCAGTATGAGGGCTGCCTTTCGTTTCCGGGGCATAACGCCGCCATCCGCCGTCCGCAGAAGGTGACCGTGCGCGCGTTTGACCGCCACGGAAAACCGTTTACGCTGACAGGCGAGGACATGCTGGCGCGCTGCATCTGCCACGAGACGAACCATCTGGACGGCGTTACCATCATGGACCTTGCCGAGTTCTTCTATGAGGATCAGGAGCACGACGACGAGGACGAAAGCGCAACGGAGGAATGAGCATTGAACATCCTGTTTATGGGTACGCCCGATATCGCGGCTGCTGCGCTGGAGGCGATCCTTGACGCAGGGCATACGGTATGTGGTGTCTATACGCGGGCGGATAAGCCTGTCGGCCGCAAGCAGGTGCTGACGGCCCCGCCTGTCAAGCGCACAGCGATGGCGCACGGCATCCCCGTGTTTCAGCCTGGGACGCTGCGGGACGCCGCGCAGGCGGAAAACATCCGTGCGCTTGCCCCCGAGCTGATCGTGGTGGTGGCCTATGGCCGCATCCTGCCGCCGGAAGTGCTTGCGATCCCCCAATACGGCTGCATCAATCTGCATGTTTCACTGCTTCCCAGATACCGGGGCGCTGCGCCCGTGCAGTGGGCTGTTATCAACGGCGAAAAGACGACCGGCGTTTCCATTATGTATTTAAATGAGGGCCTGGACACAGGCGATATCCTGCGGGTCTCCCCGGTGGAAATTGGCGAGAACGAGACCTCCGGCGAGCTGTTTGAGCGCATCACGCAGGAGGGAGCACGCACGCTGCTGGCGGCGATGGAGGATATCGCGGCGGGCACGGCACAGGCGCGGCCGCAGAATGACGCCGAGGCCACGCTGGCGCCGCCCCTTACAAAAGAACAGGCGCATTTCGGATTTGACGCGCCCGCCCGCCGTTTGCACGACCTCATCCGCGGTTTGAACCCGTGGCCCGTTGCATATTTTGAGTACGGCGGAAAAAAGGTGAAAGTGCTGCGCACTTTGTGTGACGATGCAGCCGCGGGCGCGCCGGGTGAGATATTGAGCACAAAACCGCTGAAGGTAGCCTGTGCGTCCGGCGCGCTGACGCTTCTGGAAGTAGTGCCCGAGGGGAGCAGACCCATGGAAGGCAGCGCCTGGGCCGCCGGCCGCCGGTTTACAAATGGTGACAAATTGCAATAAATTTCCTGCTTTTGCCGTATATAGAAAGAGGCATGCGCGCAGCGCACGTGCCGCTTGAGGCTGCGGCAGGGAATCAAAGGAGCAGCTATGGAGAATCCCCGCCGCGCGGCCGTGGCCGCGCTGATAAAACAGGAACAGGACGGTTACGCAAACCTTGTATTGCGCCATGCGCTGGACGGCTTCACCGGAACAGCGCGGGACCGGGCATTTCTCAGCGCCGTGTTCTACGGCACCGTAGAGCGTATGGTGACGCTGGACCATATCCTGCAGAAATTCCTGCAAAAGCCTCTGGTAAAGCTGGATGCGGCGGTGCGCGCCATTCTGCGCAGCGGGCTGTATCAGGCGCGTTATCTGAAGAGCGTGCCTGTGCGCGCGGCCATCAGCGAATCCGTCACGCTCACGCGGCAGATGGGGAAATCCAGCGCTGCGGGGCTTGTCAATGCGGTGCTGCGCCGCGCCGCCGCTTACGACCTCACCGCCGAACATTACTCCAACGAGACCGAGCGCCTTTGCGTGGAGTACAGCGTTTCGCCGCAGATCGCCGGGCTGCTGCAGACGCGCTGCCCGGACCAGTGTGAGGATATTTTGAAGGCCAGCTTCACACCGCCGCCCCTGTGCGTGCGCGTGAACACGCTGCAAACGGATATCGGGGCGCTGGAGGAGGAATTTGCCCGGCAGGGCATGGCCACCCGACGCGGCGCGGTCCCGGACAGCCTGTATGTGGAATGCAGGGGAGACGTTACGGCGCTGAAGCTGTTCAAGCAAGGCCTGTTCCATGTGCAGGGCGAGGCGTCCCAGCTTGCCTGCGCGGCGTTGTCGCCAAGGCCCGGTGATACCGTGCTGGACCTGTGCGCGGCCCCCGGCGGCAAAAGCGCCACGCTGGCGCAGTACATGGAGAACAAGGGGACGCTGGTTTCCTGCGACGCGGCTCAAAACCGCCTGACGCTGGTCGGCGGCGCGCTGGAACGGCTGGGCGTGGCCTGCGGCCGCGTGCTGCACAACGATGCCGCCGTTTACAATGAGGCGTTTGCGGGCGCGGACGCAGTGCTGTGCGACGTACCCTGCTCCGGCCTTGGTGTGCTGGCGAAAAAGCCGGATATCCGGCAGAAAACGCTGGACGGCCTGGATGGACTGGTACGGCTGCAGCGGGCGATCCTGGAGACAGCCGCGCGCTATGTGAGGCCGGGCGGGCGGCTCGTCTACTCTACCTGTACGCTGAATCCGGATGAAAATGCCGGTATTGTCCGGCCCTTTTTGAAAGAGCATCCGGAGTTTCGTACGCGCAGTGTGGAGTGTGTTTTGCCGGGGACGACAAAAGATGACGATTTTCTTACACTTTACCCGTTCCGCACGGGAACAGACGGCTTTTTCATAGCATCTCTGGAAAGATTGTGATAAAATGAACCAGACAGGAATCTCTTCATATACCGAGCCGCAGCTTGCGGAACTGGTGAAGGAAATGGGGCAGCCCGCGTTTCGCGCAAAACAGCTTTTCAAATGGCTGCATGAAAAGCAGGCGCGCTCTTTTTCTGAAATGACGAATCAGCCAAAGGCGTTCCTCGCCGCGCTGGAAGAACGCTTTTTCATCGAGACGCTGGAGACTGAGCGCCGCCAGCAATCGAAGGACGGTACGGTGAAATACCTGTTCCGCCTGCCGGACGGCAATTGCATCGAAACGGTATTGATGCGCTATTCCTATGGCAATACTGTATGCGTGTCCACACAGGTGGGCTGCCGTATGGGCTGCCGCTTCTGCGCTTCCACGCAGGGCGGGCGTGTGCGCAACCTCACGGCGGGTGAGATCGCAAACGAGGTATACGCCGCTGCCCGGGATACCGGAGAACGCGTTTCCCATATCGTGCTCATGGGCATTGGCGAACCGCTCGATAATTTTGATCATGTCATGGACTTCCTGTCCATCATCTCTTCGCCGAATGGCGTGAACATCGGCATGCGCAACATCAGCCTTTCAACCTGCGGCCTCGTGCCGATGATCTACAAGCTGGCCGAACGGCATCTTGGCCTGACGCTTTCGGTCTCGCTGCATGCGCCCACGGATGAAATGCGCAGTTCGATGATGCCGGTCAACGATGTGTATCCCGTGGAACAGCTCATCCGGGCCTGCCGGGACTACCAGCAGGAGACCGGCCGCCGCGTCAGCTTTGAGTATTCAATGGTGAACGGCGTGAACGACAGCCCGCAGACGGCCCGCAGGCTGGCACAGCTCATCAAGGGCATGGGTGCGCACGTGAACCTTATTCCCATCAATCCCGTGGACGGCTCGCCGTATTCCGCTACGGATGCCGCCAACGTCAAACGTTTTCAAACGCTCCTGACGGAGCTGGGCGTCAACGCCACCGTGCGCCGCCGCCTGGGCACCGACATCAGCGCCGCCTGCGGCCAGCTGCGCCGCGAGGCAAAAGGAGGAACGACCGCATGAAGCTTGTCGCTAAAACAGATATCGGCAGCCAGCGCAGCGAAAACCAGGACAGCTACCGGGGGGGGCGCCGCCCGGACGACGCTGTTTGGGGTGCCGTGTGCGACGGTATGGGCGGTGCGCGCGGCGGCCGCTTGGCCAGCACCATGGCGGTGGATGCGCTGCAGCAGGCCATCGAGGCGGGTATTGACGAGGCGCACACCCCGCAGGCCGGACGCGCACTGCTGGAAAGCGCCGTGGAGCAGGCCAACCGCAGCGTTTATGAAAAGGCGCGGGGCACGCCTTCGCTCAGCGGCATGGGCACCACTGTTGTATGCGCGCTGGTGCGCGGAGGCCTTGCGCAGTATGTGCATGTGGGCGATTCCCGCATTTATCTGTTTCGCAACAACAAGCTGCTTCAGCTTACAAAAGACCATTCCATGGTGCAGGAGATGGTGGAGCAGGGCGCGCTGACGGAGGAGGAAGCTCAGAATCATCCGCGCAAGAACCTCATCACCCGCGCTTTGGGCGTGGGACGGGATGTGGAGGCGGATTTCGGCGAAAAAGAAGTGAGCCCCCGGGACATCCTGCTGCTGTGCAGCGACGGGCTGAGCAACTGCGTTTCTGTGCCGCAGATCGAGGAAACGCTGGCGCGCACGCCTTTTTATGAGGCGGCGGACGCGCTGGTGCAGAAGGCGCTGGAGGGCGGCGGCCTTGACAACATTACGGTCCTGCTGATGCAAGTAGAGGCAGTGGAGGAGAACAATGGATAATTTGATCGGGAAAAAACTGGACGGCCGTTACCAACTGGAGGAGCTGATCGGCTCCGGCGGCATGGCCAACGTCTACAAAGCCACCGACCTTTTGGAAAACTGCCTTGTGGCGGTGAAGATCCTGCGGGAGGAATGCCGCGGCAACGAGGATCTTGTGCGGCGGTTTAAAAACGAATCCAAGGCGATTTCGGTACTGGATCATCCCAATATCGTAAAGGTATACGATGTCAGCGTGACGGACAAGCTCCAATTTATCGTGATGGAGTATATCGACGGCATCACGCTGAAAGAATATATGGAGTACCGCGCCCAGCCTTTGACGTATAAAGAGACGCTGCACTTCATCACACAGGTTCTGGCGGCGCTGCAGCACGCCCATGAGAAGGGCATCGTACACCGGGACATCAAGCCGCAGAACATCATGCTGCTGGCGGACAGCACCATCAAGGTGATGGACTTCGGCATCGCCCGCTTTTCCCGTAGCGAGAACCAGACGATGACCGATAAGGCCATCGGCTCGGTGCATTACATCAGTCCCGAACAGGCGAAGGGCGATACCACCGACGCAAAGGCGGACATCTATTCTGTGGGCGTGATGATGTACGAGATGCTTTCGGGAAAGCTGCCGTTTGAATCCGACAGTCCGGTGTCCGTGGCCATTAAACAGATCGCGGATACGGCCACGCCCCTGCGGGAGCTGAACCCCGCGGTGCCCGAGGCGCTGGCGGCCATCACCGAGCGTGCCATGGCCAAGGAACCGAGGGAACGTTATCCTTCCGCTCAGGCCATGCTGGCGGACATCGACGAGTTCAAGCGCAACCCCAGTGTGAAGTTTGAATACCAGTACCTTACGGACACAGCGCCCACACGGTACATCGACAAAGTGGTGAACAAAACGGCTACGAAACAGTCTGGAGGCCAGCAGCGTCCCCGAACAGGCGCGCGGCCTGCCGCCCGCGGCGGCACAAAAACCAAGAAGCGGCTGGCGCTGCCCATTCTTGCGGGAATGGCGGCGGCATTTCTCATTGGCGCGGCGATCCTGGTGTTCCTCATCTTTAAATATGAGGGCAACGGTATGTTCAGCCAGAGTATGGATGTGGACCTGCCCAACTTCATCGGCCTGACGCAGGCGGAGATCCAGGAAAAATATCCGGATTCAAAATTCATTTTTCAGACGGAAGAGGAATATAATACAGAGTACGCGGCTGGTGTCGTATGCGACCAGTACCCGCGTGCGCAGACGGCTTCCGACCCTAAGCGCGTGAAGGAAAACGCGAAGATCACGCTCACCATCAGCAGAGGCGTGGAGATCGTCACGATGCCGGACCTTTCCGGTATGTCCCGCGCCGAAGCGCTGAACGCCTGTAAGGAAAAAGGCCTAATGCCTACTTTTAAGACTGAAACGGTCCCCAAGGGGCAGGCGAGCGGCGTCGTCCTGCGCACGGACCCGGTCTCCGGTACGCAGGTGGAGGCGAACACGGAAAACAGCAGCGTCACGGTCTACATCAGCCAGGAAGAGGTGGACAAGAGCACTACGGTGCCGAACCTTGTGGGTGTGGCGTCTCTGAGCGAGGCACAGGACCTGATCCGGAGTGCGAAGCTTGTGCTGGGCGGTTATTCTGAGGAATACAGCGACACCGTACCGGCGGGAGCCGTCATCTCCCAAAACCCGGTCAGCGGCACGCCCGCCAAATGGAACGACCCTGTATCGATCGTTGTGTCCAAGGGCGCGCAGGAGCGCACGATCTATGTGCACATCGCTGTGGATGAAACCAACGAGGGCGGCACTTATACGCTGCTGCTGAACGGCGGCAACCCACAGCCCTGGTCACCCACGGCGGGCCAGGCGTCCAGCTATCAATGGTCCGTCACTTCGACGGGCACGGGCACGATCACGCTGCAGAAGCCGGACGGTACGACGGCGGAGCAGGCTGTTGATTTTGCTCCGGGCGGCAGCGGAGACCTGGATTTCGGCACGTTTGGAGGCAACTATAAAAAGCCGGACGATCCTTCGTCCACACCGCCGGACCCTTCCCAGTCCGCGCCGTCGGGCGAGGGCGACTGAGCCGTTATTGCATTCAGGCGCCGGGAGCGCGTTTCGCGCGCTCCCGGTTTAATTGATTGATCAGCGGGGGAAAAAGAACAAGTGGCATCAAGAAGGCAGGCAAAAAAGAAAGGCAAAGCGGCAAAAAACGCGGAACACGGAAACGTACAGGCGTCGGCAGCCGCTTCCAGAAAGAAAACGCCGCAGGAAGAAATCCAGCAGGCGGACGGCGTGCAGCCCTTCCTCGAGACACCGGAGCACACGGAAGCAACTGCAAAAGGGAAAAGCACACAGGTGCCGGCACCGGAAAACAATGCTTTGACCGGGGAGACTTTGAGCATGTCCAGCGGCGCTTCGGAAACAGAAAGCAGCGGCGATGCGGCGCAGGATAACGCTGGTGGGGCCGCTGCGCCGCAAACGAAAGAAGAAGCGCCGCGGAAAACAGCTGCAAAGCCGGATGCTCCGGAAATTGAAGAGGGAGCGGACGTACAGGCCGGGGAGGCTTCCGAAGGCAAAGAGAATGCCGCGCCGGCGGAACAGGTCCCCGTCGCTTCGGAGGATGCGGAGGACGCCGGAAAGGCGGACGCAGATGCCGGTGGAGAGTTGGAGCTGCCGGACGAGCCGGAAGGGCTTCCGGAGCTTTCCGCCGCACCGGAGGCCGCATATCATGCGCAGCCGGCCGCCGAGCAGAAAGCTGTGCCGCATCAAAAGGCACGCAAACAGAAGAGACGGCATTACGCACTGTTTTATATTTCGCTCTTGACACTGGCGGTGGTGATATGCTCCGCCGTTTCGATCTACTGGATGTTCAGCACTTCCGAAAACGGTCTGTTTGACGTGAAAGAAGATGTGGAACTGCCGAACCTGATCGGTACGCGCTGGACAGACGTGAAAGACGACGCGGCGTACAGCGGCTTTGTACTGGAAAAAGAAGAAGTATTTGACGACGAGGCGCCGGTGGGGGAGATCGTGGACCAGAATCCCCGTGCGCCGCGCCAGGTGAAAGAGGGATCCCGCATTGTGGCAAAAGTGAGCAAGGGCGTTGAAATGGTGACCGTTCCGGAACTTGCGGGCTGGAACAAAGATACCGCCCGGGAAAAGCTGCGTGCGCTGAACCTGACGCTGCTCATCAAGCCCGAAGAGACCACGGATGTTCCGGTGGACTGCGTTGTGCGCACAGACCCTGCCGCGGGCAGTGTGGTCAAGGCAGGCACCACGGTGACGCTGTATATCCGCCGTGACAGCACAGAAGTGTCTTATGTTACTGTCCCTGCCTGCATCGGTTCTACGTCGGAACAGCAGGCGAGCCTCCGCCTGACACAGCGCGGCCTGGCAATGCGGGTCATTACGGTAGAGGATGCGTCTCCGGCAGGCACGGTGATCGCTCAATCTCCGAACGCGGGTGCTATGGTGATGCGCGGTACGGTGGCTGTCTCTTATACACATCTGACGCTGCCGACGAATAGAGAGGTGGAGATCTCAGTGGGAGACGCATCAAAAAAAAAAAAAGAATATTATACACATCTGACGCGGCCAACGAATAAAGGAGTGGAATTATTTATGGTGTTGGGATGAAATAAAAGAAAAGAAGCGAACGGGATATAGGGAGTAGCAAGACTCGTGAGAGATGTGCAGAGACGAAAGG
>OJJT01000506.1_pt1 | contig 17348 bp, 10 predicted proteins | sample 1596281 | NCBI WGS metagenome assembly OJJT01 (sample SAMEA4350145, study PRJEB24818) | metagenome | biome: human; feature: gut; material: faeces | place: Denmark | collected 2013-09
GTTTTGTTGTTTAGTATTTATTTGTGTTATTTTATCATGTATGTGTTTTTTTTTTCAAGCAGAAGACTTTTTTTTTTCAAGCAGAAGACGGCATACGAGATTTCTGCCTGTCTCGTGGGCTCGGAGATGTGTATAAGAGACAGATTCAGAATGACTGCAATCCCCCTTACTATTTAGAAAATGATAGTAAGGGGGATAGTTTTTTGTATATGGTTTTCAAAATAGGAATCTTGCTTATGATATAGCTATACTATCTTTTGAATCCTCCACCCGGAATTAATCAGAAAAAAACAGTACAAAACAATGCAAAACAGAAAAACATAAAACAATACATAAATATTCAGACAAATATTGACAAATATATATTTTATGATATTATTTAATTAAATTAATAAATGTACTTAAATAAAAGAAAGGAGAAAAGTATGAAAAAGATTTCTGTGGTGTTGATTGCGGCGTTGGTCGTATCTTTGCTTTTTGGATGTGGAAAGAGCGACGATGCGAAAGGTACAGGGAAAACAACTTTGAGCGTTTGGTATTGGGGAGAACAAGAAGTGCCGGGATATAAGGCGTATATGGAAGAGATGGTAAAACGGTATGAAAAAAAGAACCCTGATATTAAAGTGGAAGCTGTTCTTCAGGAAAGTGATAATCTGTATACGGCATTTCGTACGGCAGAGGCGGCAGGGGAAGGTCCGGATATTCAATATATGTGGGGCGGAACTCAGGCAATGGAAGATGTTTGGAAAGGAAACGTAGCTCCGATTAGTGACTATATTTCTGAAGAAGAACTCTCGGTTATTCCGAAGTCGGCATTGGCTCAGACGAATTGGAACGGGAAACAATGGGGAATCCCGGCATATGGATTTACATATGGGATTGCCTATGATAAAGAAGCAATGCGTACTGCCGGAGTAGATCCGGAAAATCCGTTTACTACATGGGATGAATTTTTAGAGTGTTGTGAGAAATTAAAATCATCAGGAATTACGCCGTTAGGAATGGGGTTAAAAGACGGATATTTACCGGCGTGGATCGGGATTTTTTTGGGACAGCAAAATATGGACAGCGTGAATGATATGATTTCCCTTATGAGTGGACAAGAAAGCTTTACAGATAAAAAATACTCTGAATGGCTGGAAAAAATTGCAGAGCTGAAAGAAGCCGGATATATTAACGAAGATATACTTTCATTAGACTTATATCAGGGGCAGCAGTTGATCGAAAGCAAAAAAGCGGCAATGACACTTCATACACAGCCGTATGCGGTATCATTGGAAAAATCATTAGGGTCAGATCAGATCGGTTTTGCAAAAGCGCCAGTATTCGGAACCGGAAAATTTGCGGATTCAGTTGCAACTCCGAGTCAGGTATATGTAATACCAAACAGTGCGAAACATAAAGAAGAGGCGGCAGACTTCTTATTGTTTTTACAGGAAGAAGATAATATTAAATATCTGTATGAATCGGCAAATGCGATGATGCCGAATAATAACTTTGATGAAAGCTGGGTATCCAGCGAAATTGACAGAAAAGTTTTGGAATGGCAGAAAGAAGACAATAATTTTTGTTATCAGTTGTATTTTGCACCTATGTTTGAAACAGATGGTCTGATTCCGACGGTACAGAAGATGTTTTCAGAAGGGTTAGCGCCAAAGGATGCAGCGGTGGAATTAGATGAGGCACTCGGGAAATGTATGGAACAAAATCCTGAGGTTCATGATGCGTTTTTAGAATGGAGTGTAGAAGAATAGTTCTGAAAAGAGGAAAGCCTCTGTTTCAAAGGAAGGGATTGATATGAAAACGAACAGGATGAAAAAGTTCACGCCGTATTTCTATATATTACCAACCTTTATCATTTTGGCGGTTGTAATTGTAATTCCGATTATTTATGTTATTATCCAAAGCTTCTATACGACCTTTGCAAATGAGAGTGTTTTTGTAGGTCTGAGAAATTATAAGATGGCATTTGAAGACGAACTTTTGCTGACTGCGTTGAAGAACAACTTGAAATTATTTTTATGCGTTCCGATATTGACAGTGCTTTCACTTGCCATTGCATCAATTTTATATAACAAAATCAGAGGGTGGAGGTTTTACAGAAGCGTTATTTTTATTCCGTACATACTGGCAATTCCGGTTGTGGGCATTGTATTTTCATATTTACTGCAGTACAACGGAGTTATCAATTCTATTTTGCGGACAATCGGGTTGGAGAATATGGCGTTGGATTGGTTGGGAGATCCGAATTTGGCATTCCCGAGTGTGGCAATAGTTATTATGTGGAAGCAGATCGGTTTCGGAGTTGTTTTGTTTTTGGCGAGAATGATGTCAATAGATAAAACATTGTATGAATCGGCTGATGTAGACGGAGCTACATGGTTTCAGAAATTTATGCACATTACCGTGCCGCAGACAAAATCGATTATTGAATTTTATGTGATCATCACTCTTATTGAAATGTTGAGTTGGGTGTTTAATTTCATTTATGTCATGACGGCAGGCGGCCCGGGAAATAAGACGCTTGTGTTGGAATATTTGATTTATAAGAAAGCGTTTGGCGGTGGTGATTTCAATATTGCAATGGCGATCAGCGTAGTACTTCTTGCTATTGCGGCAATATTGATTGTAATACATCAGATTGTTATGAGAAAAGAGGAGTGAAAGAATGAAACGAAAAAGAGGAGGAATAGTCTCCCAGCTATTGATGATTTTACTTGTGGTCGTTATTATCTTTCCGTTATATTTTATGACAGCGAATTCGTTTAAAACGCATGAAGAATATGTCAATAATATGGCAGGCCTTCCGCAAACATTTACAGTACAAAACTTTGTGGAAGCTTTCCGGGGAAAACCGTTCGGACAATGGTTTATGAATAGTTTGATTCTTACAGTTGCAGCGGTTTTTATTACGGGAATCATTGCACTGCTGGCAGGATATGCCTTTGCAAAGATGAGGTTTAAAGGGAAAAAAGTGTTGTTCAACATGATCGTTCCGCTGATGTCTGTTCCTCCGGTTGTTATGATTATACCGCAGTTCCGGATTATTAAAATATTGGGTCTGGTAAATACACGTGTTTCTGTGATATTAATATATATAGGAATTATGTTGCCTATGACGATATATTTGATGAGAAATTTCATGAAAACAGTACCGGATTCTTTGTTAGAGGCAGCGGAGATTGACGGGTGCAGTAAGCGGAAGGCGTTGACAAAGATTATGATTCCGCTGAGCGTTCCGGCGCTTATTACTTCATCACTTGTAAATCTTGTATGGGTATGGAACGAGCTGTTGATTTCGCTTGTTTTTCTTCAGAAAGAAGAATTGCGAACCTTAATGGTAGGGATTACTTTATTTAAAGGACGTTTCACATTAAATATACCTGTTATTATGGCAGGGTTGGTTATTGCGACAGTGCCGATCGTGTTGATATATATATTTGCGCAGAAATATCTTGTTGAAGGTATGTTGGCAGGTTCGGTCAAAGAGTAAGAAATAAAGGGGGATATGCTTTGAAAATCTATAATCCGACAGATATAGGAGATCGAAATAAACTAATGATCTTACGGCTGATAAAAGTATATGATGGAATTTCCAGACAGGAAATTTCAAAAAGGATGCATTTAAGTGCACCGGCGGTAAGTAATAATGTAGCGGCCTTGATCGAAAACGGGATTGTATATGAAAACGGCTGTGACGATACGAGCTTGGGAAGAAAGCCGAGACAATTAAGTTATAAAGGAGACCTTTATTATGTGATTTCGGTTGAATTGATGCCTAAAAAAGTTCGTGCAGGTATTGCAGATCTGTACGGTGAAGTTCAGCAGTGGACAGAAAAGGAGATCATAGTAGAAAACGGAGTGGACGAGGTTCTCGGGCAGTTGGATTCTGCGATAGACGAGTTGCTTGAAAAGCGAAAAAAGGATGTAGATGTGATTGTGATCGCAGTAGGTGTTCCTGCGCTGACAGGCCAGAATGATTTAAACGATCTCTTTGGAACATATTTGCCGGAATGGAAAAATGTCGATTTGAAAGAGCATATTTTACAGAAATATAATGTAGAAGCGATTATTGTAAATGACGTTGAATTGGCGCTGATCGGAGAACGTGAAAGAGGCGTAGGAAAAAAACAGACGAATATTGTTTACATAAAATACGGAGAAGGCTTTGCGGCAAGGGCGATTGTGGACGGATATCTTCTAAAAGGAAATAATATGGCGGCGGGAGAATTAGGTTATTATCTAGAATCATTGGAAGAGATGACAGATGAGTTTGTATGTCCCGGACGATTTGAAAAAAAGGTGTGTCAAAATATTTTCTCAGAATGCGGTGAAAAAAACGGCTTGTCAGATCTTATTTTGCGAGCTGAACAAGGTGATGAGGCGGCAGATGCCATTGTGAAAAAAATTATAAGAAAAATCGCCGTTGTCATCGCCAATACCGTATTGATGTTAAACTCTGAGATGGTGATATTAGGCGGAGATTCAGAAATTTTTACAGAGGAAAATATTGTTGAGATCAAGAAAATATTAGAAAAAGTTTGTCCGTTTGTTCCTGAAGTCGTAACTTCAAAGTTAGGCGCAGATGCTCCGATCATAGGTGGGATAAAAGTTGCATTGGATTATGCGGAAGAGCAGATCATTATGCTCTGGAAATCATAGGAGAATGATATGGAGGCATATATGGACATATTACTGAAAGAAAGACTGGTATCTTATTATGAAAAACATATTTTAGAAGATGTGATGCCATTTTGGGATCGGAGGTGCATAGATAAAGAATACGGCGGATATATTACTTGTTTTGACAGAGAAGGAAAGATGACAGATGATAAGAAATATATTTGGTTTCAAGGGCGTCAGCTATATATATATTCACTGCTTTATAACAAAGTACGCAAAAAGAAGGAGTGGTTGGAAAATGCAAAGCATGGTTTTTCATTTCTTGTAAAATATGGGTATGCGGGCGATGGAAGATGGAATTATGTATTGGACAGAAAAGGGAATGTTTTGGAAGGTACAATCTCAATATTTTCTGATTTTCATGTTTTGCAGGGGGTGGCAGAATACCTTAAAATAGAAGAAGTAAGAACGCCGGAAAATATGGAACTTTTAAAAACTTGTTATGAAACGATGGAAAAAAATGTATTTGATCCATGGTTTAAAGAAATATATGAAAATACATGGAGCCCGGTTTTTATATGGCATGACATGTATCTGACATGTCTGTCTACAACGGAAACATGTGCGGAAGTATTGGGGACGGATGTTACAAAAAAACTTTTGAATGAATGTGTCGATAAGATTGCTAACTGGTTTGCAAATGATGAATATAACGTAGTGTTTGAAGCGGTTACAAGAGAAAATAAAATTGATATTGAGTCAGACAAAGGCCGCTTTATTAATCCGGGACATATGCATGAATCAGCATGGTTTCTTATGAAGGCAGGAGTATTGCTGGAAGACAAGCAGATTACTATGCGCGGTATACAGATTGCCCGTTGGGCAAATGCCGTCGGAAAAGATGAAGAGTATGGTGGAATTATTTCATATGCAGACGCATTGGGGGAAACACCTCGCCCGATCGACTGGTTTAAAGAAACGAACTCTTTATGGAATGAAAAAGTATGGTGGCCGAATGCAGAGGCGTTGACAGCTTATGCACAGGCGTATTGCTATACGAAAGACAGTTATTTTCTTCAAGAATTTTTAGATCAGCATAATTATTGTAAAGAAAAGTTTTTTGATTCACAATATAAAGAGTGGTTTGAACGACTGGAATATGACGGAACCGTAAAAAACAGTGCAAAAGGAACACCGTGGAAATGTGCGTTTCATCTTGTGAGAGCGCTTGTGTTTACATTAGAAGCATTTTCGGAAATGGAGGCGGTATAGTGTATTTTCTGGGGATTGACGGAGGGGGAACAAAAACTGATTTTTTACTGTTAGATGAAAACGGAAAAACGATTGCACAGCGCAAGATAGGAACTATTTCTTATAAGCACGTTGGAATGGATTATGTGACAGAATTACTGAGAGAAAATATAAATCAAATATTAGACGGGAATGATGCCTATATATGTCTTGCCTTTCCGAATTGGGGAGAATCAAGAGTAAATGATGAACGCTTTTTATGCCGGATTGACAAAATTACAGATAGGCCGATGAAAATTGTAAACGACAGCGCCGCGGGATGGGCAGGATCTTTGGGATTAGAAGAGGGGATCAATCTTGTGGCAGGAACAGGTTCGATCGCTTATGGACAAAATAAGTTTGGCACAGAAGCTCGTGCGGGCGGATGGGATGATGGTTTTTCTGATGAAGGCTCTTGTTATTGGTTGGGAAAGAAAGCGTTGGAGCTGTTTTCAAAAGAGAGTGACGGAAGGGTAAAAAAAGGAAAGTTACTCGAGATTTTCCGATACAATTTTAATTTAAAAAATGACTTTGACCTTATAGACATTTTTGATGAAGTGTATAAAAATAATCGTACAAAAACAGCTGAACTTCAAAAATTGCTTTTACAGGCAGCGATGCAAGGAGATGAAGAAGCAATACGTTTGTATGAGGCTGCGGCAGAAGAATTAGCGCTGATCATAGGCGCTGTTTATAGAAAACTGGAATTTTCGGGAGACACGATCGTATCTTATTCAGGTGGATTGTTTCATGCAGGAGATTTTATATTAAAGCCACTGGTGCGGAAGCTCGAGGAAAATGGAATTTGTCTTTGTCCTCCTAAATATTCGCCTGTACAGGGAGCGGCGCTTTTGGCGGCGAGAGAATATAGCAGAGACGGTGAATTTTTATCACGAATAAAAGCAGGCTTAGAATAAGAAAAAGAGAATATCCGCGGCAGATTGCGATTTTTTGCTGCGAGATATTCTCTTTTATTTTATATTATGTTTATAATTATTTTGCCGGATATTTTTATTTGGTGATAAAATCACAGACATAATTTCTATTATGTGTTATTATACTTATATAATGTGCAATGAAAATTATAAGAGAGTAAGATCGACACATAAAAACAAGAGAAAAACAGGAGGAACGATTTATGAGATTAAAAGATAAAGTAGCGATTATTACAGGAGGAAGCCGTGGAATCGGATTTGCGACAGCAGATGCATTTTTAAGAGAGGGTGCGAAAGTTGCTGTTGCGGCGAGCAGTGAAAAAAACGCGGAAGCGGCAGTCGAGAAGTTAAAAGCGATTCATCCGGATGCAGAAGTGGTAGGGATCAGTCCGAACCTCGGAAGTTTTGAAAGTGTGAAAGAAGAATTTGATAAAGTAGAGAAACAGTTCGGACGTATTGATATTTTGGTGAATAATGCGGGGGTTTCCGAGAGCACTCCGTTTACATCTTATACAGAAGCTGATTTTGATCGTGTGATCGATCTGAATGTAAAAGGTGTATTTAACGCAACACGCGCGGTAGTTGACGGAATGATTAAAAATCACAGCGGGGTTGTCCTGAATACGTCTTCAATGGTAAGTATTTCCGGTCAGCCGAGCGGATTTGCTTATCCGGCGTCTAAGTTTGCGGTAAACGGTACGACGATCTCTCTGGCAAGAGAGCTTGGGCCAAAAGGAATCCGTGTCAATGCAGTTGCTCCGGGAATTACGGAAACAGACATGATGAAAGCCGTTCCGAAAAACGTGATCGAGCCGATGATCGCACAGATTCCGCTTCGCAGACTCGGACAGCCGGAAGACATTGCAAATGCATTTGTATTTCTTGCATCTGATGAAGCGTCCTATATTACAGGCGTAGTTCTTAGTGTAGATGGAATGGCGCGCGCGTAAATATGGCGTTGCAATATTGTTTGCAAAATAATTTACCGGGAAGGGATTCCTTTTCATATATTTGAACATGTGCTAATATAATATCTCAGCGGAAGTTGTTCCGTTGAGATATTTTAAATTTCTGGGATGGTGAATATATGGCGCGTCAAAATGAGCGGAAAATGAAATTATATATGGAAGCGGGTCTGGCGGTACTTCTTGTTTTAACGATTGCACTGGCATCAGTATCAGGGCGGCTCTCTTCGCAGGCACATGAGAAGGACAAGAATAAGCAGGAAGCGGCTGTACAAGGAGAAGCGGAAGTTTACGAAAAAAACAAAGGAAATGATCAAGAGAAAAATGAAGTGAAAGACCAAAGGGAAAACAACGCTCAAAATACAGCGGGAAATGCTGAAGAATCACAGGAAACGATCGCTGACGGACAGTATCCGATTATGGGAAACAGCCGCGTAACAGTTGATGAGATGGTAGATTATTTTCAGACGGCAGGAAAACCTTATCCGAAAGAAGCTCTTTCCAAAGGTGGAGCAGAGTCTATAGAAGTGTTTTGCAGGATGTATTATGATGAAGCGGTGGCAGAAGGCGTTCGTCCGGAAGTTGCTTTTGTGCAGACGATGAAAGAAACGGGATTTTTGCAGTATGGCGGAGATGCTTCTGTCGAACAGTTTAATTTTGCGGGATTAGGTACAACAGGCGGGGGTGTGCCCGGGAACTCTTATCCTGATGTGCGGACCGGGATCAGGGCGCAGATTCAACATCTGAAAGCATATGCCACAGCAGACCCTTTGAATGGGAAGTGTGTAGATGATCGGTATGAGTATGTAAAAAAAGGAACGGCTCCATATGTGGAATGGCTGGGGCAGCAGGAAAATCCTGAAGGGCTTGGCTGGGCAACGGGAGATAACTACGGATATGATATCGTCCGAATGATCCACGATATGAAGAAATAGAAATATTGTTAGCTAAAATTGTGTAAAATACACAAAAAATTGAAGGGAAACACTGTTGTTTAGCACGAAAAATTCAGTGGTTTTGTCAAGGGCAATCTCATTGAAAAACAATATGGCGAATAGTATAATTTAAAATAAGGTGTAAAATGGAAAATCGTAGATGGTTTAATACGGTTTTTCTTTTTTGTAATGGCGATAAGCCAAAGTCTGAGTTCGCCGAGAACTTGGCGATCGCTTACAATCCCGGAATATGCCTTTTGGCACTTCGGGGGGATTGACATGAGCCTAAAAATAAACGGAGGGAAAAAGTATGAAAAAAAGAGGAAGGGCTTTAGCGCTTCTGCTTGCCGCGGTTTTAACGGTCAGTAGTGTGCCGGGAACAGTTATGGCGGCAGATGGCGTGAAGCCCCAAGACGGAACAACGAAAGAACAGCCATTCTGGAGTGGAACGGGAGGAAGTACAAGGTTTAGAATTCCGTGTCTTGTATCTCTTGATGACGGCACATTGGTAGCCGGCTGCGATGCCAGATGGAATACGAGTTTAGACGGTGGTGGACTGGATACGATCGTATCCCGTTCGACAGACAAAGGAAAGACATGGCACTATACGTTTGCTAATTACCTTGGTGATAACGGGAACACGCATAATAACAATTCTACAGCGTTTATCGATCCTGCCATGGCAACGGACGGAGAAAAGGTGTACATGATTGCAGACCTTTTTCCGGCAGGATATGCGCTGAATGGCGCGAGTCATGCACCGGTCGCAGGTAAAAGTCATGATGAGAACGGAAATATTCTTCTGGCAGACGCAAGGAAATGGCAGAATTGTTGGGTAAATGATCGTCAGAATGAAGCTAACTATACATATCATTTGGAAAAGAATGATAAGAAAGAATCTGATTCTGCATATGTGATTAAAGATGCGAATGACGCAATCGTAGAAGGTTATACAGTTGACGCTTATTTTAATATTAAAGGGAAAGATGTAGATGCGAATCTGTTTGAAGCTGATTCGCCGTTTCAGGTATGGCCGACAGATTATTTGTACCTGACAACATCGGAAGATGCAGGAGCAACGTGGTCTGTACCTACGATTGTCAATATGAGAAAAGATCATGAGCAGTCTCTTTTAGTAGGACCGGGACGAGGTATGGTTACTTCTAAAGGCAGGATCTTATTTACGGCATATGAATTTACAGGTTCAGATAAAAATAGCGTGGCTATTTATTCGGATGATGGCGGTAAGACGTGGGAAAGAGGAAAGTCTGTATCTGGATGGAGTTCAGAAGCAGTTGTAACTGAGGCAGATGGAAAATTGTATATGTTTACTCGCCATGGCGGATATTATACATCGGATGATTTTGGAGAAACATGGTCAACGCAAAAAAATATGGGGATTAGTTACTGGCTGAATTGTCAGTTGACAGCAATTACATATCCGAAGAAAATTGATGGTAAAACAGCAATCTTGTTTGCAACTCCATCGTCTTCATCGGGACGTGCGGCGGGAAAGATTTTCGTAGGCTTAGTGCAGGATGACGGAACACTTGACTGGAAATATAACTACAGCATTAACGGATCTGCATATTACGCATACTCTTGTCTGACAATTCTTCCTGACGGAACGATCGGTCTTCTTTATGAGAGTGACGGAACTGTGATTACGTATGAAGATTTTGATATTGAAGACGTTGCAAAAGGCGCAGCAATCGGAAATATCTGGTGCACAGACGAAAACGGTACTGTGGCAGATGTTACAATGACATCTGATATGTCGAAAAAACTGACAGTAAACGGCTTAAAAGATGGCGCAAAAGTGGAAGTTTCTTCTGACAATGAAAACGCAGTAACAGCAGCATATGCTGACGGCGAAGTGACATTGACATCTAAAACAGTAACAGGAATGGAAAAAGCGACTGTAACAGTTGAGTCTGAAGGTGAAAAGACGACAGTCGATGTAATCGTAACAGATGAAAAAGATTATGAGATCGTAGATCTTCGTGTAGGAGATACGAAAACATATACAGACAAGACAGGAAATTACAGTGACAGCACATTAGACGGTCTTGATAAAAATATTGCAGATGTGACATTGGTAGGAGAGGATGCACAGGCAGTTGAGAAACAGGTAAAAGCACAGCTTGCAACTGCACAGGCGAATTTTAATGGAGAGAAAGTCTCCTTGGATAACTGCATGTTTACATTTGAGAGTGTGGCAAATAAAGAAAATACATATAAAATTTCCGCACAGGCTGGAGATAAGAAAGTATATGTGAACCATAAAAAAGCACCGTCACAGTGTGTAAGCACAGAGACAGAGACAGAAATTTTATTAGAGTCACATGAGGATGGAACGGTATCTTTAAAAGATATGACAGAAGGAACAGGCGGTGCATATCTTTATTTCTGGAAGGGCGATACTTCTAAGCTGCACTTTGACAGATACAGCAGTGATGTGGCACAGTGTCACATGGAATTATGGAAAGCGGCGCCAGGTGCAAAAAATGATCTGGGAATGCCGGGGTATGAGAAAGTGACAGATATTTCTCAACTTACAAGCGGTACGAAATATTTAATTACGGCAAAGGCGGATGATGGAACTTATTATGCGGTAAATCCATCTGCTGCAAGCAGTAATTTTAATCATGTTGCAAAAGTAGTTGAAGAAAATATCCCGATAAAAGAAGAGGCTTCGGTAGCGCTTGGAACTAATGCACAGTTTGATAATGGCGGTGAGAAGAAGATCAGTAAATGCCTGTTTACGTTTGATAAACAGGAGGGAACAGAAAACCAGTATAAGATCACAGCAGTAACAGAGGATGGGAAAAAGGTTTATCTCGGACCAAAATCATCATCAGGAGCTAACAGACCACTTGTCGAGACAGAGGCGGTTATTACGGTTGCTAAAAATGGAGAAGCATTTACGTTACAGCAGGCAGAAGACGCTTCAAACAGCAAATATTTGTATTTTTGGAAAGATGATGCAAGTAAATTCCATTTCGATAGAAATGGTTCTGTAGATAGTAAAGGCAAATGTGATTTTGAACTTTATCGAAAAGATGACAATGTAGTTGATAGTGAGATCCCAGGATATACAAAAATCAGTGAACTCTCAGAAATTGAGAACGGTGGTCAATACTTGATCGCTATGAAGGCAACTGTAGAAGGCAATAATTACTATTTGTTGAATCCGGCAACGGGAAATGAAAAATATAGCTATGTTGCGAAGGTAACAGGCAAAATGTATGAAGATGAGACAATCGGTGCTAAGACAGATATCACAATTACCGGAAAAGCAGAAGGCAAAACATCTGTGAAGATCGGTAACAAGACATACTTCATCTTCGTGAAAAATGATGTGGAAGAAGTAACAATCAAGATCGGCGAGACATATAACGTACCGGGCAAGATTTTAAATGAATCCGAAGTGACAAAAGACGGTATCGTAAGTTTGGAAAAACGTGAGAACATGCCGCCTTACAAAGCAATTTCAGAAATCACAGAAGGAACATATTTATTCGGAAATAATAGTCATATCATGCTGAATACGGTAAGTACAGCAGCAGGTTCTGAAAAAGGTCTTGGAATGAAAGCGGTCAACTTTAATAATGATGAGACTGCGAAAGACTTTATGTGGACGCTTACCAAATCAGGCGAAGGCTATACGATGAAAGATGCCGCGTCAGGCAAATACATTAATATTTCTGGAAATAATGTGGAACTGAAGGATGCAGAGCAGGTATTGACGATCAGAGCAAGAGCAAACGGAGGATTCTCTGTTTCGGCAAATAATTATTATCTGAACAACTGGGCAGGAAATAATAATAAAGTTGCAGCTTATCCGAGTGATGATAACGGATGGAGCTTCTACAAAGCATCTGCCGGAAACGTAGTAACAGGTGTGAAAGAAGGAACAGTAACTGTAGCGGCATCAGAAGGAATAAACTATAAGATCACGGTGGTAAAAGACGTTCCTGAAGTAAAAGAGTACACAGTAACGGCAACAGTAAATGATGAAGCGATGGGTACGGCAAAGCTTAGCCCGGAAGTTGATAAGTACAAAGAAGGAACAGAAGTAACGGCAACTGCGAAAGTAAAAGACGAAAGCAAATATGAGTTCGTAAACTGGACAGTAGGCGATGAAGAAGTTTCTAAGAAGGCAGAGTACAAGTTTACAGTTGACAAAGACATGGAGCTTAAAGCGAACTTCAAAGCAAAAGAAGAGCCGCAGCCGCCTGTAGAAAAGACATACACAGTAACGGCAACAGTAAACGATGAAGCGATGGGTACGGCAAAGCTTAGTCCGGAAGCTGATAAGTACAAAGAAGGAACAGAAGTAACGGCAACTGCGAAAGTAAAAGACGAAAGCAAGTATGAGTTCGTAAACTGGACAGTAGGCAATGAAGAAGTTTCTAAGAAAGCAGAGTACAAGTTTACAGTTGACAAAGACATGGAGCTTAAGGCGAACTTCAAAGCAAAAGATCCTGTAGAAGAAACATTTACAGTAAAAGTAAAAGCAAATGACGACAAGATGGGAACTGTAGCGGTCGATCCGGTGAAAGAAAACTATGCAAAAGGCGATACAGTAATCGTGATCGCAGAAGCAAAAGAAGGATATGAGTTTGTAAACTGGACATCGGAAGGTAAAGTATTCTCCGATTCTGCAGCGTACGAGTTTGCTGTAGATAAGGATATGGAACTGACAGCGAACTTCAAAGCGAAAGAAGAGCCGAAACCGCCGGTAACAGAAGATACATTCAAGCTGAACGTAACTGTAAACGACGACAAGATGGGAACAGTAAAACTTGATCCTGCAAAAGAAAGCTATAAAGCAGGAGATGTCGTAACGGCAACTGCAACGGCAAAAGACGGATACAAGTTCGTGAACTGGACAGTAGACGGTAAGGAAGTTTCCGATAAAGCAGAGTATGCATTTAAAGTGGACAGAGATGTAACATTGAAAGCAAACTTTGAAAAAGTAGCGGCAGATCCGAAACCTGAAACTCCAAAACCGGAGGATCCGAAAGATGAGGATAAAGCAATTCAGACAGGAGACAACGGCGTATCACCGATCATTCCGCTTGCAGGATTAGCATTAGCGGCAGGAGCGGCAGTTACAGTTCTTCGGAAAAAAGAAGACTAATCGCCGGATATTCAAACTGATGAGAATAATTTGAAATCAGAATGAAAAAATAAAGATTTAAAACAGTGAGACGGCGCTGATCTATTTTACGGATCAGCGTCGTTTTTACATATTAGGCTTTAGCCTGTCTCAAATAAGTGCGTGGTGTGCAGTTATTTGAGACTAAAATCCACCTGCTATGCGGGCAATGTCATCAACTTAAGATATATCAAAAATATAAAATAAAAATGTCTAAAAGCACTTGATAAAATGCGAAAAAAATGTTGCCTTGCGTTGATTACTTTTTCAATGCGAGGTGATTTTATGAATACAAAACTTTTAACATCCATTTTACAATCTTCCAATGACCTTATTACATCAGAAGATTTCTTGACAAGGCATCGTATAGGTAATGCTTTTACACGTTCTGGAAAGCTTTCTTTTTCTAACTTGATTTATTTTGTGCTCCAGTCGGTTCATAAATCCATTCCTATAAACTATGCCCGATTTTTAGAAAATTTTCCATCTGATCTTCCAATATTTGTATCAAAACAGGCAATTTCAAAGGCAAGACAGGGTATTTCTCATAAAGCATTTCTTGAATTATTCCGTCTTTCTGTGAAACAATTCTATTTTCAACCAGTAAATTTACGCACTTGGAATGGTTTCCATATTTATGCCGTTGACGGAAGTACGATACAGATTCCGGAATCAAAAGAGAATTATGAAGTGTTTGGAGGTAACCCAAACAAGACAAAAATCATATCGCCTCTTGCTTCCGCATCCGTTCTTTATGATGTAATAAACGATATTCTGATTGACGTTTCTCTTCATCCCTATCGTTACAATGAACGGGAATCGGCTAAAGCTCATGTAGATTTTTTACCTAGGTTTCCAAACAGTATCATACTTTTTGACAGAGGATATCCTTCCGAAGACATGTTTCACTATCTAAACTCCAAAGGAATTCTGTTTCTTATGCGTGTGCCAAAGACGTTTAAGAAAGCTATATCGGAACAGGAAGATGCTTTGTTTACATATCCTGCTTCTTGTAATAAAGAATCCCTTACTTTAAGGAGCATTCACTTTTTATTGGAAGACGGCAGCACAGAATATCTAGTGACAAATCTGATGCCCGAGCAGATAGCTAAGGAGAACTTTCCAGATTTATACCAGTTTCGTTGGGGAGTTGAAAGCAAATATAGAGAACTTAAGAACAGGCTTGAAATAGAAGCCTTTAACAGCATTAAGCCTGCCAGTATCCAACAGGAGTTCTTTGCAGCAATGTATTTATCCAATCTAGTTGCGGTTATAAAGTCGGAATCAGATTCAAAAATCATTGTGTCTATCAATAATAGGCATGCTTACCAGGCTAACCGTAGTTATATATTAAACCGTATAAAAAACTGTATCGTACACCTTTTGCGGTCGCCCTTGTCCATATGTTACGAGATGATATGCCGGATAGTGGAAGAAGCTTCCAAAACATGTCCCATTATCCGCCCTGATAGAAAGTTTGGTAGATACCGAAAACATACACGTCGGAGATATTACAGCCATATGAAAAGCTGTATTTAAATAAAAACATAACCAAAAGGCTATCGGACTGTTAAAAAAATCAGCAGTCCTATTTGTGATGCGATTATTTGTAACAATAAATCCAATCACTTTATTAGCATACAGCTTTTTTTAATAAATACTCTTAAGTTGACAACATTGCCCGCATAGCGGGTGGTTTATTGTTTCGCCCATCTCCATTTTTCGGATCAACGAAAAACTCCAATGGGCTCAACAGACTAAAGTCCATAGTTATAAAATTTAAAGACATATTGCACTTACACAATATGCCCCCACAATGTTTCTATAAGACAATTTATATCATACTTTTTGTACTCCTATAAAAACTCTTCTATACTCCCTTTGTACTCCCAATTTTGCGATACAGCCCGATATTTGACATCATTTTATATACTTTGACTTTTCAATAAATCCCGTAAATATCACATTAAAAAGGCGTTCCATACAAATCATACGGTGTCACCTGATATACGTAATAATTAAGCCAGTTCGTATAGAGGTTGTTGGCGTGTGCTCTCCATGTAAGTACCGGTTTATTTTCCGAATCATCATCGGGATAATAATTTTCCGGAATTTGAGGATTTAATCCACGGCTTATATCACGCTTATATTCTGAATCAAGAGTCATACGGTCATATTCCGGATGTCCCATCACAAATATCTGACGCCCTTCTTTGGCCATACACATAAATACACCTGCCTGAAGAGAATCTGCAAGAATCATGATTCTGTCATCCTTCTCCAAAAGTTCCTGAGGAACTTCCGTATGTCTTGAATGAGGCGCCATAAACACATCATCAAAACCTCTTACAAGAGGAATCTTCCTGTTTCTCACGCGATGTCTGTACACACCGGATAATTTCTTCGGAAGCGCTTTTTTATTGATCCCGTAATGATAGTAAATACCCGCTTGCGCTCCCCAGCACAAATGAAGTGTTGATGTCACATTTGTCTTTGTCCACTCCATAATTTCTGTCAATTCCTGCCAATAATCAACTTCTTCAAACTCCATTTGTTCTACCGGCGCACCCGTAATAATAAATCCGTCAAACTTTCTCATTTTAATATCTTCAAATGATTCATAAAACTTATAAATGTGACTCGTTGATGTATTTTTAGAAACATGGCTCGTCATACGAACAAACGTCACATCTACTTGGAGCGGCGTATTTGAAAGTGATCTTAAAATTTGAAGTTCGGTATCTTCTTTCAACGGCATAAGATTTAAAAGTCCGATACTGATTGGACGGATATCTTGATGTGCCGCCCTATATTCATCCATCACAAATATATTTTCATGTTCCAGTATTTCTTTTACAGGAAGATCGTTTTGTACTCGAATAGGCATAATATTATCTCTCCTTTTCTTTGAATATATTTTTATCGGCATGGACATAAGTTCCGTCCGATTCTACATAACTATATTCGTCATAAGCATCTGTCTTGACAGGCAGTTTTTTCTTTTCAAGTTTGTTATTAACAAGCATTCCGACAATATAATAAACGACTGCAAATGTCGGAACTCCAAGTATCATTCCGGGAACTCCGAACAGACCCCCTCCGATCAAAATCGAAAACACAACCCAAAATGCCGACAAGCCTGTGGAATCTCCTAATATTTTAGGACCAAGCACATTTCCGTCAAACTGCTGTAAGGCGATAATAAAAATAATAAAGTAAATCCCCATCTTAGGCTCTGCAAGCAAAATAAGAATCGCGCTTGGGATTGCCCCTATATCTGTCTCTTATACACATCTCCGAGCCCACGAGACAGGCAGAAATCTCGTATGCCGTCTTCTGCTTGAAAAAAAAAAAAAAGAAAAAAAAAAATCACGAATCTTCGTGTAATATCAAAAAATAATAAGAAGTCAACAATTAGAAGATAACTAACATCATA
>OJJT01000518.1_pt1 | contig 17167 bp, 19 predicted proteins | sample 1596281 | NCBI WGS metagenome assembly OJJT01 (sample SAMEA4350145, study PRJEB24818) | metagenome | biome: human; feature: gut; material: faeces | place: Denmark | collected 2013-09
TCGGAGAGTTGTATAATAGACAGTTGTACTCCTCTGCTGTCGTTCCATCCATCTCCCAGTGCAGCGTCGCTGTAACTCGGTGTGGACTATTTCTATCTGCCAACCCTGTTCTCTGTATCAGACTTTTTTTTTTTTCAAGCAGAAGACGGCATACGAGATTTCTGCCTGTCTCGTGGGCTCGGAGATGTGTATAAGAGACAGGTATAAACCCCTCTGTACTTCCCCCTTTACACGCCCATCCTACACACACCGATACACCCCACACCAGTCCGCACCGATACGGGCCTCACCAGTCCACACCGATACACCCCTCACCAAACCACACCGATACACCCCTCACCAGTCCACACCGATACGGGCCTCACCAAACCGCACCGATACACCCCTCACCAGTTAACACCCATACGGCCCTCACCAATCCAACACGATACGCACCACACCTATACGCCCGTATCCGCTCCGACACAGAGAGCAGGAAAGCAAGCACTAGAAAATCACTTCGTAAAATTTTTCTCGTAAACTTTTGAAAAAAACAGTTGACAATCATTTAATTCTGTGGTACAATTAGACCATAGAAAAAGAGAACTAGAATTATATGAGAGTTTGAGACTGACAAAGAGAGTGTTCGGGGAAGATTCCAACGAGGCAAAGCGTAGACGTGCCGCTTGGAATAGCGTATGGATGCTAATGAATGACATTGGAATAGAGCCGCTAGAAAGGAGTGTAAAAGATGACTAAGCAATCTATGATTAAGCTTATCACCGACAGGGAGAAAGAGCTGGAAGAAAAGGTTGACGCTATCTTGGGAACAAAAGGTTTGAATGAACTTGTTACTGACATTCACAAACTCGTCGCAGTCAGAGAGCTTATAGAAATTTTAGAAATTGAGCATAGATATTCTCCATTGTCAAAGGCTAAAATGGAAAGCAGGTTTCTTCAACTGCGGTTAGAAAAGCGAAACAATGCTAAACGTGCGGCAGAGATGTACGGGTATTCTAGTGATTTTTATATAATGTACAAAACCGAGTTTGGCGAATTATTAAACATTCTTCAAGATTGTAGATAATTTGAAAGGTGGTCATCATGGAAAAAGAAGTAACTCTGCGCCGTGCTGTCATTGAAAAGCTAATAACAGGGAATGCGGAAATGATTGCCCAAGTACACCCAGCAGACAAAGAGCTGATCATGTACTACAAGGGAAAATTGGACCTACTACGAGCACTATTGACATTATTTGAGGAGGATAATGTATGTCACCTGAACAAATAAAGGAGATTCAGGACCGGGAGAGGGAGCTATATATGCTAGGCATTCGCAGGGGCGACCGCTACTTTAGAAATCGCTGGACGGAGCTAGTGTATATTATGAAGCTATTGGGCATAGAAAGGAGGGATAAATAATGCCCTTTAGACGGTGGCTGAAAGAATCTATAAAGGAGGCGGAGCTTTTATACCTGTACAATGAAGCAGTACGGGGAACATCAGATATAGAGACAATAAAGGCCGGTGTAAAGATGGCGGTATTGAAAAGTGTAAAGGTGGAGTTTGACCGTGAAATGGATGATAGAGAAGTTAATAGACAGGGTGAGGGAGGAAAGGCAAGCGGCTTTGGATTCCTATGATTCTATCCTAGACGAGTTGTCGGATATATTAAGAGAGATGGGAGACGATGTATAATATGTCGGAGAGATTCTATAGGGTTACCTGCACGGATATGAACGGGAAGTTCAGGCAGTACAAAATAAAGGCTCGCAGTAAGCAACAGGCAAGCCGTAAGGCATACGATATCATGCAGGAGCAGAAGCTATATAACATGATTGTTATTGGCATTGTTCAGTGGAATGAGATGTTTAACGGGGTGGGTGTAGATGTGGATTAGTGTGTTGATAGTCGGCTTCTTTCTTGCCCTTATTTTCTACGGTTGTATGATGTATTGTTCAGAGCCACCATGGTGGGTTCTAAAGTACATATTCAGAGGAGTAGGGATGTGCTTTATGTCCTTTGGATTTATAGGTCTGATTTATTCCGTGTTTATAGGGGGTATCCTAAGTTGGTAGCTATTCTTTGTAGTATCGGGCTTTTAGTAGTCGGCCTGACGTTGGTTTATATCAACGAAAATGAGCCGGGTATGTTTTCCCTGACTATGACAGTTATAGGGTACTCGCTCTGTGCTATGTTCGCAATCTCATTCGTGTTGAATCTGGGTCAGTTTCTTTTAGCAAAAAGTTTGTAAAATTTTTCGGAAAAAGTATTGACAAAAAATAAATTTTGTGGTAGAATTATATATCCTCGAAAGAGGGAATAACAGAAAGGACGGAACAATCATGAAAAACATCACTAGAACCATCACCAGATACAAGCACACCTTTGTAAAGATGAACGATGACCTGACTATCTCTGATATGAAAGAGGTTATCTGTGCTGAGAAGATGGGGACGAGAACGTCAGCCGCCTACATGGAATCCAACGGCATGGAGGGGTACGTTATGGCAAAGGTGACCACGGTAGAGGAGACTTACACCATGCCTTTGGAGACCTTTATCGCTAACGCCACTATTGTTGAGAAGGAGGATAACTAACAATGAAGAAGCAGGAACAGAATTTTGCCGAGATTATGAGCGCAGAGGAAGCTATTGCAATCCGCAAGGATACCGAGCAGTCCATTGTAAACGGTCTGACCGAGGAAGGGGCCGGGGTGTATTGCTCCTTCCTTCCTGAGACACTGGAAGATAAGGCTAAGATGTTCAACGCTATGAACGGCGGTGACAACACGGTAAAGGAAGCTATCAACAAGGAGTTGCACGTCCTAGATGTTATCGTCCAGCCTGTACAGGTACAGAATGAAGATGGCACTCAGAACACCTGTCCCCGTGTGTCTCTTATCTGCGAAGATGGAGTTTACTCCGCTACCTCCTGGGGCGTGTATAACTGCATTAAGAAGCTAAACGCTCTGTTCGGCGGTCTGCATTTTGAGACCCCTGTGAAGCTGATTCCCTATGAGGTAAAGACTAAGAACGGTTTTACTATCAACTTGAAAATGGTATAACGAACCGGCCCCCGTTAAGGGGGCCGTACTTATAAGGTGGTGAAAAACGATGACGAGATATGGTGTAGAGCACGACCTTAAAAAGTCTCCCTTTACCTACACTGTACAATATGACAATCTTAATGAAATAGAGTATTGCTTTTCCAGCGACAGCATAAAGACCCGCTTTATTGCCCTGCGAAATGGATTCTATGAAGAAACAGAGGATAGCCTGTCTAATAGATTTAAGATGGACTTTCGTATCAGTAAGGACCTGACGGACGTTAACTTGTACAGGAAGGTCGAGAGCAGAGGTTTTCTCATTTTCTTTAATGGGGAGGAAATCACATGGCAAAGAGCACTAAAATACGATGGACAAAAGCTCGCAAAAATGAGCTGAGAAAAGAGGTACTGAACTTTAATAGACGGATACGTTCAGCAGAATCTAGGCTTGGTGACCTCTCCTATATACTGCCTCAAAAGCAGACGGAAAGCGAAGCTATGGAGAAGATTCAGACTTTACAGGAATATAGGGATTACTTAGCGGCAATTAAAAGGGCAACTGCTAAGACGCTTATACCTGAGACATATGGGAACGACTTGACAACGGAATGGAGACGTAAGGAAATAGAGATACGGGAAAAGCGGATAAACGAAAGGAACAGGCAGAGACGTAAAAAGGTCGATGAGCTTAGACCCGGCGTAAAAACACAAGAACAGGTGGGAAGGTTAAATCCCTATGGCAGATTTCCCTCTGACAATGACTTCTTCCTTAGAGACCTTGGGTTAAAGACAGGTGACACGGTAAAATATGAAGAATTGTTAAAGAAGATAGAGGAAGGCTATTACAGGGAGAAAGCTGAACTGTGGAGAACGAATTATATCAATGCTCTTATAAATGAGATGCTGGGACCTGCTACCTTTGCCGGGGATGTTGTGAGTATGGGATTGGCTAACCAGATATACGACTTGGTGACTGGTATGGACATATCCACTTTTCTCTTAGGTCAACTATCATCGTATAGCGATGTGTTGCAGATTAATTTTCTGTACGACCAAAAAGGAAGGGAAGCGGCTCTTGAACGCATACTCGATGTGTGGAATGAGCTTATAAGGCGTACATGATGTGCAAAAACCTGTTTATAGTGTTGATTTTGAGACAGTGGTTGACCCCAACGAAACCCGTGTATGGTTATGGGGAAAATGTGACATAGATTGTACTACGTTTGTATACGGGACGGATATTGACAGTTTCATGGAGGAGATATCTACTGTTGACTGTAAGGCGTATTTTCACAACATTAAATTCGATGTTCAATTTATGTTTTACTGGCTATTCCACAACGGATATAAACATACTAGCGAAAGGAAGCCTATAGAGGGGTATTTTACAACGCTTATATCAGACATGGGGCTATTTTATACCTGCAAGGTACACTTTTTCAACGGGACAATAGTTGAGTTTATAGACAGCTACAAGCTTATAACACTTCCAGTTAGAGACATTCCAAAAGCCTTTGGGTTGGATATCCATAAACTTGACTTGGACTATGCCGAAAACAGAGACTTCAACCATGTACCGACAGAGGAAGAAATATCATACGTTAAGGCAGACGTGGAGATTGTGGCAAAGGGCATAAAAGCCATGCACGAAAACGGCCTGATTAAGATGACAGCGGCAAGCAACGCACTGTACAACTATAAGAAGGTCCTGTCAAACAAGGAGTTTAAACGCAGATTCCCGCCGATTGAATATGCTGTGGACAAGGATTGCAGGAAATCGTATAAAGGTGGCTGGACATATCTCAACGAAGCCTATCAAGGGATGATGGTCGGTGAAGGTCAGGTATATGATGTAAACTCCATGTACCCTTGGGCCATGAAATACTGTATGCTACCGTTTGGTAATCCGTACTACTATGACGGGGAGTATAAATCGGATGAGTTTTACCCTCTTTATATTCAATGCCTTCAATGCTGTTTCAGTTTGAAAAAAGGACACTACCCCAGCATACAGTTAAAGAACAGTTTCAGGTTTTCCAGTACAGAGTATATTAAGGAAAGTGGGGATGACCCTGTAATACTCCACTTGACAAGTGTTGACTTAAAGCTCTTGTTCGATAACTATGACGTGTGGGATATAACCTACATAGGCGGTTACAAGTTCAGGGGAGAGACAGGGTTGTTTTCTGAGTATATCGACTACTGGTATGATGTGAAGCAGAAGGCAAAGGTGGAAGGTAACAAGGCTATGTACCATATCGCTAAACTGATGCTTAATTCACTATATGGGAAGTTTGGTTCAAATCCTGAAAAGGCTTCTAAATATCCATATCTGGATGAGACAGACGACATAGTAAAGTACAGACGGCTAATGCCTGAAATTGGCAACGGCGGGTATATCCCGGTAGCGGCGTTCATTACCTCTTATGCCAGAGACAAGATAATCAGGGCCGCTAATGCTTGTGGTGACAGGTTCATATATGCGGACACTGATAGCGTTCATGTACTGGGAAGGGAAAAGGTAGACTTGGACATAGACAATTACAGACTGGGTGCTTTCAAGCTGGAAGGTGAGTTCACAAGAGCCAAATATCACAGAGCCAAATGTTACATTGAGGAGTTTGACGGAGAGCTTGATAAGAAGTGCGCTGGGTTACCTGTTTCAGCACGGCACCTGTTTAATTTTGACACTATGGAGCCGGGTCAGATATTTGAGGGCAAGCTGGTCCCGAAAAACATAAAGGGCGGCGTGGTTCTGGTGGAGCGGCCCTTCCAAATTAAGGGTTGACAAAGGGTGATTTTTATGATACAATACTCTAAAGGGATATATGAGGCAGGTTATAAATCACTAGCTGGGTGTGACGGCGGAGAGTCGGCCAGAAGTGTTACAAGGTTTTCACAGACTATTTATAATCGCTCATACTATCCCTTTTCTCATAGGTGAAGCTATGTGGTACGATGTAAATAAGACGCTTTCCTATAACTGCTTGTTCAACTTTGTGGTTGGACCCCGTGGAGTGGGAAAGACGTATTCCTGTAAACGAAGGCTCATAAAAGACTTTATAACTAAGGGACAGCAGTTTATCTATCTGCGCCGATATGAAACGGAAATCAAGTCGTCACAGATTGACCTATTTTTCGATGATATCCAGCATGAGTTTCAAGACCACGCTCTGGCGGTGAAAAAGAAGTGCTTTTACATTGACGGTAAACTTGCTGGATGGGCACTGCCTTTGTCTAGGGCTTCTCAATTCAAGTCGGTACCGTTCCCATATGTAACCAAGATTCTGTTTGACGAGTTCATTATAGACCAAGGGCTGATAAGGTATCTGCCCGATGAAGTACAGACCTTTAATGAGATGTACTCAACGATTGCCAGACTTCGGGATGTAGTTGTCCTGTTCCTCTCCAACGCAATAACTTTCACTAACCCCTACTTCCTGTATTACGATTTGTCTTTGCAGAAAGGGCAGAAGATACTACGAAAGAATGATATCCTTCTTGAACTGGTAGATAGCCCAGCTTACACGGAGAAAGCAAAGTCAACCAGATTCGGAAAGATTATAGCCGAAACGGAGTACGGGAAGTACGCAATGGAGAACGAGTTCCTGCGTGACACTGCCAGCTTTATTGAAAAGATGCCCTGTCCCGGAACGTGTCTTATGACTATCAGGGTATCGGGGAGTGAGCTTGGTGTGTATACCATATTAGGCTCTGACCTGTGGTACATTACTGAAAGCTATGACCCTACTTGTAATAAGCACATTTCTCTAAGTGTGGATGAGCACGATGAGACAACGGAGTTACGAAACAGCAAAGATGCTCTCATATGGTTGGGAGCACTGCAACAAAAATACTACCGGGGAGAGGTCAGGTTTACTACCATGAAGGCAAAGAACTTGATATCCAATTCCCTGATGATTTTAAGGAGGTAAATCAGTATGGCATATACAATCGAACAATGGAACGACCATATGCAGAAGGTCATCGGTGCCATGAATGACCAAGCCACCCTAACCTCTTTAGTTACACAAGCCAGTGACGAATACACAGGCTTGTTTGCAACTAATACAACCCTATCGACTGAAAACGAACAACTGAAACAGGAAAATACCAGACTGAAAGAAGCTAATTTAGAGCTATTCCTACGGGTTGGTCAGCAAAACATTGACAAGACAGGTGGAAGTGGTCAATCCACCGAACAAAAAACAAAGGCCGAGACAATCACTGTCGAGGATTTATTTAAGGAGGTAAAGTAAATGTCTAACACTAAGATTCCAAACGCTGTTGATACAGTAAACGCCATTAGAAATGAAGCCAGCCAAGCCTATCGGGACGCTGTACCAGTGGCTACTCCCCGAAACATTCAGGACGTTGGTAACCCCATTCTGGAATACCAGTCCATACAGAACGAATTTCTGAGTGCTCTGGTAAATAAGATTGCCGTTACCATTGTGGACCAGAAGATGTTTGAGAATCCTCTGGCATTTCTACGGAAGGGTTCTATCCCTCTGGGGCTGGATGTTGAAGATATCTATATCAACCCCGCCAAGGGTGCAAACTATGAGCCTTCTAACTTCCAAGGGATTTTGACCCCTGTTGACCCCGACGTAAAGGCGGCCTATTATCGCCGTAACCGTAGGGATAAGTACAAGGTCACTATCCGCAACGAGCAGTTGACCGCCGCCTTTGTGAGCTGGGGTGCTCTGGAAAACCTGATTGCTGGCATCGTGAACAGCCTGTATACTGGCAACACGATTGACGAGTTCAACCTGACCAAGTCCCTGTTGGGCGGTGCCACGGCTGAGGCTAAGATGGTACAGGAAGTGCTTGCCCTGCCTACCACTAGCGCAGAGAACGCTACCGCTTTCCTGACCCGCTTGCGTGGTATCGCTTCCGCTATGTCTTTCCCAAGCTCTGATTACAACGCTTATCAGCTTGTTGGCGGAGCCAGCCCCGCCACTTCTTGGACTTCCATGGATGACATGGTTATCCTTGTCCGGGCTGATGTAGCCGCTAACGTGGATGTACAGAAGCTGAGTGCCGCCTTTAATCTGAGCTATGCGGACTATGTGGCCCGTCAGGTCATTGTTGACAAGTTTGACGGAGCAGATAATATGTACGCTTGGATTGGCGACCGTGGTGCCTTCCAGATTCGGGACAGTCTCCGTAAGATGACCGAGTTCTATAACTCCGAAGTTATGGCTTGGACTTACTGGTGGCACTGCTGGGACACCTTTGCTCTACGTCCTTGGGCTAATGGCGTGTCCTTTGTAACTGAGAACTATACGGCCTGATTTAACTGGCCCGGATGGGCTTCCCGTCCGGGCCTTATTTAAGGTGGTGAAAATATGCCTGACTTTCAGCCCAACACTACGATACGTCTATACCAGAGCACAGGAGTAGACCCACAGAATCAGCCTTACTTTGAGAGTGAAGGGGCCAAACTGTCATGGTATGAAGGACGCTCCCCACTATCCTTTACGGCTCAGAGCTATCAGAGGGAGAACAGGCATTATGCCAGAGTGAACGCAAAGTATAACTCTATCCGTAACTGTGATATGATGAGCTTTGTGAACGACAACGGAAAGACTATCTTCTGCAATATCCTTTCCATTGAGTTTGTTAACCCCAACTGTACAGAAATCGAGTTTCAGACAGATTCCATGCAGACATTTATTGAATCCATTATATGGCGTGACTGCTGGGTAGAGCGGGAGATGCAGGAAGATGACTGGAATGGTGCAGTACCTTCCTTTAACAACCTGTTACCGGAAGGGCTTGAAACTGGCGTCCTGAAAAGACGTGTCATGCTTGACGGCACAGAGAAAAACTGGTCTGTGGTTGTACTGTCCGCATATGACGAGAACGCAGAGGACAACTATAACATCCAGATAAACGCAGGAGTACCTATCGGTGTAAACACCTTTGTATATCCCGCTAACAGCGGGGGAATGAATTCTCTTGGTGCTACTATAAGAAACCACGCCGAAAAGGGACGGCTTGACGGTATCCTTGGTATGTGGGTATGTCCTACCAGAATAGCTGTATCCAATAACTTTGTAGAGATGTGGACCCATTCCGCTACTGTGGGATACGACAATATTGACGGATACGCCGTAAAGAACGCCAAGTGCTTTAGCAGTGAGTTCTTTAAGGTGGAGCTTACCAACAGGCAGGGAGATTCAGTGGAATTACGTCCTGAGTATTTCCCGAATCCAACTACCATGCAGTTTCAGGCTGGCGGAGCTTTTCTAGCCGGGGCTGGTGGTGTGCTTGTCTATCCCAACAACTACATGGAGGGAGACGAAGCAGTTAACAAGACGCTGGGTGTGGTCATTCCTATCAATGTACAGGGTGCTTGGGTAGGAAACGCCTTTGCTAACTGGGTAAGTCAGAACAGGACCCAGCTTGCTTCCTCTATTATAGGTGGCATTGGAACAGCCGCCGTAGTTGCTGGCAGTATGTTGTTGGCGGCCCCTACTGGTGGAACGTCTCTAGCCGTAGGAGGTAGTGTCCTTGCTGGTGGAGGAGCGGCGGTAGCAGGTACTACTATGGGAGTAACTAATGCCCTACACTCCGCACTTGGGACCATCGGTAAAGTAATGGACAAGTCGGTTGACCCTGCCCAAGCTATGGGTGGAGTAACCACAGGTGCCCTTGCGATTGCCGCTGATTCGTGGGGATATCTGGTCAACCTGCTGTTCCCGGATGCCGCCGTGATAGAGAGCATTGATAACTTCTTTTCCGTATTCGGGTATAAAACCTGTCGTATGAAAAAGCCAAACGTAAATACCCGTCCCTATTGGAATTATGTGAAGTGCTCCCCGTCCGTTGTAAGCGGGCCATTCAACAGCACAGACAGAGCTAACATACAAGCGGCTCTAGACAATGGGGTTACATTCTGGCACGTTGGAAATGGCGTTGAGATAGGCGACTACTCTAAAGACAATAGATAAGAAAGGAGGGGTTATATGCCGTTAGGTCTGTTCGGTATGGAGCTTCTAACGTCAACATACTGCCCAAACAACCCGTTGGGAGATATGTATGTTAAAACCGAAGCGCAGATGGAGAATAGCAAGCTGTTTATGGAGATGTACAACCGCTATTCTAACATTGCTGTCACGCGGTATGACTGGAAGAATTTACCCATAGGAGTTAATGAGAGGTTGCTCAACATGAGCCTGTATCTAGTTGGAAAGGCTTGCTTCTTTGAACATGAAGATTATGGACTTATAGCATTACCCTGTTCTAATGGTTCTGAATACAATCTATTTTATGAGCCTACCAGAATCAACGCTTTTTCCTTTGGATTCACAAGGACCCTTTCCTTTGGTGAGTTTGAGCTTGTAAGGAACAATCCTACGGGCACTCCAACAGCACTTACAGTATACACCTATATAAAGCGCATGATGGACGTACTCCGTTCTATTGACGTAGTATGTGCCAGAATGAAACGGCCATATCTGATTCTCTGTGAAGAAAAGCAGAAGCTCACTTTTATAAACCTCTTGAAGCGAATAAAGGACAATGAAGATATTGTACTTGCTTTCAAAAACTACGGCATTGATAAGTCTAACTTTGAAGTGGCTCCTCTTCCGTCCATTGGCAACATCGACCAACTGTGGAAAACATACAGGACGTATGAAGATATCCTGTATTCCGCTATTGGGCTTGACAGCAAGGGAGACGACAAGAAAGAGCGTCTTCTAGTGGATGAAGTAAACGCCAATAACATGGTAACGGAAATGGCTAATGAAGTCAACCTGAAACAGCTACGGCTTGACATAGAGAAAGTCAACCGTAGATACGGCACCAATATAGAGGTTGATATCAAAGAGCTATCCACCTATGATTATGACAGCGGATTTGGAGGTGGGGCAAGTGAGTAGATACACAATGGAGCTTGGAAAGCTGGTCAGCTCTGGCTATGAAATATTCGATGATAGCTGGACCACCTTTGTAGAGATGCACAAGAAGGAATTGTGTGATAAAATCATAAGACACTATTTCTTCTATGAGATTGGGCAGGAAACGCCTGACAGGTTTAAGCACTATCTCAACGAACATCTAGCTAGGATAATGCCCTACTACAATCAGCTTTACAAGTCTGAACTGCTGGAAATAATCCCCTTGTATAACCACTTCTTGGAGACAAACTCCAAGGATTTAAGAGAACTTGGTTTTACTGGTGTCTCCGCCAGCCGGAACGATGTTGATTCCATCCGGAATATGTATAACTCGCTTGCCCAGTTAAATGACCGCAGAATCACTGACGGAAATAATCGTGACTTTACCGGGCATACGGAGGGAACGTCCAACAAGGAGAGCACGGAAAAGCTGGACGAGACTATCAATATCACCAAGACCACTGACCAGAGTGAGAATGGTACAAAGACCTCTAACATCGACACTACTGGTCATGTCACGGAAACAGCCGATACCACTTCCAAGGTGGATAAGACCGGGAACGTGACGGAAGATATGTCGGATACCCTGAACGGCACCAAAGACACCACGTCTAACGCCACTTCCACAGGGACAAAAGAGCAGAGGTACTCCGACACTCCCCAAGGTACGGTATCTAGCTCTGGTGTAGAGATAATGAGTAATTATCTGACCAACTACACCAAAGATACAACTAATGAGACGACCAACTCTAACACCAAGGAAGAACTGCAAAACACGGAAGAAAAGAACACTAAAACAGACAGTACAGAAACAGAGAACGGACAGACCAACACCACCAAGACGACTGAAAGCACTGGAAACACATCAGAGGATACCAACACAACAGGAAAGCTGGACAAAAGCGAAACAGAGGACCATACAAGAGAGCAGACTACAACTTTCAATGAGAACCAAAACACTACCGGAGATTCTACTGAAAAGGAGAATAACGAAGGCTACGAAAACACCAAAGAGGATAATAAGCAATTCTCTAATGGTGCTGACAAGCACAAGGAAACCACTTTAGGTACTTCTTCAAATCAGGAGGACACCAAAGAGACTAAAGACACCAACGCTACTGTAAAGGGATTTATCAACGTAACTCAGTCTGAATTATTGATTAAATTCAGGAGTACATTCCTGAATATCGATGAGGACATTATAAAAGAGCTGGCTGTTAACTTTATGGGGGTGTTCTAATGAAAGAACATGTATGCGTTGTAGCCGGAATTATAGGAGGAACAGCCGTGAAACTATTGGGAGGTTTTGACTACTCTCTAATGGCGATGTTTACACTGATGCTTATAGATATCATTCTTGGATTTATAAGCGCGGCAGTATTCAAGCTAAGTAAATATGGCAACGGTGTTTCTTCCGAAGCTCTGGCTAAAGGGGCACTGAGAAAGTGTTCTATGCTGTGCATTATCATCATAGGAACAATCATTGATAATCTGTTCGGTATGGACTACGTTAGAAACGCTATTGTATTCTACTTTATAGCCACAGAGGGTATCAGCATCTTAGAGCACCTGATTGACATGGATGTTAGGGTCCCGTACTTTATTGTTAAAATACTGGACAGCATGGAAAAGAAATATGACGATGCGGAGGAAAGCGGAAATGAGACTAATTAAGCAGATATTGGAGAAGAACGATTGTTATAAGGCTGGTGTGGGGTTCACAGTAAAAGGTCTAATGCTACACTCCACAGGCGCAAACAATCCCAACGTGTCCAGATATGTACCCGGCTCTGATATCCTTGGGTACAACAAGTACAATAACCACTGGAATCAGCCCAGACCGGGAGGGAATGGCGTTTGTGTTCATGGATTTATCGGCAGGGATGCAGAGGGCAATATTTGCACAGTACAGACGTTACCTTGGAACATGAAAGGATGGCATTGTGGAGGGTACGCCAACAATACCCATATCGGGGTTGAGATGTGTGAGGACAGTATGTCCAGCATAGACCATCTTAATCTGTGCCTAAACGAAGCCGCTGACCTGTTCGCCTGTCTATGTATTACGTTCAAGCTTGACCCGACCAAAAAGGGAGTTATCATTTCCCACAAGGAAGGGCATGACATGGGATGGGCAAGCGGTCACGGTGACCCGGACCACTGGATGAAAGTGTTTGGGCTTACAATGAATGACTTCCGTTCGATGGTAATTGACAGGTGGAATAAACTAAAGGAGGAATTAACAGATATGGACCAAAGCAAGTTCAATGAAATGATGGAGGTATATCTCTCCCAGCGTGCTAATTTCGCCGGAAGTAATTATGCCAAAATAGCTATGGAGAGAATGGCCGCAAGAAAGCTTATTACGAACGAGAATCCACAGGGATTCGTAACCCGTGAAATGCTAATGTTCATTCTCGACAAACTCAATGTTTAAGGAGGTCGCATTATGGAATACTATCCTACCAGACCCAATAACCCCTATCAGGACGATTGTAGGCCAAAGCCTGACTGTGGATGTACTCCACCCCCGCCTACTGTCTGTCCACCTCCTCCCCCTGTATGTCAGCCGCCCCAGCCTGTAATGGGACAGATTCCACCTGTGCCCACTGTAATTGAAGGTTCTAGCCTTTATGAAGCTATGGGCAAGGTGATTGAACGGACCAATATGTGTATCAATCAGTGGAATTGTATTAGCAAGAACTGCTATGAAGCCATGAACGCTTGTGTAGCGGCGGCCCGTTCCAATGACGTGTACTATGACGATTGCGAGGTAAATTACCAAGAGGGTTATGACACCACAGAGGGATGCGCATATGCAATCGTGGAGAAGAAGGCTGTTGACCGCAAAGGAAAGCCTATCTTTGTAAGTTTGACACCTGCTTATGACAACACAACCAACAGCGGCGTTGAGCAGGGAATCTTTGACGTGTCCTTTATCAAGTCCGCTAACGTCATTATGACCGCTGTTCAGGCTGGCTCTGAGAAGTGGTTCGGCCCCGCTATGTACCGTGGAGCGGCTATCCCCGGCGAGAGTAACCCTGACGGCTACGTCTATGGCTTCAACAGACATGGTGCTCTACGCTACTTTAAGGGAGACGTTACCGAAACCACTCTGTGCCAGAATCAGATGGTTGACGTTATCGGGGGTTGCGTGCCTATCCTCTATGACGGCAAGGTTATCGAGGGTGTGGAAGCCATGACCCAGAAGCAGGCCATCTGCGCTATCGGCTTCAACTGTGGGACCGGCTCCGTGTTCTTCTTCTCCTGCTCCGCACAGAATCAGCCGGGAATGGGTATCGCTTCCGTTGCAAGAATCTTACAGGGCTATGGCTGTACAACCGCTGTTGTAACGTCCTCTACTACCAACACTCCCGCCGCCACTGGCGAGGGTATGCTATACATGGGCCAGATGACCACTGACCCCGTAAACGCCAAAGAGCCTAAGAATCTGGCTTACTGGGTCATCTCTAAATGCCCAAATTTTAATAATGCGTTCCAGAAAGAGGTTGCTGACCTTGTTCAGACCGCTGGACGGAACGCATGGGAGACGTACCTGCTGGGAGTGCAGATTCAGTCCTTTGACGACCGCATTACTCAAAACGCAAAGGATATCGCCGCTGAAATCGAACGTGCTACAGCCGCTGAGGAAGCACTTGACCAAAAAATTGAAGCGGAGACAAACCGGGCAGAAGCGGCAGAGGATGCTCTTGACAAGAAAATCGATGCCGAGACTGAACGTGCCACCGCCGCTGAAAATGCTGAACGGGAAAGAGCGGAAGCCGCTGAAACTGCTCTGGACAACAAGATTGTTGCGGAGACTAACCGTGCAACCGCCGCCGAGAACAAGATTGCCAGCGACTTACAGGCAGAGGTTACCCGTGCCACTACCAGAGAAACCCAGATTCAGGCCGCCTTGGATGCGGAAATTCAGGCCAGAATTGCCGCTGACAATGACCTTATCAACGCTATTGAACAGGAAGTCCTTGCCAGAAAAGCCGCTGACGTTGCACTGGAAAACCAGATTGACGCAGTAGACAAGAAAATCCAGACGCAAATCACTAACATTGAGGGAAATATCACTAATCTGGAAACGCAGATTAACGGTATGACCACTGGACAGACCAATCTACCCTACCTGAAACTAACTGGTGGACAACTTACTGGTAATCTGACTTTTACCTCTGGCTCTACTGTTGTAGCAGGTCGTGCGCCTACCGCAGACAATGAGGTAGCGACCAAGAAATATGTGGATGACGCTGTGCAGACTGGCGGTGGAGGTACTGGCACTGACGTATCTAAGGAGTACGTTGACCAACAGGTAGCAAACGTACAGGGACAGGTCAACACGAAAGTGAGCAAAAGCGGCGATACCATGACTGGCTCTCTGAACTTCAATGGGAATACGGCTGTAAATCCTGTGCTTGAATCCAACAGCGGAATCAAGGTTCAGTCCAGCTCTTCCGGTGCCGCCGGTAAGGTTACTAACCTTGCCGCCCCCAGTGCTGACAGTGATGCGGCTAATAAGAAGTATGTCGATGACGGGATTAAGCAGGTAAAACAGGAAATCAGTGGAGAGCTTGGTGGGGAATATCTGGCCCTTACTGGCGGAGACATGACAGGCGATATCAACATGACCGGAAATTCCGTAGTCAAGTTCTATGACCCAATTGCCGCCCGTGCCAGAGCTAAGAATCTGACTGACCAGATGGTTAAGGGTTCTGTATACAATGACGCTGACGCTATGGTGGTCAAGTCTGAGACTGGTCCGGTTGCTTTAAAGGGTACTGACGTATCTCTCTCCAATGGAGAAGGAGGAGAAATTGCTATTTCTGGTGTAACCGAGATTCGCCGCAAGAAGAATGACACTAACTCTGTAGCAGTCAAGCTGAATGACAACCTGATTAATCTGGCCGCTGATACTGTACTGGTAGGACAGAATGGCTCCATGCAGGGTGAAATCAGTGCTGGAACAATTAACCTCTATGATGGTAGCGGGGCGGCTGTACTGAAACGGCACAACAGTCACTTGGATATCAATGTTCCTGATGCTCTTGGCTCCGTTTACATTAACCGGAATCAGACAGAGGGCGGTACAGGTGAGATTCACGTTACCGAAGTTCACGCCCCTAATGAGTTACGGCTAAATCCGGGGACCACCATTAACATGATGAGCAAGCGTGTTGTCGGAATGGCTAATGGTGTTAACGCTAATGACGCTGTCAATGTAACACAGTTGGGTGCTGTCAGGACTATTGCACAGAACGCACAGAGTGCCGCTAAATCCGCTGACGCTAAGGCTGACCAAGCATTAGAGAAAGCGGAGAGTGTGGGGTATATGTCTGGTGAATGTACCATTGATACTTCCAACAGAACACTAACCATTAGAGGCTCTGTATTATCAGAAGATGGGAGCAGTATTCCATTTACTCTTGAGTTTATGAATTATTCAGCCCAAAGTAGCGTTAGTAAGGCATGGGTCCATAATGGAGTTATTTATATTTTAGGAACGGTCAAATTTAGTGCTAGTACAATGACTGTGCAATTGTCTAATACAAAAGGAAAGAACTTTATTGTGCCGCAACTAACAACCTATAATAGTTCGGATGAATTTGCAATTACTAGAAGTAGAACTTCATCGTCTTTAATTGAATGGAATATTAACTGGCCTGTTGCGGCGATGAATCATCTAATATGCGTTAGCGGTCCTGATTTAAGCCCCTTAATTACGACATAAATATAAACCCTCTCCTATTGGAGAGGGTTTAATATTAAGGTGCATACATATATAACGGCGTTCTTTCCCGTCCAGAAATGACCATACCATTGTATCGTTTTCCTACATCACTAGAAGTGCCTAAAGTAAATTCAACAGTCCCAGCTGTTTTATTGGGAAAATTAGTGAATAACTGATTATCGTTTTCAGTTTTGTAATAAGTAAGCATCGGCAATTTAAAGCTATGACCACTACTGTTTGATAGTCTTAATATACTAGTATCTGTAATTTCTACCCGACCAGCAACTTGTATAATGCCATTTACATTAAATACAGCAAGAATCCGACTACCAGACATATTAATGTCAAGAAAATCTATCTGGATATCAATAGGTTGTCCAGTTTTGTGGGATATTAGCTTTGTAGTAATGTGAAATGCGGTAGAAAACGTAGCGACTTCGCAGGGGAAAATAACTCCTCCCACACTCTCCGCTTTCTCTAATGCTTGGTCAGC
>OJJT01000521.1_pt1 | contig 17097 bp, 18 predicted proteins | sample 1596281 | NCBI WGS metagenome assembly OJJT01 (sample SAMEA4350145, study PRJEB24818) | metagenome | biome: human; feature: gut; material: faeces | place: Denmark | collected 2013-09
TCAAGAAGAAGATGAGATACAGTTCCGTCAGTAATCTCTTTTGGGCGGAGACATGTATAGGAGTCTGGATCACAGCTTTTCTACTGCCGCCCGTTAAACCCTGTGCAGTCTCCCATTTTTTTTTTTCAAGCAGAAGACGGCATACGAGATTTCTGCCTGTCTCGTGGGCTCGGAGATGTGTATAAGAGACAGGGTCTGCACCGCCGCGATGGCGGCAGGGATGAGCGGCACACACACCAGAAGCGCCAGCGCGGCCCGCAGGCTGACGGGCGCTAACAGCGCGAACAATGTCGCCGGAGCAAGCATGCTGTAAAAAAACTGTGGAAGGTATGCGCCGAAATAGGTTTCCAGTTGTTCCACGCCCTCGGCAGCCAGCTGCACGGCCTCGGAGGTCGCCACGTTCTGGCTGTATGCGGGGCCAAGGCGCAGAAGCTTTTCATAAATACTGCGGCGCAGCGTGCGCTTCACCGAGCGCGCGGCCAGAAAGCTCATCCGGCCCGCACCTGCGGTGCATATGCCCCGCACAAGGACAGCTGCCAGCCCCGCGGCCAGCGGCAGTGCAAGCGTGCGGGGGGCGGCGGCGCCCTCCAGCAGCTGCTGCAGAAACCACGCGCAGGAGAAGATCATCCCTGCATTGCTCAGCAAGGAAAGCCACTGAAGCGCCACGTTTCCGGCGATGTACGGTTTGCTGTCCGGCACGGTGCCGATCAGCCGTTTGTTGATCATCATGGACAAACTCCTTTTGGGAGGTTAGTAAAAACTAACCTACGCTGAAAATAAAAGTTAGTTTTTACTAACTAACTGTTTTTTATAGTTTATCCGTCCGGGCGGGATTTGTCAATCCCTCTATGGCATCGGGTGAAAAGGGAAGACCTTCCATAAAAGCGCTGCAGCGGCAGTGCAAAATATCAATTGTATGCCTTTCAGGAATATGTTATACTTTGATACAGTAACAGGGTGATGCAGAAAAGAAACATAAATGAAGAGGAGGAAGTGTTGTGATCGACCGGAAATGCAAAGTGACGCTGGGCGGCCTGCCGCAGAAGATCCATGTCAAAGGCGATGAAACGAAGCCGGTGCTGCTGTTTTTGCATGGCGGCCCGGGTGTGTGCAACCGCCACACAGTCATGACGGTGCACGCAGACCTGCAAAAGGAGTTTCTTGTTGTCGCATGGGACCAGAGAGGCAGCGGCGGTTCTTATAGGGGGGCAGCCGTGGAGACGCTGACGATCGACCGCCTTGTGGACGATGCCCACGAGCTTGTGCTTTGGCTTTGCCGGGAATACGGCAGGAAAAAGGTGTACCTGCTGGGCGGCAGCTGGGGCTCGGAACTGGGCACATGGCTGGCATACCGCTATCCGGAGCACATTGCGGCCTTTGTGGGCTTTGGGCAGGTCGTCAACGGGGCGAAAAACGAGGAACTGAGCTATCAATTTGCGCTGGAGGAGGCCCAAAAGGCCGGGGACGAAAAATCCATCGCCGTCTTAAAACGGGTGGGGCCCCCGGTCATGGGCGTTTATAAGGGCGGCTTCGACGGGATGATGGCCCAGCGCCGGGTGATGATGAAATACGGCGGCTATTCCCAAAGCAAAAAGAAACGCAGCTATTTCCGTTCCATGGTGGTCCCCATGCTGTGCTCCGGCGAATACAGCATTCCGGACCTGATCGGCGTGGCCAAAGGGTACCGCTATGTGCTCACGGCCATGTGGCCCGCCGTGGGAGCAACAGACTTTCCCAGTACCTGTACAAAGTTCCAGGTGCCTTATTTTATCTTTGACGGCGTGCTGGACCAGAACACCCCTGCGGCGCTGGTGCAGGATTATTTCGATTTGATCCAGGCACCGAAAAAGGAGCTGATCTGGTTCGAGCAGTCGGGCCACAACCCGATGACCGACGAGCCGGAGCGCTTCAAAAGCCTGCTGCGCGACCGTTTGCAGGCCCTTGAAAAGGAGGAACCCACCGTATGAAGCAGGATGTTCGGACAAATGTGATCCCGCCTTTGAAATTTGGGGAAAAGTTCGGCTTTTTGACCTTTTCCACCGCCAGCAACGTGGTGTACCAGTTCAAGAGCATTTATTATCTGTTTTTCCTCACCAATGTACTGAAGATCGACGTGCTCGTCGCGGGCATGATCCTGACCATCGGAACCGTCTGGGACGCGGTCAACGACCCGCTGATCGGCTTCTGGTCCGTGAACCACAAATTCAAAAACGGCGAGCGCTGCCGCCCCTTCGCGCTGTGGTTCGCGGTGCCCTGGGCGGTTTCGGTGGTACTGCTGTTCTGCGATTTCAAAACCTCGCAGACCGCTGCCGTCATTCTGGCGCTGGTGATCTATTTTATTTTTGAATCCTTCAATACCTTTGTTGCCATCCCCTACAACAGCATGGGCGGCCTGGCGACCAACCGCGACGCGGACCGGCGTTCCATCAACGTGTACCGCAATTTGGGCGGCTGCATCGGCTCGGGCATCGGCGCTGTGGCCTGCCTGCCGCTGCTCAAGCTGTTCGGCGCGCTGGACAACGGCGGCAACCTCATCGACGGCAGCAGCTCCCGCGGGTTCCTGCTCACCGCCATGGTCATGGGCGCTGTCTGCATCGTCGGCAGCCTCACACACTATTTCACCACAAAGGAGCGCGTCGTACAGATCTCGGACGACGAGGACCACGTAAGCGCCCGCAGCGCGGCCAAAATGCTGTTCCGCTGCAAATCGTGGGTGCTCAATATGCTGTACATCATCTGCTATGGCGTAAACAACGTGCTCATCATGAGCTCCATCACCTATTATGCGACGTATGTGATGGGCAGCACCGGCGCGGCCACCATCATCCAGGCCGTGTACCTGGTGGTTTCCATCATCACGACGGTGCTGACCGGCCCGCTGGACCGGCTGCTCGGCCGCAAGCGGACGATGATCTTTGCGGCCGCTGTACTGATCCTGGGCAAAGTATGGTTCGTCATCGACCCTTTTGCGGTGGGGGCGATCTATCTGAACGCGGTGACGGTGGGCATCGGCCTTTCCATCACCTTCGTCATGTTCAATACCAATCGCAACAATATCGCGGACCTGATCGAATGGCAGAGCGGACGCCGCATCGACAGCCTTGTTTCAACAGGCGATAACCTGGCGGCAAAGCTGGCCCAAGCGGGCGCGACGCAGCTTCTGACGCTTTCTCTGCACATGGCGGGCTTCAACGAGGCGCTGCCGGCCCAGCCGGACGCGACCATCGCAACGATCAATGCGCTGCTGGGCTGGGTGCCGGCGGTGGTGACCTTTGTGATGCTGGCTGTTCTGTGCGCGATGAACATCGAAAAGGACATGGACAGCATGAACGCGGAAAAAGCCGCTCGGGGAATCTCTGTCTCAGACTGACGGATGTGCAAAGTCAGGCTTCCGGTTAAGCTGAGATGGTCAATGGATAATAAACAGCAAAAATTAACAAAAGCCTTGTTCAAATATAAATTGGACAGGGCTTTTGTGATGGACGTTTGAAAGAAGGGGGGAAGACGATTCTCATTTTCGCCTCATATAATAAAAGAACAGTAGACACGAGAGACTGTGTCTACTGTTTTTTACCGCTGTTTCCATTCTGTTATGGCGCCGCCTGTTTGTAGAAATACGCCGCGTTTGTGTGCTGCACTCCTTTTGCCTGAGTCTTGCCGGGTCTTTCAATGGAACCGGAAACCTGCTTTCGCTTCGGCACCTGTAAAAATACGGTACATCTGCAGAGAGCCTTTTTGTACAGCCTTTCACTCCTCCGGCTGTCTCAACAATTCCCTTGTAAAAATCGTTGTATCCGGCGGAAGCGTCGTCATCTTTTGCTTCCATGCAGACAGATATGCTGTTTGGATGAAGATCTGGGTGTCGAGCGCCTGCTGTACAGGGCACAAAACCGGTTCGTTTTTTGTGATTGCAGAAATGAAGTTGTTGTCTTTACCATGCACAAAGGTTACCAGCCGGTTGAATCGCTGCTGGAGCTGCTGCGCAGTTCCGCGCCGGAATCTGCCGAGAGAGGAGGGAGACGAACTTACAACAATTCGGGCCGCGCTTGAACGCGCATCCCGTGCCAACAGTGAAATGCGTCAAAGTCTGCAAAACAACATTCTGGCTCTGCGTGAGTATTTTACACTCAATGCGATACAGGGAATATTCAGGAGTAAGGAGATATTTGATGATGTATGCCGCGGCATCGGCCTGCTTTTTGAATATCCGTACTTTCTGGTATGCTGTGTGTATACAGGAAAAAGCATGGTGTTTGGAGAAGTTAGCCCGGTGCAGTTTTCGGAACTGATGTCGCAGGCGTCTCCATCGGATATGCAGAGCGTTTTTCATTCTGGAATCGAAGAGGGATATTCGTACGGCCCTGCTGTGTGTCCCCGCTGTGGAGGACAAATGGGTGAAAAAGCATATTGGGATTTTTGCTGAAAACCTGAGCCGCACCGTGGACCGACACATGCTGGTCTCCCTATGGGCCAGCATCCGGGACGCCGATAAGATCGGCCGCTCCTTCCTGCAGGCCCGGACGGCAATGCGCTACCGGTTCATCATAAGCAATCCGGCGATTATTTCCGTTGCGGATATCGACGCGCACATCGAAAAAACAGTGCATACCCGTATGTGGAGCTCACACGGTTGGAATAGAGCATGAAGAAATGGGAAATCGGCGCTAATTTTGCAGCGCATGAAGACTTTGTAAAGTTGATTCGTGAAGGGAATTTTACATTGCATCAGGCAAAATGTATCTGTTATGATATCGTAAGCCTCTTTGTCAAAACCGTGGACAAAATGAACATAACCGAGGCTGTGGAGTAGAGCAGATGTTTTGACCTGTTTTCGATTGCAGAATTCTCCACACTGAACGAACCCATCGAAACACTCATGCTTTTGGGGAGCCACATCGCCGAATTCATTGCAGTAAATCTGACGAAGAAAAAATCAAATTTTCCAACAAATACATAGAATATCTTTACGAGAATATCGGGAATTACCCTTTCGGCGCAGAAAAGATGGCGGAACATTTTGGTATTACATCTCAATATCTGCGCAGGCAGTTTCGCAAAGAGACAGACAGCCCGTAGTGGAATATTTTAACGCAATCCAGCTGAAAAAAGTGGAGGAGCTTCTAATCTCCACAAATATGGATATTGCGGATTGGCTACGTGGACGTTCTCAGTTTTATCCGAAAATTTAAAGCGCGCTTTGGCGTCACGCCTAGAAAGTTCAGAGAACTACGCCAAAACAAATACGGTTGAGTTTGTCCGTTTTGCCAGGAAATGCGGCGTGGATAGAGTAATCACTGCGCCCGCTGACTGGGCGCAGAACAACAATGACGATTTGCTGTTTGCACACTATAAAGCAGTGGCTCAGGAACTGCCAATCATGCTGATGACGGCGCTGGGCAAGCGGCCGGTACCGCTCAACGTCATCGAAGAAACCGTAAATACAGTGCCGGAGCTGATTGCGATTAAGGATGATATCTGTAGACATTATGGCCAGCATGTGGCCACATTTGCCCGGAAAGGCGACGTGACGCTGCTTTCCGGCGGGCGTATGGAAAACCATTTGGAAGTTCTATCCCTATGGCTCCAATTCCTGGTTGTCCATTTTTATGCTCTTTATGCCACGCATCGTCTGGGGTTACTGGGAGGCCGTGCAGGCGAGGAATATGTCGCTTGGAGCTAAATATGTAGGATGCTTCGAACGACCGTACTTTGAAGGCCTTACGAAGGAATTGAACCTTGAATTCGATGCGGTAATCCACACTTCAATGGAGATCAAAGGCATTTGCAAACGCTATCGCCGTGCTCCGTACCCGGTGCGTAGGGGCATCCGGCTGGGATTTGTCTGTCAAATTGGGCTTTACCTGACGGCAGGGCTCTATGCGTTGCTCGCTATGCCGGAAACAAGGCAACCTGAAAAGAAAACCGGCGGGCGCTGGCCGGTCAGGGAAGCCAATCCGTTTCTGTCTCTGGTACGTCTGCGCCATATAGAGCCATGGCAGACGGCTGTTTTTTGGAGCATCCTGATCGCCGCATGCGGAGGCTGGATGTTCGAAAGCGCATTCAATTACAGTATCAGCGCCTTCTTTTCATTCTCGCCGCTGTTCAACGGCGTGCTGAAATGTGGGGTGGGCATTTTAAATGCATTGGTCGGGGCTGGCGTTATAAGACGATTGGTTCGGCGGGGAACGATACGAGGCCCATTGCTCCTGGTAGGGGTGCTGTGTATGGCGGCGAGCTTGTTGAGTGCATGCAGTACAGATCGTGCAATTCTGTTTTTTCCCTTCAGTGTGTGTTTTCTATTGATAAACTCTTTAAATCTCCCGCTTCACCAGGCGCTGCTCACAACAAACAAAGCAAATTTGCCTGTAGGGGAATTGATGGGATTGTTTAACGCCTTTCGCTCTATTGGGCAGGTTGCCGGTTCCATGGTGAGCGGTTTTTCTTATACTGTGGGACACGCACTTCCTTTTTTCTGCGCATCGGCATTCTTCATGATGATGGTTTTTATTTTGAGATGGGGAACATCCGGCGAAAAGAAGCGGCACGCGAACGGCGGCATCAAACGGAGAAAAAAGAATGGTTAAACGAATTTTATGCTTTGGCGATTCCAACACATATGGCTATATCCCCGGCGGCAATGGAAGGCGCTACGGGCCCGATGTGCGATGGACAGGACTGTTGAGCGCATGGTTAAAGCCGGAGTGTCTGATAATTGAAGAGGGCAGCCACATATCTAAAGACACAGGCGGAACACTCCACGCGCTTGTCAGAGATTTCGTCCGTTATAAGGATGGTTTGATTTTTAGTACGGAAAAAGCACCACGCTGCAGTTGAAAAACAACTGTACAGCGTGGTGTTTTTTGTTTCAAACATGGCCGGCTCTATGCTTCAAGGCAAACCATGCAGGAAATCAGGTCGTGATGACAGCTCATGTTGGTACAGTGCTTCAAGAGGTATCGCCAATACGTCAATGGGAGGCATTGTGACGGAAGGCGGAAGAGAAGATTTGTATTGAAAGATATAGAAAGCGACCAAAATTTACCAGATGTGAAAGCGGCACATAAATTGATCGCGTTATCTATCCTGGCGGCTTAAGTGGGTACAATAAAGAGTCGAACCTGTTCCATGGCGGACAATTAAATCTGGGAGGCAGTATTATGAAGCGTATGGTGTTGTCACAGGACGTTATTTCAGCATTCATTACACAGCAGCGGCAAGATGAAAAATCGAAAGCGACCCTTGAAAAATACAACAGGGATATTCTTGCTTTCTATTCATTTTTGCCGGAAGACAAGCGTGTAGATAAAGAAAAGGTGATTGACTATAAGACGCATCTGATTGAGGCGGATTATGCGGTGGCCAGTATCAATTCCATGCTGGTTGCTGTGAACAGTATATTGGCATATATGGGAGCCTACGAGTGCCGTGTGCGTTTGATAAAGCAACAAAGGCAAAGCTTTTGTGACAAGAAAAAGGAATTGACTCGTGAAGAATATTTTAATCTTGTAGAAACCGCCCAAAAAAGAGGAAATATGCAGCTTGCTTTAATTTTGCAAACGATTTGTGCTACCGGCATCCGTGTGAGTGAGCTGCAGTATATCACCGTGCAAGCTTTGAGACGTCAGGAAGCGCAAGTAAGCTGCAAGGGGAAAATCCGAAGAATACTGATTCCAAAAGCGTTGTGTATCCGTCTGAGCAAATATTGCAAAGAGCGCTCAATCTGCAAAGGCAGTGTGTTTGTTTCACGGAACGGATGCCCAACCAACCGTTCCAGCATCTGGGCAGCAATGAAAAGGTTGTGCGTATATGCCAAAGTAGCAGCGGAGAAAGTATTCCCTCACAACCTTCGGCACCTTTTTGCCCGTATCTTCTACAAACAGCATAAAGATATCGTCCGGCTGGCTGATGTCTTGGGGCACAGCAACGTGAATACAACTCGTATTTATACTTTGACTTCCGGAAATGAGCAGTTAAGCCAGCTGGCGCGAATGCAGCTCTTGATTTGAAAAAATAAAACCGCCCGGGAAGAGCGGTCGGCAATCACATAATTTGCATTATGTAATCATTCTGCATTGGCAGCCAGAATTTCTTACATATTATCGATAACCATTATAGGCCTTTTTATCAATATGGTCAACGGCATTTTGTATTTTTTGCATTACAAACAGGCTCACTGAAAAATGTTGACCACAATTTGTGCAAGGTCTCTTTCAGTGTGCCTTTATTTTGGTTGTTAGCGGTAGACGCACGTTGATTGCCGCAGATATAAAGACATAATGCAAATTATGTCATAGCTGTCGAAACGCTCGACGGCTTTTTTTCTAAGACATAATGCAAATTATGTAGTTGATGCCAGACAACGGAGGGAAACGCTTGAAGGAAGAGTACGAGACCATAGATCTGCTTGAAATACTGCGGCTATTAAAGAAAAATTTACTGGCCATTCTTGCTGTTACCATTTTGCTTGCCGTTGCGGGATATCTCGTCAGTACATTTGCAATGACACCGCAATATGAAGCCAGTGCTACGTTGATTGTTAACTCGAGAGAGGACCAGGCTGCTGCACAAGCGCCCATTACAAATGATCAGCTCACGTCGGCTACGAAGCTGGTAGATACATACGCTGTTATCCTTACCAGTGATACGGTGCTGGACAAAACGATTTCAAATCTGAACCTTAACATGTCGTACAACGATTTGGTAGAAAGAGTGCGCATTGAATCTGTGAATTCCACACAGGTAATGAAAATCACCGTAAAGGATACAGATCCCGAGAGGGCGCGAGCGATTGCAGCAGATATCGTTGAGCAAGCACCGGAGATTATTATCCAAACGGTGAAAGCCGGCAGTGTGGAGATAATTTCTCAGGCGAAAGCGAATGAGATTCCAGTTTCACCCAGCAAAATGAAAAATACAGCGCTGGCCGGTATTCTCGGTGTTGTCCTTTCGGTAGGTATTATTGTGCTGAAGTTTTTGTTGAACAACAAGTTCATGACAGATGAGGACATCACCAATAAATTGGGAATCACGGTTCTTGGCATAATTCCGCAGATTGATATGAAGGGGGAGAGATGATGGCAAAAAAATCAAAACCAACAAGGCGAGAATTTGTTTTGATGAATAAGAATGCTCCTTTCCAGTATCAGGAAGCATACAAGAGCCTGCGAACAAACCTTAATTTCATGGCCATGGGTAAGGCTTGCAAAAAGCTTATCTTTACCAGCGCGATCCCAGGTGAAGGAAAGAGCAGTGTTGCGTTAAATTTGGCTGTGTCTCTGGCCGAGACGGGGAGCCGTGTCCTTGTGATCGATTGCGATTTACGCAAGCCGGTTATCCATCGGTATTTGAAAATAGACAATTCTGCCTACAAGGGGATAACCAGTGCTCTTGCGGATGGCTCTTTGGCCGAATCCATCATCAACATGAAGGGCCTCGGCCTGCATGTAATGGTCGCGGATGCGATTCCACCGAACCCGGTAGAATTGCTGGGGTCTCCTCGAATGAAGAACCTGATTGATGAACTCGATAAGCATTATGAATACATCATTTTCGATACACCGCCCGTTTCCGTGGTAACGGATGCAGCGGTTTTAAGTCAATATGCCGACGGTGTTATTTTGGTAGTGCGGCAAAACTATGCGACCTTTGATGAGGTCGGGCTTGCAAAAAAGAATCTCGATGCGGTAAATGCTAATATCCTGGGTGCGGTATTGAACGGGTTTGATACAAAATCGACCGAAAAGAAAAACGGTTACTATTACAGCTACAACTATTCATATGAGAACGCTGACCGATGACGGATTTACATTGCCACATTTTACCTGCAATAGACGATGGTGCTAAAAACGCCAAAGTTTCTATGGAACTATTACGAATGCAGAACGATGCCGGAATCACCGACATTGTGTGTACGCCACATTTTAATCCCGACAGCCAGAATTTAGAGGATTTTATTGATAAAAGATACCGTTCTGCAAGATACCTAGCTGATTATGTATTTTGCTCTGAATTGCCTGTGCGTTTAAAGTTCGGTGCTGAAGTGAGAATTTCGCCAACAATTCTTGATTTGGATTTTCTGCCTTTATGCTTTCAGAAAACGAAAGTAATGCTTCTTGAGATGCCGAGGACGCTTCGACCCCAGTGGGATACAAATGTTATTTATCAGTTGACTCTTGGTGGCGTGATACCGCTGATTGCGCATATTGAGCGATATCCATATGTGCAGAAAAACCCGAATATTGCATTGGATTGGATCGAGGCGGGCGCCTATTTACAAGTAAATGCTGATTCCATTGTGGGAGATACAATGCAACGAAATTTTGTGTACAGGTTGATTAAGCATGGAGTGGTCCATGTGATCGCTTCAGATACGCATTCTCCTGATAAGCGCCCCCCTCAGCTAACGAAAGCAATGCGTTTGATCACAAGAAAGTTTGACAATGCAGTGTGCAGGAAGCTTGAATGCAATGCCCAATCTCTTTTTAACGGGGATGCTCCTGATGTAGAGCAGCCTGTTCCCATCTCAAAATGGTTCTAATGACAGGATGTGTATCTGTTGGGAACCATTTTTTATAATTATTAGATGGATATAATGCTTTTATTTTGTGCAAAACCATTAATTTTTTTGTGAAAAATGGAGTAAATGATTTTATTTCCGGGGAAATGAAGTGAGATTGTGAGTGATTGGGAGATCATCGCACAATCGAGTAAGCAGGGTTGATATTGGTGCACGAGAGGGATTCCAATGAATAAGTTTAAACACGATATTCTGCTCAGAATTGTAAAATCGGTAAATATTATTTTAATAACAATACCATTTGCAGTTTGTTGGTTTTTTTATTATGCAGATCACGTGGTGTCACCCTTTTATTCGAAGGGGAATTGGCTTGTGATTTTGCTTTTCCTTGTTTTTTACATCACTTTTGGACGCATATATGACGCTTTTCTTATATCGATATACTCTGTCGCTGAAATCATGTATTCACAAATACTTTCGGCAATGCTGTCTGACGGAGTCATGTATGTCATCATTTGTTTGCTGTCCAAAGGCTTCCCCAATCTGCTCCCAGGCATTTTGGCAATTGCCGGGCAGCTTCTTCTTTCAGTGTTATGGGCACGCGGAGCAAGACGATGGTACTTTCGGACGTTCGAACCACAGCCTACGGCAATCATTTATGATGAGCGCAGAGGAATAAGCCGGTTAATTGAAGAGCATGGATTGAAAAATAAATACGATGTTCAGTATGCCGTGAGTGTAGACGAATGCATGGAAAACATAGATATGTTAGCCAATATGAGCACGGTGTTTTTAAGTGGTATTCACAGCCATGAACGGAATCTCATTATCAAGTACTGCGTTGCAAATGATATCAATGCCTTTGTAATCCCTCGTGTAGGCGACACACTTATGTCAGGCGCGCATCCTTTCCATATGTTTCATTTGCCGATGCTGCGTTTACAGCGATATGCTGCGTCCCCGGAGTACTTATTTATAAAGCGTGCGTTAGATATTGCCTTTTCAACGATTGCGCTTATTGTTTCTTCTCCTGTTTTTGTTATAACAGCAATTGCAATTAAAGCGGTTGATGGAGGCCCTGTGTTTTACAGGCAGCGCCGTCTCACGAAAGATGGAAAACTGTTTGACGTATTAAAGTTCCGAAGCATGCGTGTAGATGCGGAGAAGGATGGTGTGGCGCGCCTCTCCACCGGGGAGAATGATGACCGCATTACACCGATCGGGCGCATTATCCGAAAATGCCGCATTGATGAGCTGCCGCAGCTTATATGTATTTTATCTGGTGATATGTCCATTGTTGGCCCGCGTCCGGAACGGCCGGAAATCGCCATGGAGTATGAAAAGGAGTTGCCGGAATTTGCATTGCGCCTGCAGGCCAAAGCAGGATTGACAGGTTATGCACAGGTTTATGGAAAGTACAATACTACGCCGTATGACAAATTGCAGATGGATTTGATGTACATAGCTCATCCGAGTATCATTGAGGATTTTAAGATCGTATTTGCGACGGTTAAGATCCTCTTTATGCCGGAGAGTACGGAGGGCATCGCAGAGGGCGCGACAACAGCGCTTGGGCATGAAAAGACGAATCACAATGATCGAATGACAGTTTAATTTTATGCGATTGGGTTTTGTATGAATATATTTCAGCAAAGTGTTTTGTGAGCTGAAGATATTGACAGCTCAGACTCTTTGAAATGAGTCTGGGCTTTTTTAGTGTGGAGAGAGGAATGAGGACACAGGGCGATGTTGTATGAAGATTTCGGACTTATAAGCATTATCATGGCAGCCTACAACGCAGAAAAAACAATAGGGCAGGCGATTAGTTCCGTGCTCAATCAGACATATCCAAACTTTGAACTTCTTGTGGTTAATGACTGCTCGAAGGACAGAACAGTGGAATTGGTCAAGGACATCGCGTCAAAGGATAATCGTGTGCGCCTTGTTTCTAATGTAAAGAATAGCGGTGTGTCTTACACGCGCAAGCACGGTTTGGAAGAGGCAAAGGGCACATGGATCGCGATTCTTGACAGCGATGATGCGTGGGCACCGGAAAAGCTGGAAAAGCAGGTTGCCCTTCAAAAGAAGATGAACGCTGATCTGCTTTTCACGGGTTCCGCTTTTATGGATTCAGATGGACAGTCAATCGACTGGTATCTTCATGCTCCGGCAGAAGTGACATATAGACAGTTGCTGAAGCAGAATGTGTTATCCAATTCCTCTGCACTGGTGCGTAAAGAGCTATATGCAAAGCACTATGCAATCGGTGACGGGATGCATGAGGACTTTGCAATCTGGCTCAGCATCCTGAAAGAAGGAAAGAAAGCATACGGCGTAGATGAGCCACTGCTCATCTATCGAATTGCAAAATCATCGAAGTCGGGTAATAAAGTCAAGGCTGCGAAGATGAACTGGAATACATATCGGTATGTCGGATTGAATCCGATTGAAGCCGCTTATTATGAGGGCTGGTACATGATAAAAAATGTGATTAAGTACACGAATCTAAAAATTTCCGGGGGGGGTAACACAGAGTAACCCCGATAGGGAAATCTATATTGTTAATTTCTCTGCACCTGCACTGTATTGAAGCAAACAGTGGAGGGCAGCATGAAAAACAGTATTCTGATCTCTGTCGTGATGCCGAACTACAATGGACATCGTTTTATTGAGCAGGCAATCGACAGTGTGTTGTCCCAGACGTACAAGAATTTTGAGCTACTTGTGGTAGATGACTGCTCCAAGGATGATTCACTAAGCCTCATCAAGCAGAAGGCGCAGAGCGATAACCGTATCCGAGTGATTTCCTTAGAACACAATGCAGGTGTGGCAAATGCCCGCAATGTTGGTATCAAAGAAGCTAAAGGAGAGTACATCGCCCTCTTGGATAATGATGACCTGTGGACTGAGGATAAGCTGGAACGTCAGCTTGTTCTCGCTCGAAAAGGTGCGGATATCGTTTATTGCTCCTATGACTTTATTGATGAGCAGAACAACTCAATTAAAAAGCCATTTGTTGTGCCGCAGCAGACGGACTTCAATAAGATGCTGGCTTCGAGTGTCATTAGCTGTTCGACCAGCTTTATCAAAACGGCGCTGATGCAAGCACATCCATTTAACCCGGACTTTTACCATGAAGACTACGTTTTGTGGATGGAGTTACTTCGAGTTTGTCCGACTGCATATGGTGACCCAAAGGTGCTGATGCATTATCGACAGGTTATAGGATCAAGATCAAACAAAAAAGGCAATGCGGCCAAGGAACGTTGGAATACATACCGTAAAGCATTGAACCTCAATGCGATAACAAGCGCATGGGTGTTTGTGCGATACGCCGTGAATGGTGTAGTGAAATATTATTTGTGATTTTAGGAGAAAAGCATGGACGTATTACTTCTCTGTGGGTACTTTGAACCGAAGTACCAGGAAGAGATTTCGAGAAAAACGAAAACCTGGGTCGAGAATGCGGCGAACACCTTTCAGCAGAGATTGATTGCCGGTTTGAAAGAACAGGACATTAATCTGCAGGTGGTATCAGCACCGTTTATTGGCCCGTGGCCTACTGCTTATGAGGACAAAGCATTTAAGGGTTTTGATGCAGGCAAGAGCGCAGAGAATATTCAATACGTTTATTTCAACAACATTTGGGGCTATCGAAATATTAGCCGGACAGCGGCATTGAAAAAATGTGTTAGAGAGTTTATCCAGAACTCGAAGTCGGAGAAGAAGGCTATTGTTGTCTACTGCCCACATACTCCATTTTTGGAGGCTGCGGTCTATGGCAAGCATTTGGATAAATCTGTTCATATCCATATGGTGGTCCCGGATTTACCGCAATATATGAATCTGAGCAAAAATGCACACCCAATTTATGACTTCTTCAAGAAAATCGATATTCAGAAAATGGATAAGCTGATTGCTCAGGTGGATTCCTTCATGCTGCTGACCAAATACATGGCAGAAAAGCTGAATGTAGGAAATCGGCCTTACATTGTTGTTGAAGGAATCACGGCTATTAAAGATGTTCCCCAAAATGAAAAAAAGGCGCAGAGAAAGAAGATAGCTTACGCAGGTAAGCTCGTTGAGGCGTTCGGCGCAAAACGAATGATTGAAGCTTTTGAATTGATTGATGACCCGGAGGTATCTCTGCATATTTGCGGTGGCGGTGAACTGAAATCTTATGTAGAAGAAATGTGTAAAAAAGATTCTAGAATTCATTACTATGGGGTTGTTTCGGCTGAAAAGGCAAACGAGATTTTACAGCAGGCGGATGTACTGGTGAATCCACGTCAGAATGATGACGAATACACAAAATATTCCTTCCCGTCAAAGAATATTGAGTACTTAATGACAGGCAATGCAGTTGTTGCGTATATGCTGGATGGTATACCAAAGGAGTATGCTTCATTTTTTTATGTTCCAAAATCAAACCAGACAGAATCACTGGCTGAAACGATGAAGGAAGCAATGAATGAAAAACCAGTCGAGAAGGCCAAGAAAAACAAAATGATAAGAGATTATATCGAAAGTCATTGTGGAGCATCGAGCGTTGCAAAAAAAATAGTTGATCTAATGAGGGAAGGATAACCAGTAACAGAGAGTGAGGCTTACAAAGAGTGATAGAAAAAATGTTATTAAATTTTGCACTCATGTTATCTATAGAATTTATAGTTATAGGAGTCATTATACATTTAAGATACCCGGATACCATGCATAAGAAGACTTTGTTTATTATTGCGATATCATTAGCAGTAATTACGATGTGCGTGAATCCAACAAAGTATTGGGATATTTTTAGACAATATGAATCATTGGATGCTATTCGTACTAGTGGAATTGGGCTGGTTGACTTTCTGTTTGATAATAAATTAAGAATAGGCGGCTCAGACTATAAGTCGTTATTTGCATACAATTTGATTCGATATTTTGTCGTTTCACTTGGAAATAATAGACTGTTACCATTCATAATGACAGCTATTACTTACATGATTTGGAGTTATATTACGATTGACTGGGTCAAAGAACATCCAATGACTGGAAATGATATTATAATTTCAATGATGCTGAGTGGAGTGCTGATGCCATTTATTTTTGTGAATTCTGGCTTGCGAAATACTACGGCGGCAGCAATCGCGGCATTAGCAATCTACAATAATTTATACAAGAAACATCGAATTTTAGAGCTTCTGATTTTGTTTATTGCTGCGTTTACGATTCATTATTCTATGGTTTATGTGATAGTTGTTTATCTATTGACAAAGTTATGTCGGACAAAGATTGCTATGGTATTATTGTTTGCTTGGACAAATGTTATACCTTTGATTGCAAATCAGTTTAGAAATTCTCAATATGAAGTTTTGAGAAAGATGGCGAGCAGTTTCACTATATATACGGGTAGACGTGGATTTAGTATAAATTACTATCTTTTAGGTGTCCATATTGTAATGCTTGCATTATGTATTGCACTACTATTGACACATAAGAAATCAAATGATACTGCAAATATAAGAGACTTTATAGTAATGATGGCAATTAACGCAATATTTAATTTTGGGTATTCTGAAATTGTGCTTAGACCTTTGTACATTTTAGGTGTCATGTCTACGCCGGTTTTATACTATATGTGTGGAGAAAAATTGAAAGATAATAAGTCGCTGCAAATAATGAGCGTTCTATGTATTATCTTAGGATTAGTACCTGTTTTGCGAATATCGTTGCCAGAGTATTTAGTGATATCTTACTGTTGAGGGAAAAATGACTGTATTTGAGATTAATTCTGTACCATATGGAAGCACTGGACGTATTATGTTCCAAATTGCAGATACTGTAAAAGCCGCTGGGAGTATAGCGTATACGTCTGCCTCTTTTACAAAATCAAGGGGAGAACATTTCCCAGAAACATATTACAGAATAGGCGGAGCAGTTGGAAAAACAGAGCATATCATTTTAGCAAAACTGACTGGCAGGCATGGCTGTTATTCCCACTTCGCGACATATAAGTTAATTCGGAAAATCAAGCAGACTAAACCTGATATAATTCACTTACACAACATTCATGGATGGTATTTGAATTCGAAAATGCTGTTCGATTTTCTCAAAAATGCTGATATACCGGTTATTTGGACGCTGCATGACTGCTGGTCGTTTACAGGACATTGCCCGCATTTTATGGCCGTAGGATGTGAAAAATGGAAAACCGGATGCTACGAATGCCCTTTGTATAAATTATATCCGGGTTGCTTCTTTGATGATTCGAAGAAGCAGTATGCATTGAAAAAGCAGTGTTTCACTGAAGTTCCGAACCTAACTATTGTAACACCGTCTCAGTGGTTGTCGGATTTGGTAAAGCAATCATATCTGAGGAACTACAATACCTGTCTCTTATACACATCTGACGCTGCCGACGAATAGAGAGGTGTAGATATAGGGGTTCGCCGAATCACTAAAAAAAAAAAACAACAGAAAAAAAAAAAGATGATCTAGAAGTAAGGAAACGAAAGATGTAGACAGTACTAGATTCGGCTACTTCGCAATCAGTTAAATCAGAGAGTCAGTGCAAACAGAGAAATGAGGGGGAGGAG
>OJJT01000522.1_pt1 | contig 17096 bp, 19 predicted proteins | sample 1596281 | NCBI WGS metagenome assembly OJJT01 (sample SAMEA4350145, study PRJEB24818) | metagenome | biome: human; feature: gut; material: faeces | place: Denmark | collected 2013-09
TCTTTGTCCTACTTGATAACCACATCCAACTCTACTAGTGTCTTTTATTTGTCGCGTGACATATCTGTTTCGTTTTCTATGACTCTACTCTTTATTTTTTTTTTTTTTTGTGTGTAGTTTTATTTTTTTTTTTTTTAACGATACGACGACCACCGAGTTCTACACCTCTCTATTCGTCGGCAGCGTCAGATGTGTATAAGAGACAGCCCTCAGTCAGCTTCGCTGACAGCTCCCTTTACAAGGGAGCCTAACAAGGTTTAATGTCAAATGAATTTTTAATCAAATCTCTTGCAGTGGCAAGGGATATTTTTTTGTCGCTTATAATCTGTGAAATAATGTTGCCTGTTGCGGTTGCTTCAATCGGCCCTGCTGTTACGCTTTTGCCTGTGTAATCACGAGTAAGGGCGTTCAAGTATTTATCCTGACATCCACCGCCTACAATATGAATTGCATTAAATCGTTTGCCTGTTATGGTTTCTATTTCCGTTACGGCTTCGCAATATGACTTTGCAAGAGAATGATAGGCAGAATTGAGAATCAATCCTAAATCATCACTTTCAATCAATTTGCCGATTGCATCAATCATATTCTTCGGTGCAACAAGCGTGCTGTCGTTCACATCAAAATATTTATAGCTGTTTGCCTTTTTTGCAAGGCTCATCATTTCGTCATAAGTCATTGACTTATTAAGATTTCGCCTGATATTTTGAAACAGCCACATACCCATATAATTTTTGAGAAAGCGAAAACGGTAATCAATTCCGCCCTCGTTGGTGAAATTGAGTTGTCTTGCGGAATCATTCAAAATCGGCTGGGTGATTTCTGTTCCAATCAGCGACCATGTGCCTGAGGATATGTATAAATCATCATCTTGCATAGGGCAGGCACACACGGCACTTGCAGTATCGTGGCTCGGTGCAAAAATCACGGTTGAATTAAAGCCGACTATCTTTTGAACTTCTGCGCTTAAATCACCCACGGAACTTGATGGAAGAAACAGGGGCTTGAATAATTCTTCCGTTAAACCGAGGGCATGAATGATTTGAGTGTCCCAAATCTTTTCATTTGCGTTGACCAAGCCTGTTGTGGTTGCATTGGTATATTCGTTTTTGCAAACGCCTGTCAGCTTAAATGAAAGATATTCCGGCATCATCAAAAAGTATTTTGCATTTAGAAGTTTGCCGTTTTTCTTATCTGCATAAAGCTGATAAATCGTGTTGAAATTCTGCTTTTGAATCCCTGCTTTTGCATACAACTGAGCAGGGGATACAAGGCTTTCAACCTCGTCAACAACAGCGTTTGTTCTGCTGTCACGGTAACAATAGCAAGGCTTGATTTCTTTCTTGTTTTCATCAAGCAAAACATAATCAACGCCCCAAGTATCAATAGCAACAGTGCAAGGTATTTTGCCAATTTCTTTGCACTTGGCAATACCTTTTTTCACCTCATTTACAAGATGTTCAATATCCCACACAAGTGTACTATTTTGATTTGTTATGTAATTTTCAAATCGGTGTATTTCTTCAAGTTTTAATCTGTCGTTATCTATATATCCAAGAATGTGCCGACCACTCGATGCACCAATATCTATTGCTAAATAATAGTTCATATTTTATAACCTTTAGACTTAATATAACAAATATTCTTCATTTTGAAATAAACAATATATATTTAATTAAGCAATTCAAAAGATAAAATTTCCAAATTTCCACTTTTGATTTTGAAAGTCAAATCACTATGCTTTACTCCCGTTAGGCACCCTGAAAAATCATTCCAATATTCTGAGTTAACAGACAAATCACCATATTGTTTATCCTTTGATAAAACCGTTATAACACCATTTCCACGAGCTTTTATTGAAATAGATTTTGTTTCGGATAAATCAAAATATTTATATGTAACAATTGTGTTTGCTTTAAGATTTGTTAAATATCTTTCGCCATTTCCACTGGTAATTTTCGGCAGATTCTTAAATGATTTATTTCCACCATGAGGCATTCTGCCATTGGTCAAATTACAGCAGATAACTGCAGGATATTCACCTTTCCCCAACAAATCACCATCATTAAGACCACATGAAGTTATTTCAGTTTGCAAAATAGTTCCATCGGGCAATATGTTTATTTTTTCTGCACACGCTTGTCTTGAATAATCCGTTCCATGTGTTTGACGATGATAAAAAACATACCAAGCTCCATTAATTTTTTCAATGCTTCCATGTGTGGTTCCAGTATGATTTAATCTATCTTTTTCTTTTCGGTTATTGTACCCAACATCGCCATTAGATACAATTACACCACCATATTCAAAATTTTTATCAGGGAAATCACTTGTAGCATAGCAAAGTTCATGATTATTTACAGATGAATATATAAAATAATATTTATTATTTATTTTTCTAATAGATGAACCTTCATAAAATCCATGTCCCGAAAGACCATGACCATCCTTTTTAAAAATATTTACTCTACTTTCAAATGGAGTACCTTTAGTTTTTGTTGGCAATATGCGTTTAGGAATAGTCTTAATAGTGAGCATATCATCTTCTAATTCACATGCTATTGCTCCCATAACGCCTCCTTTTTCTGCCTTTATTTCTTTCACTGTTTTATCAAACATTTTTGACTGCATTTTATGCATAATTGGTTGTGATATCTTGGGTAGCTCGTCAAAAGGATAACATGTTCCATAATAGAGCCTTATAGTACCATTATCGTTGATAACAGCTGGATCAAATGGTACATATTTCTTACAAAGTGTTCCATCAGGAAATTTAACATATCCATAAAATTGATATTTTCCATCAGGTGTATCGCAAACGGCAACACTTATAGGACCATAATAACAACCTACTCCATTATCTCCGCTTAAACAGTAATAAAGATAATATTTTCCATCATTACCTCTTACACAGTCAGGCGCATACATATATCTTCTATTAGATTTTTTTGAAAGAGGGTCCTGAGATGAAGAATAGTTTACTCCTTTACTGGACCAATCACTTAAATCATTAACCGGAGCAGACCAAAACTCATAATCAAGCATACAGTACATTTCTCCGCCTTCTTTATCATGTGAACCAAACAGATAGACTCTATCACCAAAAACATGTGGCTCACCATCCGGAATATATGTATCTATTGGTAAAAACGGATTAAACACTTGTTGTTTCATAATAATCACCATAACCTTTCAGGCGGCAAAACCTCACCTTGCGGCAGCGGAGGCAGAGTGATGGCTCTAACCTCGTGACCTCTTGAAATCAATTCTGCGGCACCCTGACTGCCGAGCAGTCCCGTGCCTCCGATCATACATATTTTCATAATTCTGTCCTCTTAAAATATATGTTTACCTGCTGTAACCGTTTGCTTTTCGCCGTTTTGCAAAATTATTTCAGCCGTGCAGTTTGCAGGGATTTCAATTTCATAAATATATTTATCATTCTGTTTTTTCCAGCCTGATTTTACCGTACCAAATATGCTTTTGTATTCTGCTTTGGCAAAATCAAAATGTCCGCCCGGCTGTGGTTTGATGACAAAGTGATTTTCACCGCTTACATTTATTCCGCACATTGCTCTGAACAACCATTCGCAAACAGCACCCTTTGAATAGTGGTTGAGGGATGCAATTCCGCCCTGTGCCTGTGTTCCTTCCCAAGATTCCCAAATGGTCGTTGCACCCATTTTAGCCATAAAGAGCCAGCCCGGCATTTTTTCATTTTCAAGTAGTTTATAAGCATATTCAATGTTAATATCTGCCAAAACATCAAGGATGAACGGAGTTGACAAAAAGCCCGTGCCGAGCCTCCAACCGTAGTTTTCAAGCGCCTTAACAAGTCGTTTTTTTGCAAATTTTGTTGCTTTTTCATCAAGAAGATGCATATAAAGCGGACGCACAATTTTTGCCTGGCGGTCGGTGTCGATTGAATAACCGTTTTTGGTAATCAACTCTCTGTACGCCTGCGCACAACCGTTTTTGTATTCCTCAAATAACGGCAAATTTTTACTGTCGTTCATATATTTTGCAATTTCACACATCAACGACATAATATATGAAGTGTACGCAGTTGACTCCTCCGGATTCGGCAACACGGTGTTTTTCCAATCATTCGGGAAAACATCCTTTGGCTCTGCCCATTCACCGTAGGACTGACCGAAGTTGACAAAATACTTTTTGTTCTTGCCCGAAAGCTGAATATTGTGCTTTAGCGGTGTCCATTTTCCGCAACGGGAAATCATAAATTTCGCATATTTCACCATACCGGCGTAATACCTTTTGATTAAGCAATCGTCGTTGTAAATTTTCCAAAAACGATAGGGGAGAAGTACACCCACATCCGACCAGCCGACCGAGCCGTTCATCCACGACATAAAGAAATCAACGCCACCGTACGGAACAATTTGTGGTAACTTTCCGTTTTTCTGTTGCCAGTCGTATACATCATGAATGTATTTTTCGCTGAATGTGGCATAGTCAAAAAGATAAGCCGCCGTGTTGAAGAAAATTTGTGCGTCACCCGTCCAGCCGTGTCGCTCTCTTGTGGGGCAGTCGGTAGGCAAATCCGCACTGTTTGATTTTGTGGACCACTTTGTTGCGTTTACAAATTTGTTGAGCAATTCGTTGGAGGAGTCAAAAAAGCCTGTTTCTTCCATATCCGAATAAATCGCAATCGCTGTGAAATCATCGGCAGATATATCAATATCCGTGTCAATTTCCATATAAGTAAAACCAAATATCGCAAAATTCGGTTTGTATTCGTTTACACCGTCCTTGCAAGTGTATTCGATTGTTTGAAGAGGGGTTGTTATTTTATTATTCTTGCATTGAATGTTTTTAAGTGTTAATTCGCCGCTTTCGTCAAGCATTTCACCAAAACGAAGGGTGATTTTTTGTCCCTTTTTTGCATTGATTTTGAACGAAACATAGCCTGCCATATTCTGCTTAAAATTAATAAGCTTTTTACCGCTCGGCGCAGTTGTCATTTCGCCCTTAAAGGTTTCTTTTTCTGCAATCGGAACATTGTTTGAAGCAGTCGGCACAACATTATGTGATGTGAGTTTTGCCCTTGTGTAATAGGTTGGAACTTTGTTTGCATCAACAATTTCACCGTCCTTATTATCGGCAAAGCGTACAGAACCGTCATTTGACCAAAACCACGATTTGTCTGTTGCAACCGTGTCCTTTGTGCCATCTGCATACTGAATTTCAAGCTGTGCAAGTATTTTTGTTTCGCAACCGTATTGATTCTTTAATCCCCACGCACCGCACGAACCTCTGTACCAGCCGTCTGCAAGGTCGATGTTGATTATGTTATTTTCCTTGATTAAATCTGTGACATCATAGGTTTGATACTGCACTCGCTTTCTGTAATCAGTCACGCCCGGTGCAAGAGGCATAGAAACCTTTTCACCGTTTATGTAAGCCGAATAAATACCGCAGGCAGTTGCGTAAAGCCTTGCGGATTTTATTTCTTTTTTTGCCACGAATTCCTTTTTGAAGCAGTCAACAGGGAAGCGCATAGGCTCAGGCTTGTTTGAAGTAGCAAGATAATTTATGCCCGAAAGGAAGAATGATTTTTCAAGTTTTTTCTCTTTTTCATATCCTTTTTTGTCTACCTCATAGTTGCCGGTAATCCACTTTGCCGACCAATTTTTGATGCCGTATTCAAAGAAGTTTTCTTCGCTGAATTCGCCCTCGGTGTCGTTTTCGTCCCAAAGCTTGATTTTGAAAGTAACTCTTTTGCCTTTTTCAAATTTTGCCGGGATAACGGCACGCATAGAATTTGATTCAACCTTACCGCTGTCCCACGAATCAGTTACGATTTGATAGGCAGTTTGAGTTACACCACCCTCACAGTTCCACATAACACGAGGATTTTCTATGTCAATACCCAACGGATTTTTCAGGTATTCTGTTTTTATGTTAATTGCTTTCATTTTCGATTTCCTTTCTTGCTTTGATCTCTGCTTGTTCCTTATCAATATGCTTTTCAACATTGATAAACGCAAGAATCACAATAAGAATAACCGACGTAATAGTTTCAAGTCCTACAAATGAGAATGTAATTGCTTTTTTTGTTGCAACGCTTTGTACTGCCGCTACTGTTTCACCGTTTATAAGTGACGGCGCAACATATCCGCATTTTGAAAGGAGCATATTGAAAAAACCCGTAACAATTCCGACGGTTGTAACCGCAATGATGTTATTTATCGACATTGCAATACCGTCACATCTAAAGTTGTTTTTCCATTCCAAATGGTCAAGCACATCTGCAAAAAGTGCCGCAAATACATAAGAGCAAGGAAGTCCGCCGATGTTTTTAATGAACTGACCAACAAGCACAACCACCATATTTGTTGGGCAAATCCAGCAAATAGCACTGCCGATTGCATAAAGCACAAAACCTGCCATAGTGAGATTACGCTTGCCGAATTTCTTTGCAAGCGGCCAAACGGCAAAGATACCGATACCCATCGGAATACCGCCGATAACGGAAATCATTGTTTGTGTTTTTCCGTCATTGTATGTACCGAGAACATAGTTGCAGAAATATACAAGTCCGAGGTTTTTGAATTGCGTGCCGATTGTGCAAATCAAGAAATAAAGCAAAATCAGCACCATATATTTGTCTGTAACGATTGCCTTGAGCAGATTTTTATACGGGATTTTTTTCTCATCTTTCTTGTTGATGTCCTCCATTGTGACACGCTCTTTTGTGAAATAATATTCCATAAGAGTCAGCGGCAAAGCTAAGCAGGACAAAATACTCATAGTAACAATCCACTTAGATTTGTCAACACCGAGATGTGGCATAATGAGCATAGGGAAGATGAGAGCTACCATGATACCACTCATCATAATTGTTGCAATCTGATTAAATACAGAAAGTGAGCCTCTTTGTTCGGTGTTTCTTGTTGAGAGCGGTACCATAAGACTATGGCTCATATTGTAAATTGTGTATGCAAACGAATAGAAAAGGTTATATGACAGCATAACCCAAATTACCTGCACGGTTTCGTTGCCCTGCGGCACAACAAACAGCAGAATACCGCTGATTAAAAGAAACGGAGCAGAAAGCAAAAGCCACGGACGAGCCTTGCCCTGTGCTGTTTTTGTGTGGTCAATTATGTAGCCCATAATCACATTGGTGATTGCATCAATAACCTTTGAAATAATCGGGAACACGGTTAAAAATGCACCGCCCCAAATTGTTGTAAGCTTTAACACATCCGTGTAGTATACATTCAGATATGTTGCAAGCACAGCGTTGAGAAGCAACGCACCCGACGGACCGAGTAAATAACCGAGCCATCTTTCACTTTTCTTTACTTCGTCACTTTTCACCCTGCTGTTCAAAAGCGGTGAATTTAATTTGTTTGTCATAATTTTTACCCCTCTGTTATGATTTGTTAAATTATTTTGCCGTTAGTCTCAATAACTTTTTTATAAAAATAAGCTGAATCTTTAAGTGTTCTTTTTTGTGTTTTGTAATCAATATGGATTAACCCAAAGCGTGGTCCGTAACCTTCTGCCCACTCAAAATTATCCATAAGCGACCAATGCTGATAGCCGAGTACGTCAATACCCTCATTTACAGCTCGTTTTACACCGCCGAGATAATCACGCAAAAATGCAATTCGCTTTTCATCATGTACTTTGCCGTCTGCGCCCACACAGTCATCATTTGCCATTCCGTTTTCCGTCACCATAACAGGTAAATGATAGCGCTCGCTGTAAAACCTGATTGTCCAATAAAGCACATCGCCGTCAATCGCCCAACCCATGCTCGTTTTGTGGGTTTCATCAAGTTTGCGTTTGGATACTCCGTACGGCTGATACACATTCAGTCCCACAAAATCAAGCGGTTGATAAATCTCTGCCATATCCTTTTTGTGTGTTTTGAAAAAACCGTAAGCTGTAACAGGCTTGCCAAGCAAAATCGGGTCAGACCACCAACGGTTGTTCATCAGACCGATGCCCGAATTGAAAGTTTTGCGGCGTGCAGTTTCAATTTCCGATGTGCTGTTATCCTTTGGAATAAACGCACCCGTCGCCATAGCTATACCGATTTTTGCAGGTGTTTTTGCATATTTGCGAATGGCTTTTACAGATGCAGCGTGTGCAAGCATACAAATTCTTGTTGCCTTTGGAATGTTTTGCAGACCGAACTTGAATGGAGCATGTACCATATAGCAATAGCCAAGCATAATAAAACATTGTGGCTCGTTCATCGGTATCCAATATGTAACCTTATCCGACAAGGCATCTACAACAATTTTTGTATATTTTTCAAAAAGCGGTATGATTTCTTCGCTTAAAAATCCGCCCTTTTGATGCACCCAAATCGGCAAATCCCAATGATAAATGGTCACAAGCGGTTCAATATTTGCTTTTCTTAATTCGTCAACCAAATTGATGTAAAAGTCTAAACCCTTTTGATTGATTTCGTTTTCTCTCGGCTGAATTCTTGACCAGCTTATTGAAAAACGATAGGATTTTAAACCCAATTCTTTCATCAAGGCAACATCTTCCTTAACTCTGTGAAAATGGTCACATGCTGTATGGCAATCGGCGCCTCCCTTTATTTTGCCATTTGGTGCCAAATCCCAAATACTCGGTGTTCTGCCGTCTTCGTTCCATCCGCCCTCAATTTGAGCCGAGGCAGTCGCTGCGCCCCATAAAAAATCATCTCTGAATTTGTTATTCATATTTCCTCCTTAAAATTTAACGAATACAAATCGAATTTTCCTTTTCCGAAAAATCGGATTGAAAGCTCTTGTTTGTTTTTGTTTTCAACTTGATAATTAAGTGCATCCCGCTTTGCACTGTAATTTATTCCTTTGCTGCTCCAATCGCTTAAATCATCAAGCGGCAAAAAAGGATTAAATACCTGCTTTTTCAAAACATCACCTCTTGACTTTTTCGCTGTGTTCGTTTACACTTTAATTATAGCAACACTGTGTCGTATTAACAATCATCAGTTTGCATAATAGTGGATTTAAAACCAACAAAAGCACAAAAAAGCGGTGGAATAATATGAATACTAAAAATAATCAGCGCACAAGACTTTCAAAATTGCTGTTCAAAAATGCGTTGATGGACTTGCTCAAAGAAAAAGGCTCAGTAGCAAAAATCTCAGTAAGAGAACTTTGCGACCAAGCCGAGCTTAATCGTTCTACATTTTATGCACATTATAACGAGCCGAACGATTTGCTTATGGAAATCGAAACAGAATTGCTTGACGCAACCGAGGAGCATTTGAAAAAAATCGGTGAAGAAAATGACGCCGGAGCGCACAAATACATTTTATCGTTTTTACAATATATCAAGCAAAATGATAAACAATTCAGAACGCTTTTGATTGACTCTGCCGACCCTGAATTTCGTTCACGCTTTATGCAGCAGTCAATCATTCAGTTTGTCGAAAACCTTAGAATTGAACTTCCTAAAGAACTTGAACAGTACATTTTTTCGTATATTCTAAACGGCAGTACAGGAATTATTATTCAGTGGATACGCTCCGACTATGCAGTAAACGAAAACGAAATAGTTAATCTCTTGTTCTTAATCAACCAAAGTGCACTTGTAAATTTTAATTTGACACCCAAATTGACGGCCACACGATTAGAAAACAATAAAAAATGAGCCAAGATTTCATTCAAAACCGCATCAAAAATCAATTCAAGAAAAGCAAAAGATAAAAATCTGTTTTTTCTACTTTAGGCTTTTATATTATTTGTCATCAACTCTTACAGTGGGGTACACTATATTTGATGAACTTTGTAGATATTACTTTGCTGTGCGTTTTCAAAAAATCTTTGAGTTATATCTATGTAGCCTTTTTCTTCGAGTGACTTGAGCGTGTTTCTGCAAGTAGTCGGACACATATTGCACTTCTTTGCCATCTTCGGAACAGACCAAAAACTCACACCTTTGCTGTCGCCAACCGAAACAAGAAAACAGTAAATCATAAATTCGTGCGGCGAAAAGTTTTCATCAAAGATTTTGTTCGGCATATAGTAAACCTTGCCGTCGGTTTTGTAATTTCTATTTGCGTACATAATTTTTATCCTTTCTTAATTTCTTTTTGAATCCACAACTTGAATTCATCTTTCGGTACAACAATTCTTGTGCCGATTTTTATTTTTGGAAAACCTTTTTCATTGACAAGCTCGTAAGACCTTGTGCGAGATATTCCAAGCACCTTTGCAACCTGCGACACCGATATCATCATCGGTAGCTCATCAAAACTTTTGTAGCTTTCTTTCATTGCGCTGCCTCCTTTCGTATTATTCGAGAGATACTTTTTCAAAAAGAAAAGAGTATAAGTGAATTTGAAAACGAAAATTCACCCATAAAAAAGTCCCTCTACTATACGGAGAAAAATTCTCGTTTTGTTCGGGTGTTTTGAAAGAAAATTTACAAATTATTTTAGAAAAACAAAAATCCTCACCGTTTGCCGGACGGCGTTTTCAGGCTTTTCAACGCCCGAAAATCATCTTTTTTTCATTCACTTTTTTCATTCCGGGCTTTTATATTGTTTATGCATCAAAAATGCAAAAGTAGAAAGCAAAATCAAATCAACCGATGCACAGTATAAATATTTGAATTTTTTTTACCATTGACCGAGCAGTGTTCAACATCAATCAAGCATTGATCCTCAAGAGATTTTATTGCTCGTCTTACACTTTCGTAACTCATATTGCATTGCTCAGCCATTCTTTTTATTGACCAATAACTTTTTCCTTTTTTATCTTTTTTGGAAACCAAAAAACAATAGACCATAAAGTCACGACTGTTCAATTTATATTTTTCAAAAAAGTCATTTGGCATAATCCAAAATCTTCCGCTTGGAATTTTTTGATATAGCATTTTTCATTCCCCTTTCTAAAAATAAAAATAAAGAACCTATACGCATCTCAAAATAAAAATGCATCCCTTTTGATTATTCCGATGAGGATTTTACAGATATTGAAATTTTATGTGCAAGACATGTGCTTTGGCTTTATGGCGGTGAAGGTGAAAAAATGGATTTAAGTGGCAAGGCATTTTTGAATGTTGATTTTTCGGGCAAGGATTTGAATGGTGCTGATTTTGAGAATTGCAAATTTTATCACTGTACTTTTGATAATGCATCGTATGGTTAAGTATGCATCGTCTAAAAAACTAATAAGCAGTATACTTGAAAAATATCCTCACACTTCAAACAAAGAAAATCGACCATATGCATCTCCAGGTGAATACAAAGAAAGTTCTGCACCGCCTGTTAGCGTTGCTATTTTAAATGCTGTTAAGCAAGAACTTGATAAACATGATACTGAATTAAGAACACAGAGTACATTTGAACAAATTAGAAATTCAATAAAAGCTAACTAATATTTGCTTTTTCCTGTCTAAAGTGCTATAATCGGTATATACCGAAAACAGAAGGAGGAAAGCGTCTATGCCAAGACCGCCACGGTGCCGTCGGATTTGTGGCGCACCACAAATCGAGACATTCTGCCCCAACGGGAGCGAGGATACCGAGCCGATCCTGCTGACGCTGGACGAGTACGAGGTCATTCGGCTGGTTGACTTGGAGCAGCAAACCCACGAGCAGTCTGCCGCACAGATGGATATTTCCCGCTCTACCGTGCAGGAGATTTACGGAAGCGCACGGCGCAAGATCGCAGCGTGTCTTGTCCACGGAAAACCGCTGCACATCACCGGGGGAAACTACCGTATCTGCGGGGGACAGGAGGCAGCCCACTGCGGCCGCTGCTGCCGGACGCAGAGAGCCAACACAAAAAAATCCAACAAAAATTGCAAAGGAGAATCCATTATGAAAATTGCAGTTACCTATGAAAACGGTCAAATCTTTCAGCATTTCGGCCATACCGAACAGTTCAAGCTTTATGAAGCTGCGGACGGCAAAATCACTCATGCGGAAGTTGTTGATACCAACGGCAGCGGTCACGGCGCACTGGCAGGCTTCCTGATGCAGAACGGCGTGGACACTTTGATTTGCGGAGGCATCGGCGGCGGTGCGCAGGCAGCTCTGGCCGAAGCGGGCATCAAGCTCTACGGCGGTGTCAACGGGGACGCTGATGCGGCGGTGAGCGCATTGCTCAGCGGAAATCTGGGCTACGATCCCAATGTTCACTGTGACCACCATGACCATGAGCACGGCGAGGCTGGTCACACCTGCGGTGACCACGGCTGCGGCAATCATAGCTGCCATTGATATGGAACACACACTGACACAACTTCCATTCTGGTCGTCCTTGACCGAACAGGAGCAAGAAACGCTGCGCCGAAGTGCCTTTGTCCGTCACTATGAAAAGGGCGCATTCATACACAGCAGCGACACCGAATGTCTCGGAATGCTGTTTGTTCTTTCCGGTGAAATTCGCGCCTATCTTCTTTCCGAGGAAGGGCGAGAAGTCACATTGTTCCGGCTGTATCCGGGTGAATTATGCGTGCTTTCTGCCTCCTGTGTGATCAGTCAAATCACCTTTGATACGCAAATGACCGCAGGAATGGATACAGAGGTTCTGATTATCCCTGCAAATATCATTGCTGCGATCAAGGAGAAAAATCTATATGTCCGCTGCTTCCTCTATGAGTTGGCAACGAAACGGTTTTCTGATGTGATGTGGGCGATGCAGCAGATTATGTTCAAGGGATTGGATCGGCGGCTGGCAGAATTTCTTTTTGCCGAATCGGAACGTACCGGCTCCGATACGATACGCATGACCCATGAGCAGATCGCCCAGAACATCAGCTCAGCACGGGAGGCAGTGGCACGGATGCTCAAAAGTTTCTCGGAGGACGGACTGGTGGAGCTGAAGCGTGGTGCAATCACGCTGCGGGATAAGAACAGACTAAATCATCTAAAATAAAAAGGAATGTGACTTCGTCACAGAAGAAAATCATAGATTTGCTACAATAAAAGAAGAAAAACAGGAAGGAGTATCCACCATGAAAGAAACGAAATACGCAGGGACTCAAACCGAAAAAAACCTGATGGCTGCCTTTGCCGGTGAGTCCGAGGCTCGCAACAAGTACACCTATTTTGCATCCAAGGCCAAGAAGGAAGGCTACGAGCAGATCGCGGCGTTGTTCCTCAAAACCGCTGACAACGAGAAGGAACATGCCAAGCTGTGGTTCAAGGAACTGAACGGCATTGGTGACACCGCCGAAAACCTTCTCTCCGCCGCTGAGGGTGAGAACTACGAGTGGACGGATATGTACGACGGCTTCGCCAAAACTGCCGAAGAGGAGGGCTTCCACGAGCTGGCCCAGCGTTTCCGTCTGGTCGCCGCCATCGAAAAGCACCATGAGGAGCGCTACCGCGCCCTGCTGCACAATGTGGAGATGGCGGAGGTTTTTGCCAAGAGCGAGGTCAAGGTGTGGGAGTGCCGCAACTGCGGGCATATCGTGATCGGCGAGAAGGCACCAGAGGTTTGCCCCGCTTGCAACCATCCCCAGAGCTATTTTGAAATTCACGCAGAAAACTATTAAAGAAAGAAAAGGAGAATTATCATGGAGCAGAAGTTTTACATTTGCAAGCATTGCGGTAACATCATTGCCAAAGTTAAGGATGTAGGCGTCCCTGTCGTCTGCTGCGGCGAGCCGATGAGCGAGATCGTTCCCGGCACCACCGACGCCGCCGTGGAGAAGCACGTCCCTGTCTGGACGGTGGAAAACGGCATCGTTCATGTCAAGGTTGGCTCTGTGGAGCATCCAATGCTGCCGGAGCACTACATCGAATGGGTATCTCTCCAGACCAAGCAGGGCAATCAGCGTAAGGAACTGCATCCCGGCGAAAAACCGGAGGTCTGCTTCGCTCTCTGCGAGGGCGATGAGGTCGAAGCGGTCTACGCCTATTGCAACCTCCACAGTCTGTGGAAAGCGTGATCGTTTTTGATAAAAATAGCGACAAGTTAATCGAATATTATTAAAAATAGACATATCATGATACAAAAAAAAGAAAGGAGAATTTCATTATGAAATATGTATGCGATGTGTGTGGTTGGGAATACGACGAAGAAAAGGGCTATCCGGAAGGCGGCATTGCACCAGGTACAAAATGGGAAGATATTCCGGATGATTTTGAATGCCCCTTATGTTTAGTTGGCAAAGACCAGTTTTCTGTGGTTGAGTAAGGAAGCACAACAAAACCTATAAACAAAGAGCCGTGAAGCAGTATGTAAGATACCACTTCACGGCTTTTTCTCGCTTATATAAAAATTTGCCGTAACGTGACCTCGTCACAGAAAAATGCTTTGTCCTGCGGTATGATAAAGCCACAATCAAGAAAGAGGTGGCGAACATGAAAATCAAGCTCAATCCCGATCAGGAGATTGTCAATACCATCAAAGAAGGACTCAAGCGCACCGGAGGATACTGTCCCTGCCGCAGGGAGCGCACAGAGGCGACCAAATGTATGTGCCAGGAGTTTAAGAATCAAATTGCAGATCCCGGCTTCGAGGGATTCTGCCACTGTATGCTCTATTACAAATCCTTGCAGGATTAAGGGAGGAAAGCTATGCTGTCAAAGAAACTGGTTACCATAGATAAGATGCGGTGCGTTGCCTGCGGCGTGTGTGAAAATACATGTCCTCCAAGTGGTTCCGTCACGGCTTTTTGATCTTTTTCCTGACGATGTTCGGCAACATGGTGTTCCAGCCATATCTGGTTGCTGCGGGTGCTGCGTCCCTGCGAGAGGCCATTAAGCTGTTCTGGACATTCCGTGTGCCGTGGGGCTGGACTTATACAGGCGGTACAGTCGCTGATTGGGTGGCGCAGTTCAGCTTCGGCTTTTATAGCCTTATGCTGACCTCTCTGCTACTGGGTCTGATCGTTATGGTGTTCTACAAGCCCCGCACATGGTGTGCGTTTTGCCCGATAGAAACCATGACGCAGGGGATTTGCAAGCTGAAAAACAAAGAATAATTAATGATAACAGAAAGGAGTCATTCTCATGGCTGAACTGAAAATTACTACTGCGAATTTTGAAAATGAGGTGCTGCGTTCCGACAAACCCGTCCTGCTGGACTTCTACGCCGACTGGTGCGGACCTTGCAAAATGCTCTCTCCTATACTGCATGAGCTTGCCGAAGAAAAAAGCGGTACGCTCAAAGTGGGAAAGGTCAATGTGGACGAGCAGATGGAGCTGGCGATGCGTTTTCAGGTATCCAGCATTCCGATGCTAGTCGTATTCAAGGATGGAAAGGCCGTTGCCAAATCGGTGGGCTATCGTCCTAAGCCGGAGATTGCCGCAATGGTGGAGGGCGTAAGATGAAAGTTGTGATCGTAGGTGGTGTGGCGGGCGGTGCTTCTGCTGCTGCCCGCATCCGCCGTTTGGATGAACACGCGCAGATCATCATGATTGAGCGCAGCGGTTATGTATCCTATGCCAACTGCGGCCTGCCGTATTATGTGGGCGGCGTGATCAAGGAGCAAGAAGAATTGACGCTCCAAACTCCGGAGAGCTTCTGGGACCGCTATCGCATTGATGTGCGGGTACGGCAGGAAGTAACTGCGATCAATCCCACAGAGAAAACAGTCACCGTTCACGCATTGGATAGTGGAAAGGTCTACACAGAAACATATGACAAACTTCTCCTCGCACCCGGTGCAAAACCGACGGTTCCTGCGCTTTCTGGCGTCAGCAGTGAGCGTGTTTTCACGCTGCGCACTGTGGAGGATACCCTCCGCATTAGGCACTTTGTAGAGGATCAGAAGCCGAAAAACGCTGTTTTGGCCGGCGGCGGCTTTATCGGTCTGGAAATGGCGGAAAACCTTGTGAAGATGGGCGTCTCGGTCACCATCATTCAGCGTCCTAAGCAGTTATTAGCGCCGCTGGATGGGGACATGGCGAGTTTTGTCCATTCGGAAATCCGCAGACACGGCGTGGCTCTCCGGTTGGGTGAAACCGTCACCGGATTCCGACAGGACGGAGATTCCGTGCTGACCCTGTTGGAGGGTAGTGAGCCACTGCATTCGGATATGGTGCTGCTGGCCATTGGTGTTAACCCGGATACGCATTTGGCAAAAGAAGCCGGACTCAGGCTTGGTATTCATGGCAGCATCGCTGTCAACGAGCAGATGGAAACCTCAGTGCCGGACATCTATGCTGTGGGTGATGCCGTAGAGGTCAGCCATTTCGTGACCGGCCAGAAAGCATTGATCTCTCTGGCGGGGCCTGCCAACAAGCAGGGACGCATTGCCGCTGACAATATCTGCGGCGGAAACAGCCGCTTTTACGGCTCTCAGGGCTCGTCTGTCCTGAAGCTGTTTGGATTGACAGCAGCCTCCACGGGAATCAATGAGAAGGCAGCGCAGACAGCAGAGATCGCTTACGACAAAGTCGTATTATTTCCGGCATCCCACGCTACCTATTATCCTGGCGCACAATCTATGGCAATGAAGGTACTGTATGAAAAAGGAAGCCTGCGGCTGCTCGGTGCGCAGATCGTTGGTGGCGACGGTGTGGACAAGCGCATTGATGTACTGGCAACGGCCATTCGCGCAAAAATGACAGCTTTGGAACTGACGGAACTTGACCTTTCCTATGCGCCGCCCTATTCCTCTGCCAAGGATCCGGTAAATATGGCAGGCTTTATGATTGAGAATTTGGAGAGCGGGAAAGTGCGGCAGTTCAATTGGAATGATGTTGTGGACTTGCCCTGCGATGGTAGTGCGACGCTGCTGGACGTCCGTACAGAAGGCGAATATCGACGTGGGCACTTGAATGGATTCCGCAATATTCCGCTGGACGATCTGCGGGAGCACTTGGACGAATTAGAACGGGACAAGCCTGTCTATGTGAATTGCCAGACAGGGCTTCGCAGTTATCTGGCATGCCGGCTTTTGACGCAGTACGGTTTCTCTTGTTCCCATCTCTCCGGCGGATACAGTTTTTATCAGGTCGTAACACCTGTCTCTTATACACATCTCCGAGCCCACGAGACAGGCAGAAATCTCGTATGCCGTCTTCTGCTTGAAAAAAAAAAAAAAAAAATCCATTATACACATATCCTAGCCCACTCTTAATCAACAGATAAGGACATATAGACAGTGTAGAGTGACTACGAGGAATATCCAGACGA
>OJJT01000524.1_pt1 | contig 17074 bp, 13 predicted proteins | sample 1596281 | NCBI WGS metagenome assembly OJJT01 (sample SAMEA4350145, study PRJEB24818) | metagenome | biome: human; feature: gut; material: faeces | place: Denmark | collected 2013-09
CGAGTGATGTCCCCAGTAAATTTGGAAGATGCATATATCCCTGAATGAACGATCATATTACTGCGTTTCAGTCGAATGTAAGTTTTCATCTGAAGTTTTTTTTTTCAAGCAGAAGACGGCATACGAGATTTCTGCCTGTCTCGTGGGCTCGGAGATGTGTATAAGAGACAGGGACGGACGGATCCACCAGATGAGACGCCTGGGAGATTCCGGTATTTTCGAATTGTTCATTCCCGGCGCAGAAGCAGGAGACTGCTATAAATATGAATTGAAGATCAAAGGTGGACTGACTTATCTGAAAGCAGACCCTTACGGCAACGCCGCGCAGAAGAGACCGGAGACAGCTTCCGTCATCGCTGACCTGCGAGATTTTTCGTGGGATGACAGCGAATTCTTGAAAAAAAGGGAAAGCTACCAGTGCGGAAATGCTCCGGTCAGTGTGTATGAAATGTATCTGGGAAGCTTTGTGACGCCGGACGAGGGACAGGATTATGCGAACTATCGTGAGATCGCTCCGAAGGTCATTGACTATGTAAAAAAAATGGGATACACCCATGTGGAACTGATGCCGGTTATGGAACATCCTCTGGATGCTTCCTGGGGCTATCAGGTGATCGGTTATTATGCCCCTACCGCCAGATACGGTACACCGGAGGACTTTATGTTCTTCGTGAATGAACTGCATAAGGCGGGAATCGGCGTGATCCTTGACTGGGTACCGGCACATTTTCCCAGAGATACTTACGGATTGTCCGGCTTTGACGGCACCTGTCTCTATGAGCATCAGGATCCCAGGCAGGGAAGCCATCCTCACTGGGGAACGCTGATCTACAACTACGGCCGTCCCCAGGTATCCAATTACCTGATCGCCAATGCTTTATTCTGGGTGGAAAAATATCATGCAGACGGTATCCGGATGGATGCGGTAGCCAGTATGCTTTATTTGGACTACGGCAAACAGGACGGGGAATGGATTCCCAATATGTACGGTGGTAATGAGAATCTGGAAGCCATCGAGCTGATCAAACACTTTAATTCAATCCTCAAAAAGAGAGATCCCGGGGTATTGTCCATTGCAGAGGAAAGCACGGCATTTCCCATGATCACCGGATCACTGGAGGAAGGCGGACTGGGATTTGACCTGAAGTGGAACATGGGCTTCATGAATGACTATCTGGATTATATCAAATACGATCCCTATTTCCGCAGCCACCACCACGGAGAGCTTACTTTCAGCATGATCTATGCCTACAGTGAGAAGTTCATGCTGGTATTTTCCCATGATGAAGTGGTACACGGCAAGGGAACTCTGCTTGGTAAAATGCCTGGAGACAGGGCACAGAAGCTTGCTAATTTACGTCTGACTTACGGTTATATGATGACCCATCCCGGCAAGAAGCTTCTCTTCATGGGACAGGATCTGGCGGAAGAGAAAGAATGGAACGAAATGCGTCAGGTAGAGTGGCAGCTGGAGGAACAGAAGGAAAATGCCGGTGTCCAGAAACTGGTGAAGGATCTGAATGTACTTTACAGAGAGAATAAGGCATTGTATGAATGCGATGATCAGGTCAAAGGCTTCCAGTGGATGAACGAGATCTCTGCCAATGAATGCTATGTAAGCTTTGTGCGTAAGGGAGAAGAGGCAGAGGAACTGCTTCTGGTCGTAGCAAACTTCTCCGGAGTACCCAGAGAGATCACCACAGGTGTGCCTTACGAGGGAAAATACAAGGAGATCCTGAACACGGATGCTGTGCAATATGGCGGTACCGGTGTGGTCAATGACCGTGTGAAACGTGCGGAGGACGTGGAATGGGATGACAAAAAGCAGTCCGTTACCGTGAAAATGGCTCCCCTTTCCTTAAGCATTCTGCAGTTTATTCCTTATACCGAGGCAGAACTGGAAAAAGTGATCGAGAAGCGTATCCGCAAGAATACACCGATCCGCAAGACCGCAGGCAAGACTACAAAAAGAAAGCAGGAGAAATAAGGCAACATGGATCTGACAGATAACGTAATTGAAGAGGTGCAGAAAAAAGAAGGACTGATCGCATCTTTCCTGGATACCCTGCCGGAAAAGGCACTGAATCTTGGCATCCGGATCGGACTGGCACTGGTATTCTTTTTCATTGGAATGCAGCTGATCAGGCTGATCCGCAAGATCATCCGTAAATCTATGAACCGGGCGGGAGCAGAGACCGGTGTGATCCAGTTCGTGGACTCTTTTGTAAAAGCTTCTTTATATATAATACTGATCCTGACACTGGCGTCCTCCTTCGGCGTGGACGCAGCCAGCATTGTGGCGTTGCTGGGATCGGCCGGCGTGGCCATCGGTCTGGCAGTGCAGGGAAGTCTGTCTAATCTGGCGGGCGGTGTGCTGATTTTATTATTGAAGCCGTTTAAGGTGGGAGATTACATTGTGGAAGGCTCCTCCGGTAAGGAAGGTACAGTAAAAGAGATCCAGATCTTCTATACAAAGCTGTTAACCTATGATAATCAGACGATTATTCTTCCAAACGGCAATCTGGCCAATAATACTATTGTAAATGTCACTGCAGCAGAATGCAGGCGTTGTGATGTTATGGTATCTGTCTCTTACAGCGCAGATTTGAAGAAGGCGAAGGAAGTTCTGACGAGAATGCTTTCTGCAGATCCGAATATCATGAAGGACAGAGATCACTTTGTTTTTGTGGATGCACTGGAGGATTCCGGAATCAATCTTTGTGTGCGGTGCTGGTTCAAAAATGAAGATTTCTGGCAGGGAAAATGGCGGATCACGGAGAACTGTAAGTATGTGCTGGATGAAGCCGGAATTGAGATCCCGTTCCCGCAGATGGATGTGCATATGCGTTAATTAAAAATAGATATTGAATTTTACAGACTATAATGATAATATTACCGTTGTAATTCAATGTTTTAATATTTACATTTTTAGGAGGAAAAAATTATGAAAAAGTTTCTGGCACTTGCACTTGCATCTGTCATGGCTGTTTCTCTGGTAGCATGCGGCAGCACCAATGCTGACACCAATGCAGAATCCAGTGCGGCAGCTACCACCACTGCAGCAACTGCAGCAACTGCAGCAACTGCAGAGAGCAGCAGTGAAGAACCCGGTCTGAAGATCGCTATCGTATCCAGCCCCTCCGGCGTGGATGACGGTTCCTTCAACCAGGACAACTACAACGGTGTTCTGAAGTTCATTGAGGAGAATCCGAATGCAACCGTAACCCCCATCCGTGAGGAGACCGGTGACAGCGCAGCAGCTGTTCAGGCTGTAGCTGATGTTGTAGCTGATTATGATGTTATTGTATGCTGTGGTTTCCAGTTTGCAGGTATCGGCAATCTGGCACAGGAGAATCCGGATACCAAGTTCATCCTGATCGATTCCTGGCCTACCGTTGATGGTACCGAAGTAACCGCAGATCAGGTGATCGACAACGTATACGCTGCTTACTATGCTGAGCAGGAGAGTGGTTTCTATGCAGGTATGGCTGCAGCTCTGTCTACCACCACAGGTAAGGTAGCAGTAGTAAACGGTATTGCATATCCTTCCAACGTGAACTACCAGTATGGCTTCGAGTGCGGTGTTAAGTATGTGAACGGTACCGAAGGCATGAACGTAGAAGTAGTAGAGCTTCCTTCTTACGCAGGTACCGATGTTACCGGCGCTAACGTAGGCGGTAACTATGTTGGTAACTTCTCCGATGAAGCTACCGGTAAGGTACTGGGTAATGCTCTGATCGCTGAAGGCGTGGACATCCTGTTCGTAGCAGCAGGTGGTTCCGGTAACGGTGTATTCACCGCTGCAAAGGAAGCTGAAGGCGTTAAGGTGATCGGTTGTGATGTTGACCAGTATGATGACGGTGCAAACGGTGACAGCAATATCGTTCTGACCAGTGGCCTGAAGGTAATGCATGATACTGTTTACAACGTACTGAACGAAGTAAAAGACGGTTCCTTCAAAGGTGCTAATGTGACTCTGACCGCAGCAGATGATGCTACCGGTTTCGTAAGTGAGGAAGGCAGATGCCAGCTCACCGCAGAGGCTATTGAGAAGATCAATGCAGCACAGGCTCTGTTAAAGGAAGGCAAGATTGTTCCTGCGGCAAACTTTAACGGTGTAACTCCGGAGACCTTTACCTGGTAGGAAGAATGGATTCACAAGAAGGTGATGGTGAGGAACTGTCACCTTCTTCTTGTTTTAACTGCTGTTTAGGCAGGAAAATGTACAGAAATGAGGATGAACATGTCGGAATATATTGTTGAGATGAAACACATCACCAAACGTTTTCCCGGGATCGTAGCCAATGACGATGTGACGATCCAGATCAAAAAGGGAGAGATCTTTGCTCTTCTGGGAGAAAATGGTGCAGGAAAATCCACCTTGATGAGTATGCTGTTCGGAATGTACGAACCGGATGAAGGAGAGATCTATATCCGGGGTGAAAAGGTGAAGCTGGAATCTCCCAATCATGCCACCAAATTAAACATCGGTATGGTACACCAGCATTTCAAACTTGTATCCAATTACACCATTGCTGAGAATATCGTAATGGGTATGGAGCCGGTGAAGAAGGTGCTGGGATGTATTCCGGTAGTGGATATGAAGAAGGCCAATCAGGATATCCGGAACCTTTCGGAAAAATACGGACTGGCAGTGAACCCCACCGATGTGATCAGCGACATTAATGTCTCTACACAGCAGAGAGTAGAGATCTTAAAGATGCTTTACAGAGAAGCAGAAATCCTTATTTTCGATGAACCCACAGCGGTTCTGACACCGCAGGAGATCGATTTCCTGTTGGATATTATCAAATCTCTGCGGGATGACGGCAAGACTATCATCCTGATCACACATAAACTGGAAGAAATCAAACGGATCGCGGACAGATGTGCCATCCTGAACCGCGGACGTCTAATGGATGTCATGGATGTGGCTACCACGTCCACCAAAGTCATGGCCAACAAAATGGTAGGCCGTGAAGTGAATTTTGAGACAGAAAAAGAGCCTGCAAAACCGGGTAAGACCATACTCAGTATCGAGAAACTGAATGTTTACAATAAACAGGATTTCCAGGTGGTAAAGGATGTATCTCTGGAGGTACATTCCGGTGAGATCGTTGCGATCGCAGGTGTGGCAGGCAACGGACAGGTAGAAATCGCAGATGCTATTGCGGGACTGGTACCGGTGCGTTCCGGCAAGATCCTGTTAAACGGCAGAGACATTACGAACCTGTCTATCAGAGAACGAACGACCGAAGGAATTTCCTATATTCCCGAGGATAGACAGAATTACGGACTGGTCATGGATTTTACCCTTTCGGAGAATCTGGCGCTTCGTAATTATTACAAAGAGCCGTTCTGTCATAAGGGAGTACTGGATCAGAAGATTTTTGAAGACAACAGTGAAAAACTGATAGAAAAATACGATATCCGAAGCGGCCAGGGCAGCAAGACAGTGGTACGTTCCATGAGTGGTGGTAATCAGCAGAAAGCCATTATTGCCAGAGAAGTGGAACAGGATTCCTCCCTGATGATCTTTGTGCAGCCCACCCGTGGACTGGATATCGGTGCCATAGAGAATATCCACAAACAGATCATTGCGGAGAGAGACAAGGGCAAGGCTATCCTTTTAATCTCTCTGGAACTGGATGAGATCATGAATTGTGCGGATACCATCGCAGTTATTTATAACGGAAGCATACAGAAGATCGCCAAAGCCAGTGAACTGACCACCAATGAAGTGGGAGAGTTCATGATGGGCGTAAAAAACAAGGAGAAGGAGGCATAAGACCATGAAAAAATTTACAAAATTATGGAATGCGGTAAAGATTCCTCTCCTTGCGATCCTTTGTAGTCTTGTGGCAGGTGGTGTGATCATCGCTGTGACCGGTTCCAATCCCTTTAAGGCTTATTACGCACTTCTACAGGGAGGCGGACTGGCACCCAAGTCCTCCTACGCCAGCTACAAGAGTATGCTGACGGACTTTATGAGTTATGTGAACTATTTTACCCCCATGATCTTCGCGGCACTGGCTGTGGCGGTAGCACTCCGCGCCGGACTGTTTAATATCGGCGTCTCCGGACAGATGCTGGCAGCCGGATTTACCGCAAGCATCGTTGTGGGCTACAGCAGTCTGAACGCCGTGCTGGCAAAGCCGCTGGTAGTGATCATCGGCCTGATCGTCGGTGGTCTGGTGGGGGCACTGATCGGCTTCCTGAAATACCGGTTTAATATCAATGAGGTCGTTTCCTCTATTATGTTAAACTATACGTTCCAGTATGTGATCAGTTTCTTCATCAATACCTTTTTCGTGGATCCGGTCTCCAGACAGTCAAAGGAAATCTCCGCAGCTTCCAGACTGACGCTGATGGATACCATGGTGGGCAATCTGAAAATGGATATTCCGCTGGGAATTATTCTGGCTCTGTTGACTGTAGTGGCAGTGTGGTTCTTATTAGAGAAGACGAAATTAGGATACGAACTGAAGGCTGTGGGCTATTCCCGCAGTGCCGCAAAATATGCGGGTATTAAAGTCGGCAGAAGCATGGTGCTGTCCATGACGATCTCCGGTGCCCTGGCAGGACTTGCTGGTGTGACCTATTATCTGGGCTATGTGGGATCCATTCAGCCAAAGGTATTGATCAGTACCGGATTTGATGCCATTGCGGTATCCCTGCTTGGTAACAACAATCCCTTCGGTATTGTATTTTCTACTATGCTGATCACCCTGATCAGCAAGGGAAGTACTTATATGAAATCTGCGGCCGGCGTGGATGCGGAGATTGCATCCGTTATCACCGGTATCATCCTTTTGTTCAGCGCATGTAATGCTTACATCAAGTGGAAAATGGAGCGAAACAGAAGAGAGAAAACCAACAAGACAAAGGAGGACAAATAAATGGATATTGTGATCATTGACGGTTTATCCTTTGCACTGCCTTTATTTATTATGGCCATCGGTGGCATCTACTGTGAGAAATCCGGTGTGACCATGCTGGCGGTAGAAGGCTTACAGGGTTTTGGCGCCTTTATCGGTGCCTTCGTGGCGGTTGCCATTGCGGGAAACTTTGCCGGAGACTCTCCGGCGCCTTTCTACATTGCCTTGATTATGGCGGCTGTGGGCGGAAGTCTGTTTGCACTGATCCATGCCATGTTATGTCTGAAGTTCAAGGCCAATCAGGTTATCAGTGGTGTGGTAGTCAATATTCTGGCCATGGCGCTGACCGCATATTTAACGAAGCTGTTCAACAGAGTGGTATTTGGTGCTACGTCCGATAAGTTCGTACTGACTGTTTCTTCCAGAATTACCATCCCGGGAATCTCTAAGATTCCGGTACTGGGAGCGGTATTTACCAATCTGTATCCTTTTGAACTGGTGATTGTGGTAGTGGCTTTCGTGGCGTGGTTTGTGATGTATAAGACCCGCTTCGGCATGCATCTGCGTGCCTGCGGTGACAATCCCCATGCAGTGGATGCGGCCGGAAGACAGGTGGGACAGATCCGTCTGGCAGCCATTATGATCTGTGGTGCGTTGTCGGGACTGGGAGGTATCTGTTTCGCGTATTCCATTTCCGCGAACTTTTCCTCCAGTATTTATGTAGGTTACGGTTATCTGGCTATTGCGGCACTGATCTTCGGCAACTGGCGTATCCTGCCGACTCTGGGAGCGTGTCTGTTGTTCGGATTTGCCAGATCCGGTGGATACCGTCTGGTACAGGTACTGCAGATGCCCAGCAGTTATCAGGATCTGGTCATGATCCTGCCTTATGTACTGACTTTGCTGCTTCTGGTATTCTTCTCCAAACAGAACGGCGCACCGAGAGCGCTGGGAGTGATCTACGACAAAGGTGCAAGATAAGCAGACATTTGCAGAACGCAGCTTTGCATGGCTCTGAAGAGTTACTACAAAAAAAGAGAAAGCGAAAAGCTTTCTCTTTTTTATACATATAAGCTGAAAATGGGACTCGAACCCACGACCCCTTCATTACGAGTGAAGTGCTCTACCAACTGAGCTATTTCAGCGGACTAGGTTATTATATATGTTCTTGGGAAATTTTGCAACTGTAAAATTTATTATTTTCGCAGAACGTTTCACAAAGCCGTAAATTATGTAGGAGACCGTAAGACGAAAACGCCTGCGGATCTCCGAAAGGTCAGTTGCGGTGCTTTTTGCTGTAATGTTCCAGAGACTGTGTCAGCAGATAGAGCAGCATGGCAATCACACATAGCAGTAAGATGGAACTGATCACCATATCCAGCTGGAAGACCTGGGAACCGTAGATGATCAGGTAGCCCAGTCCCCGTCTGGCGGCGAGAAATTCCCCGATGATAACACCTACCAGGGACAGCCCGATATTGACTTTGGTGGTACTGAGCAGGGTGGGAATGGATCCCGGCAGTACCACTTTGAAAAAGATATCCCTGCGGTTTCCACCCAGTGTGCGGATCAGAATCTCCTTTTCCGGATCTACCTGATGAAAGGCGGTGTAAAAGCTGATGATGGATCCGAATACTGCCACAGAGATTCCAGCAATGATGATGGTGTTGATCCCGGTGCCCAGCCAGACAATAAACAGAGGAGCCAGAGCGGATTTCGGAAGGCTGTTGAGCAGTACCAGATAAGGCTCTAAGATCTCCGACAGCTGCCTGGAAAACCACAGCAGAGTGGATAACAGAAGACTGACGAAAAATACCAGCAGGAAACTCAGGATCGTTTCTAACAGTGTGATACCGATATGCATCGGAAGGGACCGCTCTGTCCATAATTCTCCAAGGCACAGAATGACTCTGTGGGGACTGGAGAAAAAGAAACTGTCGATCCAGTCAAGATCTGCACTTACTTCCCACAGGAGTAAAAAGATTCCCAGAAGAAAAAAGCGCAGGAAGGAGACCTGTCTGTGATGGCTTTTGTGTTTTCGAAGATATTGTTCCTGAACGGTCAGAGGTTGTTTAGTTTGTGGTCTCATCCGTTAATTCCTCCCAGAGTTGTTTGAAATAATATGGAAATTCTGGCGCATTTCTGGCAGCCAGCGGTGATGCATCCGGAAGCGTGAGCCGGATGGGGAGAACGGCCTTGATCGTCGCCGGCCTCGCAGACAGTACATAGACCTTGTCGGCCAGACTGATGGCCTCCGACAGATCGTGAGTGACGATGATCATAGTCTTACCAGCCTGCCGGATCAGCCGGCAGATATCCGCGGATACCATGAGCCTGGTCTGGTAATCCAGGGCGCTGAAGGGTTCATCCAGAAGGAGCAGCTGGGGATCCAGGGCAAGGGTGCGGATCAGGGCAGCACGCTGCTTCATGCCGCCGGACAATTCGCTGGGACGTTTATCCTGAAAGCTTTCCAGACCATAGTCGGACAGAAGCTGTTTCACATAGTCGGTACGCTCTTTGGTAAGAGCATGATGGATCTCCAGTCCCAGAGTGACATTCTGGTAGATGGTACGCCATTCGAAGAGATGATCGTGCTGCAGCATATAGCCGACACGGGGATAGTGAAGGGATCCGTCGGGATTGTTGACTACGATGGTGCCGGTCTCCGGAGCAAGCAGTCCCGCAATGATAGACAGCAGCGTGGACTTCCCACAGCCGCTGGGACCTACTAAAGCGACAAATTCCCCTTCCTCCACCTGAAAGGAGACATCTTTTATGGCATCGGTCTCGCCCGCCAGATTATGATAGGAGTAACCTATGTTTTTTAATTCGATGAGAGCTCCCATAAAAAGGCATACTTCCTTAACTTGAATATTTATTGTTATAGTATGAATTTAAAAGAAAAAAGTGTTTTTGCTACCCGAAAGTGATGAAATTCACTGTATTGCATTAAAGTGTCGTTTGTGATATGATTAATTGCAATCAATGTCTATGAGAAAAATTGTCTGATAGGCTGCTGACAGAATAAAAAGATGGGAGAATGACCATGGCACAATTATGGGGAGGACGCTTTACGAAACAGACCGATCAGCTGGTATTTGATTTCAATGCGTCCATAACATTCGATAAGAGATTGTTTCATGAAGATGTCACCGGAAGTATCGTACATGCCACCATGCTGGCAAAGCAGGGAATCCTCACCGAGGAGGAGAGAAAGAGCATTATCGAAGGACTGACCGGTATTTTAGAGGATGTGGATGCCGGAAAGCTTACAATCGACGAAACCCAGGAGGATATCCACAGTTTTGTAGAGGCAACCCTGATCGACCGGATCGGTGATGCAGGCAAAAAGCTTCACACCGGACGCAGCCGTAACGACCAGGTGGCGCTGGACATGCGTCTCTATACCAGAGCGAGAGTGGCAGAGACAGACGGACTTCTGGAAAAGCTTCTGGAAGCCATTCTGGACACCATGGAGAACAACTTAGAGACCTATATGCCGGGATTCACCCATTTACAGAAGGCACAGCCCATTACTCTGGCTCATCATTATGGTGCCTATTTTGAAATGTTCAAGAGGGACAGACAGCGTCTGACCGATATTTACAAACGTATGAATTATTGTCCTCTGGGAGCAGGAGCACTGGCCGGTACCACGTATCCGTTAGATCGTGAGTATACCGCAAAGCTGCTTCGTTTTGAAGGACCGACATTAAACAGTATCGATTCTGTGGCGGACAGAGATTATCTGATCGAGTTCCTTTCCGCACTTTCCACGATCATGATGCATTTAAGCCGTTTCAGCGAAGAAATCATTATCTGGAATTCCAATGAGTACCAGTTCGTGGAACTGGACGATGCCTATTCCACTGGAAGCAGCATTATGCCTCAGAAGAAGAACCCGGATATCGCCGAACTGGTAAGAGGCAAGACCGGAAGAGTCTACGGTGCCCTGATGGCGTTACTTACCACCATGAAGGGACTGCCCCTTGCTTATAATAAAGACATGCAGGAAGACAAGGAGATGGCTTTTGATGCCATGGATACCGTAGCGGACTGTATTGCCTTATTTACCGGCATGATAAAGACCATGAAGTTCCGTAAGGACCGTATGGCAAAGAGTGCCATGAACGGATTTACCAATGCTACGGATGCCGCAGATTATCTGGTAGGTAAGGGCGTACCTTTCCGGGATGCTCATGGCATTATCGGACGCCTGGTACTGTATTGTATTGAAAAGGATACTTCCATTGATGCCCTGAGCCTGGAAGAATTACGTTCCATCAGTGATAAGTTTGATGAGGACATTTACGATGCCATTTCCTTAAAGACCTGTGTGGAAAAGCGGCTGACCATCGGTGCTCCCGGTGCGGAAGTGATGAAGCAGGTCATTGAGAAAAATAAAGAATACCTGAAAACAAATGCCATAGAAGTATATCAACAGGCTTTGGAAGACCGCATTCAGTAAGTGGAAACTGAACAGGTCTTTTGCAGATAAAATAAAAATGCACAAAGATGAGGAGGAAATGAAAAATGAGTGAAAAATTACGTGTAGGTATCCTGGGCGGAACCGGTATGGTAGGTCAGAGATTTATCTCTCTGTTGGAGAACCATCCCTGGTTCGAGGTAACGACCATTGCTGCCAGCCCCCGTTCCGCAGGCAAGACTTATGAGGAGGCCGTGGGTGACCGTTGGAAGATGACCACTCCCATGCCCGAAGCTGTGAAAAAGCTGGTAGTCATGAATGTCAATGAAGTAGAAAAAGTAGCCGCACAGGTTGATTTCGTATTCAGTGCGGTAGATATGACCAAGGATGAGATCAAGACCATCGAGGAAGCATACGCAAAGACCGAAACCCCTGTGGTATCCAACAACAGTGCCCACAGATGGACCCCCGATGTTCCCATGGTAGTACCCGAGATCAATCCCGAACATTTCCAGATCATCGAGGCACAGAAGAAGAGACTGGGAACCACCAGAGGATTTATCGCTGTAAAGCCCAACTGCTCCATCCAGAGCTATGCACCGGTTCTGACCGCATGGAAGGAATTCGAGCCTTACGAAGTGGTAGCAACCACTTATCAGGCAATCTCCGGCGCAGGCAAGACTTTTAAGGACTGGCCCGAGATGGTAGGCAATATCATTCCTTACATCGGTGGTGAGGAAGAGAAGAGTGAGAAAGAACCCTTACGTATCTGGGGTAAAGTGGAAGGCGATAAGATCGTTCCCGCAACTTCTCCCGTGATCACTTGTCAGTGCATCCGTGTTCCGGTATTGAACGGACATACCGCAGCCGTATTTGTTAAATTCCGTAAGAAGCCCACCAAGGAGCAGCTGATCGAGAAACTGGTCACCTTCAGCGGTGAGCCTCAGAGACTGGGACTTCCCAGCGCACCGAAGCAGTTTATCCAGTATCTGGAGGAGGACAACAGACCTCAGGTGGCTCTGGATGTTGATTTCGAGAACGGTATGGGTATCAGTGTAGGTCGTCTGAGAGAAGATACCGTATATGATTACAAGTTCGTAGGTTTGTCACACAATACCTTACGTGGAGCAGCTGGGGGAGCATTGCTTTGCGCAGAACTTTTGAAAGCACAGGGTTACATCACCAAAAAATAAAGGGTGAGTGGGGTTATGAACGAGTTACGCTATCAGCTGGATCTTATGCGCGCAATGAATCAGAAACTGAGCGCTAAGGAGAGAATGTATCGTCTGTTGTGCGATACCATGGATTATGCTTATATCTACTATTCTTTTGAAAAGAATACGGTCACTACGCTGGGAAAATGGGATGATTTCTTTGACTTCCAGATTCTGGACAGAAGAGATTTTGTAAAACTTCAGGAGATGGTGGACGAACCGTATGTGCTGGCACTTCGGGAAATGCTGTTTTTGGAAAAGAGCGGTCGGGAGACGGACTCTGTGGAATGTATGCAGAGGGGAAAGAAGACCTGGCTGCAGTTTTCCAGCAGGATTTTCTACGAAGATGGCAGGCCGACGGATCAGATTATTGTGGTACAGAATATCACCAAACAGAAAACACAGAACGAAGAGCTTCTCTACATGGCGTATTACGACAGTCTGACCGGACTGTACAACCGTAATTATTTTGTGCGTCTTCTGACCGAATTTCTTCGTCGGGCCAAAGAGGATAACCGGCTGGTCAGCGTGCTTGTTATTGATATTGATGATTTCCGCAAGGTAAATGACGGACTGGGAATCGTGGCGGGGGACGAACTGGTACAGCAGTTTGGCTCTTTTCTGAAGGAATTTAACGGGGATGATGTGATCGTCTGCCACCTGACCAGTGATGTCTACTGCATGGCCATTTATGATCCTTGTGGGAACAAAAGTGTGGAACATATTCATAAGGAGATCGTTAAGCGCACCAGGGAGCCGTTTTATCTGGTGGGCGGGCAGGTTCTGAACATCACCGTAAGTGTCGGTGTGGCGGAATATCCGGAGGCTGCGACTTCCGCACTGGAACTGATCAACTGTGCGGAAATCGTAATGTTCAAGGGAAAAGCCATGGGCAAGAACCGGATCCAGTATTTCGATACGCCGATCCTGAACGATTTCCTGAAAAATGTAGAACTGGACAGCAAATTAAAAGAGGCTGTTTTTGAGAATAATTTTCTGCTGTATTATCAGCCCCAGTATTATGCGGGCAACCGTAAACTGCGGGGCGTGGAGGCACTGATCCGCTGGAAGGATGGCAACGGCAGAATGATCAGTCCGGCAAAATTCATTCCCATTGCGGAGAAGAACGGAACGATCATTCCTATCGGCAACTGGGTACTGGAACAGAGTATCCGTACTTTTTCCGAATGGAGGAACCGTTACGGAGTTCCTTTTGTGCTGTCAGTGAATATTTCCGCATTGCAGTACCAGAAGGAAGATTTTGTGGAATCCCTGCTGAATATCATTCATAAATACGATGTGGATCCGGATGAAATCGAACTGGAGATCACAGAAAGCATTTTGATCGACGATTTCAGTGCAGTTACCGAGAAAATGCAGTTGTTGAAGGAGTACGGGATTCGCATTTCACTGGATGACTTCGGAACAGGATTTTCTTCCCTGTCTTACTTAAAGAAGCTGCCTATCAATACGCTGAAGATTGATAAATCATTTACCGACACGCTGCTGACGGATTCTGCGACCCGGATTATTACGGAGTCTATTGTAAGTATGGTGAAATCCCTGGGATTTGAGTCCATTGCGGAAGGCGTGGAGGAAGAACAGCAGTATAAATATCTGCGGGCCATCGGGTGTGATATCATTCAGGGATATCTGTTTGGAAAGCCGTTGTCACAGGAAGAGATCGAACAACTGTTGCAGAAGATGTACTGATCTGCTGGGTCAGAAAGAAAGAGGCTGCCATGCTGACTGGAAGGGAACAGGAAACAGCTTTTTTGGAAAATCATTATAAGAGAACAGGGAGTCAGATCCTGGTGGTGTATGGACAGAGAGGCGTTGGCAAGACGGCTCTCTTAACCTCTTTTACGGAGAAAAAACAGACGTTGCGTTATAGTGCGGGAAACTGTTCTTCCAGAGAACAACAATATTTGTGGGGACGGGAACTGCGAAGCCGGGGAAAGGAGATTGCAGAGTATCCTTCCTGGCGGGAATTGCTGGAATGCATGACAATACAGAAAGGCGAAACGACAGCAGATAAGAAAGTACTTATCATAGAGAATTTTCAGTATCTTTTAAAAGGGGATACTTTGTTTTTGCAGGAACTGATCCGGTTCCTGAAGGAGAAAAAAGAAGCACTGTTAGTGATCCTGACCACCTATGCCTCCGGCTGGGTGGAGAACAGCATGATTTCCAAAGTGGGAAATCTGGCATTTTCCGTCAGCGGATTTCTGAAGGTGAAGGAACTGCCTTTTTCCGCCATGCGTAAGATATTTTCCGACTATACGGTACAGGAAAGTATTTCGCTTTATGCGACATTGGGAGGGCTACCGGGACTGTGGCGGCTGCTTTATCCGCAGAATTCGGCAGAAGAAAATCTGATCCGGCTGCTTTTACAGAGGAACAGCTTTCTGCCGGAGCTTATGATAAAATGGCTGTCGGAGGAATCGCGGGAGACGGCAGTTTATGCCACCATTCTGGCAACGCTGGCAGACGGAAGACATGGAAAACTGAACGATATGTATGCACATACCGGATTTTCCCGGGCCAAGATCAGTGTATATCTGAAGAATTTGATGGAACTGGAGCTGGTGGAGAAGGTGCTGCCCGGTACATATGAGATCTGTAATGCGTTTGTCCGGTTTTATTTTTGCTTTCTGTTTCCGCATCAGACGTCTGAGCGGACAGAAGGCAGTACATTTTATGAAAAATACATCCGGGAAGAATATAATGATTTTCAACTGTTGACCTATCGCCGGATCTGTCAGGAAGTGCTGCAGGGACGTTTCCGGACGGTTGAACTCTGGAACAGCAGACAGGGGAAAATCTATTTTCTGTGCAGGGAGGACACCGGCAGAAAGATCGTGGTGGATTATTCCGGCACGGTATGTTATACTTCGAAAGATTATGATGTGCTGCAGGCATCCATGAAGAGGGAACATGTGACTGCAGACAGCATTCTGATATTTAGCGAGAATGGATATGAGAAGACATTAACGGAAGGAACGGTACAGATACTGGTGCATTCCGTGGATGAGAACTCGTAAGACAGGAAAGATGGTATTACGTGGGTAAAAATTTATTTATTGCAGAGAAACCGAGCGTGGCAAGAGAATTTGCCAATGCTTTAAAATACAATATGCGTTCCAAAGACGGCTATCTGGAATCGGAAGAGGCTATCGTTACCTGGTGTGTGGGACATCTGGTGACCATGAGTTATCCGGAGGTGTATGATGAAAAGTTCCGGAGATGGAGCTTTGACACCCTTCCTTTTCTACCGACGGAATTCAAATACGAAGTCATTGAAAGTGCGAAAAAACAGTATACGATCGTAAGTTCCCTGCTGAACCGGCCGGATGTTACGACAATTTATGTCTGCACCGACTCCGGAAGAGAGGGAGAATACATCTATCGTCTGGTGGAGCAGATGTCGGGCGTACAGGGCAAGGAACGGAAACGTGTATGGATCGACTCCCAGACGGAGGAAGAAATCTTACGTGGAATCCGGGAGGCAAAAGATCTCTCAGCCTACGACAATCTGGGAAATGCTGCCTATCTGCGGGCCAAGGAAGATTATCTCATGGGTATCAATTTTTCCAGAGCCCTGACGTTAAAATACGGCAACACGGTAAAAGGGTATCTTAAAAGAGACCGGGCAGTGATTTCTGTGGGTCGTGTCATGACCTGTGTTCTGGGAATGATCGTGAACAGAGAGCGGGAGATCCGTTCGTTCACCAAGACTCCCTTTTACCGGGTGATCGGTAATTTTAAATTACAGGAGAAGCCCTTTACCGCAGAGTGGAGAGCAGTGGAAGGCTCGAAATATTATAATTCTCCGGCACTGTATAAAGAGAACGGCTTCAAGAAAAAAGAGGATGCCGAGCGTCTGATCGCAGAGCTTACCGCAGAACCGGCAGGCCCGGTGACTGTCACCGGCATTGAGAAGAAAAAAGAGAACAAGAATGCACCGCTTCTGTACAATCTGGCGGAGTTACAGAATGACTGTTCCAAATACTTTAAGATCAGCCCGGATGAGACTTTGCGGATCGTACAGGAACTGTATGAGAAAAAGATGACCACTTATCCCCGAACGGATGCCAGAGTCCTGTCTACGGCGGTGGCAAAGGAAATCCACAAGAATATCGGTGGCTTACGCAGCTATGCTCTGGCCACTCCTTTTGCCAAAGAAGTGTTAGAGCAGGGGACCTATAAGAATATTGCGAAGACACGTTACGTGAATGATAAGCAGATCACGGATCATTATGCCATCATTCCAACGGGACAGGGACTGAACAATCTGGCAGGTCTGGCCCCTACGGCGGCAAAAGTGTACGAGGTCATTGTACGCCGGTTCCTGAGTATTTTCTATCCTCCGGCAGTCTATCAGAAGTTCTCTCTGACAGTGAAGGTAAAGGAAGAAAACTTTTTTGCCAGCTTTAAGGTACTGGTACCTGTCTCTTATACACATCTGACGCTGCCGACGAATAGGGAGGTGTAGATCTCGGTGGTTGGCGTATCATTAAAAAAACAACATACTATGACGAAAAAACGAAGAGGAA